>Ga0272448_1003912_pt1 | contig 17342 bp, 17 predicted proteins | sample YNPCB0191_FD_202220 | JGI IMG/M metagenome (GOLD analysis project Ga0272448, IMG submission 202220) | Hot spring sediment microbial communities from Yellowstone National Park, WY, United States - YNP-CB-019-1 | ecosystem: Environmental > Aquatic > Thermal springs > Hot (42-90C) > Sediment... | reverse complement strand
GAGGGCCGGCAGGATGAAGAGAGGTTTGTGGCCCAGGGCGAAGTCCACGGCCTTGACGAAGAACTCCTGAATGGCATGGATGATCCGGCCCGTCACGATGTGGTCGAGCTTGAGCTCCCACTTCCAGCGCTCCACGCGTCCGCCCAGTTTCAGGATGAAGGGGGCCAGGATGGGAAGGATGGTGACGGAGACGAGGTACGAGGCGACGAGCGCGATGGAGAGCGTGAGGCTCAGGGGCCTCAGGACCGTCTGGACGAAGCCGCCGATGTAGATGATGGGCAGGAGCACCACCACGGTGGCGTAGGTGCCCGACAGGATGGCGAGCATCACCTCCTGTGTGCCGCCAATGGTGGCTTCGTTCAGATCCTTGCCGAGCTTGTGGTAGTGCCGCTCGATGTTCTCCAGGACGACGATGGCGTCGTCCAGCAGCATGCCGACTCCGAGGATGACCCCCGTGAGCGTCACCAGGTCGAACTCGAAGCCGAAGAGCCACATGAAGGCGAAGGTGATGAGGTAAGTGAAGGGGATGGAGATGCCCGCCAAAATCATGCCCCGCACGTCGGCCAGGAAGAGGAAGATGACGAGGATCGTCATGATGATGGCGTCGCGCAGGGCGTCCACCATGTTGGAGACGCTCGTGTGGATCAGCTCCCCCTGGGTGTCGGCGATCTCGAAGCCGATGCCGGGGTACTGCCGTTCGAGCGCCGGAAGCGCTTTCGTTACGGAGGCGATGGTGGGAAGGGCGTAGCCCGAGAGGGCCCGCTGGATGTTGATGCCGATGGCCGGTTTTCCGTTGCCATGGAAGGCCGATAGGCGCTCCTGGATGCCGCGCTCCACGGCGGCCACGTCCCTGAGGTACACGGGCGGTCCGGCCCCCGCGCTCACCACCACGGCGCCCACTTCTTCGGGCCGGATGAACTCTCCCTGGTTCTTGAGGAGGATGTGGCTCCGGTCGGTGACGAGAAGGCCTTCGGGGGTGTTACGGTTCCAGGCGTTCAGCGCCTGGACGACCTGACCGGGGCTCAGGCGGTAGGCCTGGAGTTTGTCGGGGTCGAGGGTGACGCGGATGACCGGCTGGTAGCCGCCGAAGACTTCCACGTTGGCCACGTCGGGAAGCCGGAGCAGCGCCTCCTTGATGGGGTTGTCGGCGAGCTGGCGGACCATGGAGAGGTCCAGGTGGGACCCCTCCTTCGGCGTCAGCGCGAGGGTCAACACGGCGGGCGTCGCCGAGGAGACCTTGTAGACCTGGAAGGGCCGGATGTCCGGCGGCAGGAGCGGGCGGATCTTATTGAGCGAGTTGGAAACGTCCGTGGCGGCCGAATCGAGCCCCTTCGCGTACCGGAATTCGGCCATGACCACCGAGACCTCGTCGTTGGAGGTGGAGGTCACGCGGCGGACGAGCTCGATGGTCTTGAGCTCCTTCTCGATGACCCGGCTCACGTCGCCGTTCACGTCGTCCGCGGAGGCCCCGGGCCAGACGGTGACCACGGCGATCTGGGGCCGCTCGCTGTCGGGGAAGAGGTTCACCGGAAGTCGGAAGAACCCTACGACCCCCACCACCGCCAGAAGCAGGACGATGGAGAGGAGCAGGTGGGGTTTCTTGACGTAGCTTTCCACCAGGCGCATCGGTTACCTCCCCGTTTCGGCGGTGCCGGGGTTCTGGGGCGCCACGGGGGTGCCGGCCGTGAGGGCCATCAGCTCGCTGGGGAGGCCGCGGACCACCACGTCGCCCGCCTGGAGAGGGCCGCTCACCGTGGCCTCCGATCCGGTCAGGCTCACGACGGTCACGGGCACGGGGTCGGCCTTTCCCTCCCGGACGCGGATGACGAGCGTCTCGTGAAGGCCCTGCAGAAGGGAGTCGGCCGGGACCACGGGCCCCGAAGCGGGCTCCGCGGCGTAGCGCGCCGCAACGGTGGCGCCGGGCTTCAGGCCGAAGGGAGGTTCGGGCAGGTCGGTCTCCACCGTTCCCAGGTGGGAGCCGTCGAGGGAGGGGTAGATGCGGGACGTCTTTGCCCGGAGACTCTGGCCGGCGAAGGTCAGGGTCACCTCCCCCCCCACCGCGAGGCGGCCCAGGGTCTCCTGGGAAAGTTTGGAGATGACCTTCACGGCCCCGGGCACCTGGATGGTGAAGAGCGGCTTGCCGGGAGCGGCGAGGTCCCCCGGCTCCACGAGCCGGGCGGTGACGACGCCCGAATAGGGGGCCGGGACGTCGGCGTAGGAGCGCCAGGTTTGGGCGCTCTGGAGCGCCTTCTCGGCGCTCACGGCCGCCGCCTTCACGGCGGCGAGCTGGGCGTTGCTCACCTCGAAGGCCTGACGGGAGATGGCCTCGTTTTCGTAAAGGACCTTGTCCCGCTCGTGGATGGCCTGTTGCTTGGCCAGGTCCTCCTTGGCCGCATCCAGGCGCGCTTGTGCGGCGTGCAACGCATCCTCGAGGACCCGGGGATCGATCCTCGCCATGACGTCGCCCTTCCGGACCGAGTCGCCCTCTCGGAAACGGACCTCCAGCAGCGCACCGGAAACCTGCGCCGAAACGGTGGCGGCCGTCTCGGAGGTGACCAGGGCCACCGTGTCCACCGCGCTGCCCACGGAGCCGTCCCGGACCGTTGCGGTGGCCACGGGAAGAGGGGGGGCCGGGGGCGGTGGCAGGTGCGCCAGGGCGCGCTTTTTGTGAACGATCACCGCCGCACCGGCGAGGGCCACAACCACGAGGATCAAGACAGAAAGGGTTTTCTTATTCATGCTCTCCTCCACGGCCGGTGACGAAGGACAGGTAGTCCACGGCGCTCTGGTACGCATAGAGCCCCCGCCAGTAGGAGGCCTCTCCGACGAGTTCCTGGGCCCGGGCGGCGAGGTAGTCTTCCACCGTTCCCGTTCCCTGCTCCATTTTCAGCCGCTCCACCCGAGCCGTCTCCTTGCCCAGGTCCCGCTGGGCGAGGCCCGCCGTGTAAAGCGCCCGGGCGGAGTCGAGGCGGCCCGACGCTTCCACCACCTGCGCCGCCACGTCCTTCTCCTTCGCCTTCTCCCGTTCCCTGGCCGCCAGAAAGTTGGCGTCCGCCTCCCGGATGGCGTGGAAGCGGCTTCCTCCCATGAACAGCGGCACCTTCATCACCAGCGACCACTCCCGCGTGTAGAGGAGGTGGGAGAGGGAGGGCCCGTCGTTCCGGAGGTACGTCCCCTGGAGGGCCAGTTGGGGGGCGAAGGCCTCCCTCGCCAGGCGCTTCCTGCGCTCGGCGATGGAGGCGCCCTCCCGGGCGGCCTTCAAGTCGTTCCTCTCCGACAGCGCCGTCTCGATTACGTCCTTAGGCGGTCCAGCCGCGGCGGAGGGTTCTCCCGGAAGGTCCTCCAGCTGAAAGCCCTCCGCCGGTGGGTTTTCCCCCAGGAGGGCGGCCAGGCGGGCCTCGGCCGTTCGGTACTGGGCGGCGGCATCGGCCACCTGGGCCTCGGCGCCCCGGAGCGCGAAGGTGATCTTGGCCGCGTCCACGGGCGCCATGGCCCCCAGCGTTACCCGAAGGCGGGCGTCTCCCTCGTCCTTCTCCAGCGCCTTGCGGTAGGCCTCCACCGCTTCGAGGGTGTGCCGCAGGATGAGGGCGTTGCGATAGGCGGCGCGGACGTTGTACAGGACCTCTTCCCGGGTGAAGAGGGCGAGGTGCTCGCTTTGGCTTTGGGAGAGCCTGGCGATGCGGTCTCCCTCGTGGAGGCCGCCGGCCGCGAGGAGGGGTACCTGCCAGGTGAGCCCGTAGTGGACCTGGTTGCGGTCCCACGGGAGCTGGCTCATGCCCAGGGCCGGATTGGCGAAGAGTTCTCTGGCCATGGGGACGACGATCCGGTCCCGCTCGAAGTGGTTGTAGGTTCCAACCAGATCCAGCTCGCCGAAGTGGCGGCCGAAGGCCTCCCCCGTCCGGCTGGCGGCGGCCACCGCTTCCCACTTCGCCGCCTGGAGGCCCGGATTGGCGGCTAGGGCCTTCTGCTCCGCTTCGGCAAGGGTCAAGGGCTGGGCGGCGCCCAGAGCCAGGGGGAGAAAAAGCACCCATCCGCCCGCCAGCGCACGCAACCACCCCAGCCCCGTGATGGAAGGTGGTACCTGGCTGCAGCCCCTTCCGGATCCCGGGGAGGGCCCACGCCGCTTCACCCCTCGCCGGGGCGCGGGGCCACTCCTGCCGAAGGCGAAGAAGGCGTGGGGGGCGGGGCGGGGCTCCGCGGGCTTGACCCGCCGAGCGGGGAGGAAATGGGCCCTCACCCCGGGGGAACGGTGCCTCTCGGTCGGCAAGCGCTTGCACCACCGAAGGCAGGACCGGGCCATCGCGGAACTGAGGAAAACGGGTAGCCTTTGGATCATGGCACCTCCTCGGTCAAACCATCGCCCCGCGGGCGGACAGGAAGGGATTTTAAGGACCTCAGAAGGGAAACGACCCGGCCGTCCACCAGCCGGTAAAAGACGTTGGTCCCCTCGCGGCGATCGGCCAGGACACCGTGGTCCTTAAGAATCCTGAGGTGGCGGGAGAGGGTGGGTTGGTCCACGCCGCACCGGCGAGCGAGGTTGCAGACGCACTCCTCCGGGGCTTGCATCAGATTCGCGACCACTTCCAGGCGCAGGGGATGGGAAAGGTCCGCGAAGAGCGCGGCCAGCCGCTTCAGGGCGGGCCTGTCCCAATCGGACTGTGGATATATGCGAATATCCACAAGAATCTCCTTCCAAAGAAAGGCGCCTTGGCGCCATAGAATTTATCATACTACCTTCTGGCGAGACACGCCTTGACGGTCGTCAAGAACTCCCCGCCTCCCAAATTCCGCCGGGTAGAAAGAGGGAGGGCGGTGGAGCATCCACCGCCCTCGGGCATCGAAAGGATTCGGGTTCCTGGAACGGGTCAATTTCCGGGGAGGGTTACCTGCCACCACTGGCCCTGCGGGCCATAGTAGTCCATGAGCTTGGTGGCGGTCTTCACGTTCACGGGGTCGGTCCAGGGGAGAAAGTCGGTCTTCACCCCGTAGCCCCACAGGTTCACCTGCTCACGGTGGCAGGTGGCGGCGCAGGCATTGGGCATCCCCCCCTGGGCTTGGTATTTCAGGGTTTTCTCCGGGGGCTGAGGGATGAACTGATGGGTATGAATGGCCGACTCGTGTTCGGCGGCCGCCACGCGGGGCATATGGCAGCTCGTGCAGCGCGCCAGCCCCATGCTCCGCTCGGCACCGTAGGGGTGGTGCGCGTGGGCGCTGACCACGTCGCCGATGGCTGTTCGGTTGGTCTCGTAGTTCGCCACCATCTCCGGCGTGATGGCGGCGAAAGGACCGTGGGTGGCGTGACAGGAGAGGCACAGGGTATTGTTTTCCTCACGGGTCGCGATCGTCACTCCTCCCTGCGTGCGCTGGGGGATGATCTGGGCGGCGTTGGCCTGCTGGTGGGGATCATGGCAGTCGAAGCAGCGCAGCTTCTGATAGGGATTGGTGAAATGGGGGGACCTTAGCATTTCGCTGTAGTGCTGGTTGTGCTCGTAGGAGGTTTCCCCGTCGGGCCAGAGGGAGTTGTTGTTGGCGAAATAGGTGGCCAGGGGTTCCGTGTTGGGCGTCCACTGCGTGTTCGTGTCGTCGTGGTAGGGCCACGCGTAGGTTTTGTTGGGCACGGAGCGAACGCGGTTGTGGCACCGTCCGCAGACCTCGTTGGCCTTGTCGGCGGGGAGCTTGGCGGGGTTCACGATCTTGGCGGGGTCGCCGCCGCCCAGGATGTGGGCCGATCCCGGACCGTGGCACATCTCGCAACCGATGTTGAGCAGATCGGGCAGGCCGTCGCCGTCGTAGTCAACGTAGGCGGGGTCGTCTTCCTGATAGAGAACGGCGGGATAGGGCTTGAGCACCCACTCGCCCTGCGCCGTCTTTCCCGCGCTTCGGATGCCGGTGATGTGGCATCCCACGCAGTTCTTGCTGAAGGAAGACAAAATGGCAGCCCCAATCGCGGCGCGCGTCATTCCAGGCTGGACAAGAGGCTGCTTGTCCGGGCCATACCAGTTGGTGATCTTGTACGCGAAATAGCTTTTTGAATCCTCGTTGAACTGCACGGGGGAGAAGTAAACCTCATCGGAGTAGCCGGTGGGGCTGTCCGAGGCGGGGATGCGAACGCCGTACCGCTCGCGCCAGTCGCCCGTGCCGCCGTTGACGAACACAACCGGCATTTTAACCTGGCCGATGGTGATCATGTATTTCCCGTTTTCGACGGAAAGCACGGGGGCGTTGGGCTTGTAGGCGTCGAAGACCGAGGAGATCTGGTTGAAATCGAGCCCCTGAATGAAGTCGTCCACGCCGTTCCGGTCGTAATCCGCTACCACGCCCTTACCCGGGATCAGGGAGTACTGCTCCATGGGCCGCCTGATGGACATCGCATGCTTGGTGGTCTTCCAGCCCTGGTACTCGCTGTGGCACGCCAGGCAGAACTCCGATCCCACATAGGTCCCGGCCTGCAGTTGTTCCTTCGTGTAGCGTGAATGGAGGAGTTTGCGGAGCGAAGTTTGTTGTGGAGCAACCGCTACGATCGTGGGTGACTTTGCACTGGCCGGTGGCGGCGTCACTCCCCAAACCACGCTGAGCGCTCCCGTAGTGAGTAGAGCTCCTACAACCCATGCTTGACCCTTCTTCATGCGAACCCCCTGACTCCTTTGGTCCCTATCCGGAGCGGTCCTGCCCCCCCTGGGGCAGGTGGGCGAAAGCCCACACTTCCCGCTGCCACGAGGTAGGTTACGGCTTGGTTTTTTCTCGAACCTTGACGATCGTCAAGATGGAGGGGGCGGAACCGGGAAGTGCGTTATTTGACCCACGGGTGACCCGCCGTCGGCCGTCGGCAACATCGGAGAGTCTGGCCCGCAGGGGAACCCAACAGGCGGGGACGGCCCGCGCCGGCGCGCTAACTCTCGCCGGCCAAGGCTCTCAATCGCGGCAACGAAAGGATGTGAAGGCGGCGGCGCCCGGCACGGGCGACGATGCCTTCGCGAATGAGCCGCCTCATGGCCCGGGAGAGGTTTTCCGGGGAGATGCCCAGGGTGCTCGCGAAGGCCTCCTGGGTGACGGGAAGGACTACCAGCGCCTCATTCTTTCCGGAACGGCACGCCGCTTCGGCCAAGCCCGCGAGCGCCATCGCCAAGCGAGGCAGGGCGCCGGGCCGGGCCATGGTGTCGAGCTTTCCGATACACTCGCGGAACCTTTCTGCCAGATGGGCCAGCAGAGGAAGGGCGAAGGCTGGCGTCTCTCTCATCAGGTTCCAGAAGGGGTCCCGCTTCAGGACGTAGACCACGGAGGGTTCCACCGCCTCCACGTTCAGGGGCAAGGGGCCGCCGTCCAAAAGGGGCAGGAAGCCGAAGGAGTCGGGGGCTTTGAGCAGAAAGACGGTCACCGGCCGGCCCGCCGGCAGGATCCGGTAGGCCTTCAGACACCCCTCTGCCAGGATGCAAAAACGCCCTTCGCTTTCTCCTTCCCGGCACAAGAGGGTTCCGGCAGGAACCCGGTGCCGCTCCAGGATGCGGTCCAGCCTCTCCAGCGCCTCGGGAGGCAGACGGCCGAAAGGGGATTTTCGGAGGAGTTCCACCACCGCTTCCCGTTCCATGGATCCCTCCCTCACGAGGGTGCGGCCACCTTCAGGTGGCGAGAAACGGCCTCTGGCGGTCTTGTTGGTCCAACACTCCGCTTGGCCCCCGGCGGGCGGCCCCGGCCACGACCTACCCCTAGAGGGGAAGGACCAGGGCCACCCGCACGGACTCCGTACCGGGGTTGTGGGAAGCGGTTCCCCCGTTGGAGTAGTGGAAGAGGCCCACGGCGACGCGGCGCCCCTTCCGGAGTTTCCGGGCCAGCTCCACCCCCGACCGGAATTCGAGGCGGCTTCCGAGGTCGAAGTAGTGGTTCGAATACCGGCCGGGTCCGGTGGTCAGGGAGAGGCTCCAGCGATTCGAGAGGGCGTACCGGAGCGAGAGGGCGACCCCAAGGTAGTATTCCACAGAGTTCGCCTCGAGGGCCGCTCCGGCCTCCCACGACCACCTCCCCGCGGTAAAGAAGCGCCTCCGGACCTCCAGGGACCCGTAGGAATGACGGTCGCGCTTCAAAACGTTGCCCACCGCAGGTCCGATCCACAGCGTGGTGTCCTGGGCCAGAACCGGCAGCCCCAGCAGGAGAAAACCCGCCAAACCGAGAATCCATCGTCTGCGCATTGCCGGCACCTCCACTTCTCCCCCCGCGAAGGCTTTTATTCTAAGATGCATCTTCCCCCTCCGGGGGAACAGGACCGCGCCGGCGGGCCGGAACCTTGCCTTTCCACCAACCCAGCCACAAGCCCCCCTCTGCCGCGCCGGCGGCCCGCGGAAGCGAAATCGCCCTTGCGGGGGGCTTCTCCGAAGGCCGGTTCCTCCTCGCCGATCGATCCGTGGCCTCCGGGGGAGCGTTCCAGTAGGGGACCGGCCTGCCGTCTTCCTTCACCGCTCACCCTCCCAGAAAGATGAAGCGGACGGAAAGGTAGATTCCCACCGCCACGAGCACTCCCCCGGTGAGGAACCGGGCGTGGCGCTCGAAGGCCTGAACCCGGTCCAGGGCCCTGGCCAGGGCGTGGCTTCCGGCGGCCAGAAAGCCGGCCGCCGCCAGGACCGGCAGGCCGGTGCCCAGGCCGTACACCGCTGGAAAGAGCCAGGGGGAGCGGTTCTGCAAGGCGAGGGGGAGGAGGCTTCCAAAGAAGAGGGCGGCGCTCACCGGGCAGAAGGAGAGGGCGAAGAGGATTCCCAGGGCCAGGGCGCCGGGGAGGCGGGCCCTGCCCAGCCTCTCCCAGAGGCCCGCGCTCCCGGCCCGCGTGGAGAAGGGCAGGGAGAGCAGGCCGAGGAGGACCATGCCCGTCAGGACCAGAAGAGGGCCCAGGAGCCGATTCATGGTCCGCTGGAGGGCCATGGAGAGGGCGGGGATGGCCAGGAGCCCCGCCGAAACGCCCGCTCCCAGGAGGGCGTAGGTGACGGCCCGCCCGGCGCTGTAGGCCATCCCCGAGAGCCAGACCCTTCCCGCCCTCTCCACGTCCCGCCCGAGGTAGGAGACCGCCGCCAGGTTGGTGGCCAGCGGGCAGGGGCTCAGGGAGGTGAGGACCCCCAGCCAGAAGGCGCTTCCCAGAGCCAGGAGGAAGAGGACCATGGCCGCTTCCCCCGTCATCCCAGGAGGGGCCCGAAGAGCCATCCCGCCAGCGTGGAGAGCAGGACCACCAGGGTGACGTAGGCCAGCGTCTTCTTCCCTCCCAGGATGGACCTCAACACGAGCATGGAGGGAAGGGAGAGGGCCGGGCCGGCCAGAAGCAGGGCCAGGGCCGGCCCCTTACCCATGCCCGAGCCCAGGAGCCCCTGCAGGATGGGGACCTCCGTCAAGGTGGCGAAGTACATCAGCGCTCCGGAAACGGAGGCCAGAAAGTTGGCCCAGAGGGAATTTCCTCCCACCAGAGACGCGATCCAACGGCCGGGGATCAGCGCCTCCTGTCCCGGGCGGCCCAAGAGGAAGCCGGCCACCAGGACCCCCGCGAAAAGAAGGGGAAGGATCTGCTTGGCGAAGCTCCAGGTGGAGGTGAACCACTCCACCAGCTCGGACCGGGAGAACCACGCGGCCAGCAAGACGAGAAGCACCGCGAGGAAGGCTCCGGCCAGCCAAAAACGCGCGCGGTAGATGGCGGCGTAAAGGCCCTCCCCGTAGGCGACGGCGGCGACTTGGCTCCGGGGAAGGACCTCCTGAGTCCCGCCGTCGGTCTTGAGCACCAGGGCCTCTTCCGTCTCCTGGACCCGCGTGCCGGAGACGACGGCCCCGGAGGTCATGGTCACCGTGAGGCGCGCTGGCTTCCCCCAGTTGGCGAAGACCAGGATCGCAACCAGGACGGCGAAGTAGGCGGCGTTCTGCCAGAGCGGACGCCCAGCCTCCTCCTCCCCCAGACCAAAGTCCCCGCCGTTGGCCGCCTTTTCCCGCTCCTCCTTCCGGAAGAGGAGGTGCATGAGAAGCCCGATGACCACGCTGAAGACCACCGCCCCCACCGCCCGGGCGAGGCCCAGCTTCCACCCCAGGACCCGGGCCGTGAGCACGATGGCCAGCACGTTGATGGCCGGACCGCTGTAGAGGAAGGCCGTGGCGGGGCCGATGCCGGCCCCTCGCAGGTAGATGCCGGCGAAGAGAGGCAGGACGGTGCAGGAACACACCGCCAGGATGGTGCCGGAGATCGAGGCCACCGAGTAGGAAAGGACCTTGTTGGCCTTGGGCCCGAAGTACCGGAGGATCGAGGCCTGGCTGACGAAGACGGCGATGCCGCCGGCGATGAAGAGGGCGGGGACGAGGCAGAGGATCACGTGCTGGCGGGCGTAATCCTGGAGCATGAGGAAGGCTTCCAGCCCACCCTTTCGCACCGGCTCGGCGTTCCAGGGGATGAAGTACGCCGCCAGGAAGGCGGCGAGCAAAAGTCCGGCGATCTTCCACTCGCGGTGTTCGTCCATGGGGTTTCCCTCGACGTCCGCTCCCGGCGGCCCTTAGGAGGCGTCCAGGAACTGGCGGATTTCCCGGTCCAGGTAGAGGCGGAAGGCGGTCTGGTCCCCCAGGAGGTCCCAAACCCTGTCCAGGCGTTTCCAGCGCACCTCCCTGCCGTTCTTCACCTCCGAGAGGACCACCGACTTGGTGAAGAGCTGGTAGTCTTCCACGAAGTGCTCGTTCCCCGGCTCTTCCACGTTGAGAACCTTCCACTGGAGGAGGCCCGCCCCCATCTCCGGGGCGAAATCCTCCAGGACCGTCGCCTCGGCCCAGTTCTCGATCCGGTAGCAGGAGGCGCACCGGGTCGTGGTGTGGAGGTAGTAGACCACCACCTTCCGGTCGGCGGCCGGCGTGGGTACCGGGGAAGGCGCCGAAGGGGCGGCTGGGGCCGGCTTGGGAACGGCAACGGCGGGGGCCGGCGCCACCGCCTTCTTTTCCTCCTCCGGAAGGGGGCCCCCCGGCGCCGCCGGGGCGGCCTCCTGGACGGCGGCCGGTTCCGCCCGCCGCCCCTCGGAGGCGCCGCGCCGCCGCTCCTGGTAAACGAGCGAAGCCACGCTGGCGGCGACGAAGAGGAGCAGGGACAGGGTCAGTAGCCTCTTGCCCTTCACGAAATCCCACCTTTCAGGAAAGGAGCGGTCCTCAGGAACCGCTCGCCTCTTTGAGGATCTTTTCCAGCGTGGCGTCGTCGGGGATCTTGCCCTGGGAAACGACCTTGCCGTTGATGAGGAGCCCCGGCGTCATCAGGACCCCCGAGGCGGCGATGGCCTTGAAGTCCGTGATCTTGGTGAGGGTGGCCTCGATCCCCAACCGGAGAAGGGCTTCCTTCACCTTGGCTTCGAGCTTGGCGCAGTTGGAGCAGCCGGGGCCGGCGACTTGGACGTTCAGCATCGTACTACCTCCTCAAACGGTGGCGGTGCGGGCACGCGGGGAGCCGGGCGGGACGAGTCCGGCGGACTTCAGGATCGCAAGGACCGCACCGTCGGCGATCCGGTAGAAGACCATCGTTCCCTCCCGCTCGTCCTCGACGAGGCCGTGGTCCCGGAGCAGGGCCAGATGGCGGGAGAGGGTGGGCTGGGGGACCCGAAGCTCGGGGAGCATGCGGCAGACGCACTGCCGCCCTTCGCGGGCGAGAAGGAGCAGGATGCGCAGCCGCAGGGGGTGTCCCAGGTTTCGAAAGAGCCTTGCCGCTTCGCGGGGGTTGACCATCTCCGATCCTCCGGAAAATCTAATATACGAATAAGCGAATAGAAAGTCAAGGCCCGCCAACGGAAAATTCCCGGAGGTCAGGACCGGCGGTCCCGTCAACCCAGCGTTTCGCGAAAGAAGTTTCGGATCCCCTCCAGCACCCCCGGCTCCTCGTGGGGATCGGAGTGGCCGCGGCCGGGGAGGATCCACAGCCGCGCCCGTTCCCCCGCGGCGGCGGCCAGGCGCCGGCCGTGGGAGACGGGGACGACGGTGTCGCGCTCGCCGTGGATCAGGAGGAACCGGGCTCGAGCCCGGGCGATACGAACTTCAGGAGCCACCTCCCGGAAGCGGAAGCCGATCCGCCGCTCGATGAGGCGAAAGGCCAGGGGAATGCCCGGCGCCAGGATCCACCAGGCCTTTCCCAGCGTGACCCGCGGGTCGGCGGGGGTGGCGAAGGCTCCCACGGTGGCCACGGCGGCGATGCGGGGGTCTCGGGCGGCGGCGTGGATGGCCGCCGACCCTCCCACGGAAAGGCCCAGGACGCCCACGGCGGGTCGGCTTTCGGGGCGGCGGCGAAGCCCCTCCTCCAGAGCCGCGCCGATGTCCTCGGAAAACTTCACCATGGAGGCGTAGCCGTCGGGGTCGGAGGCGCCGTGGTGCCGGGCGTCGAAGACCAGAAGGTCGAAGCCCCCGGGGTGAAGGGCCTTTGCGTACGGAAGCATCCGCTCGGCGTTCCGGCCCCATCCGTGGACGAGGAGAAGAAGGGGGGCCTCCTCCTTTCCCGAGGGGATCCACCACCCGTACAGGTTTTTCCCTCCGGCCGTGGGGAAGCGGATTTCCTCGAAGGCGAGGCCCAGCTCCGCCGGGGTACGCCGGCTCTTCACCCGCGGGTTGCGCCACCCCAGCCGAACCACCAGCAGGACGGCCCCCTGGTAGAGGGCGGCAAGAAGGACGACGGCCAGGAAGACCTTCATCGGGACGCTCTTCCTTTCCGCCGCTCCCCCGGACCGCCCTCCGGCCCGCCTTCCGTCCCCGTTGCGGGGGGGGCGGTGCGGAATTCCCAGGTGCAGGCCCCGTCCTCGTTGGGTTCGGGGGGGCAGTGGACGCACCGAACGCCAATGGAGGGGTCCACGGCGCGGGCGAAGGTGGAAAACTCCACCTCTCCCACCGGCCGGCAGGGAAAGGGCGGCAGCCCCTTTCTCCGCCTCGCTTCCTGGACGCGGCAGGCCCGCATGGTGAAGCGGAGGACCTCCCCCCCCTCCCGCCACGCCGTCTCCTGCCGGTTGAGGAGGGCGTACATCCGCAGCCCCAGCGCCTTTTCCAGAGCCCTGAGACCCTGACCGAGGGGGCCGAAGGTCTCCGCGATCCGGCGGGCCTCCACCTCCGCGAACCGGCTCCAGGCGGCGGCGTCCAGCTCGATGGCCGCCGGGAGGCCCAGCCGCTCCTCAGCGGCCAGAAACCAGCAGCCGTCGTGGGCGAGCCAGTTCCGGGCGAAGGCGGAGAGCGCCTTCCCCCGCTCTTCGAGGTCCATGGCCTCGAAGGCGGGCGGGAGGCCGGAACCGCCATCCCGACCCGCCGGGCGACCGAAGACCCGCCGGTCGGTGTGGTGGGCTTCGGCCCGGCCTTCCAGCGAGAAACCTCGCCCGACCAGGTAGCCGGAGGCCCATTCCAGGGTGAGGTCCCCCCTGCCGTGGTGGCGGCCCTCCTCGGCGTGGACCCGCTCCACCAGGGCGAAGCCCTCTTCCGTGAACTCCGCCAGGACCAGCCGGCCCCCGGGCCGGAGAACCCGGGCCATCTCTCCAAGAACGCGCCCTCCGGCGGGAAGGTGGTGGAGGGCGTCGAGGGTGGCCACGGCGTCGAAGCGCCCGGCGGCGTGGGGAAGGTTCGTGGCGTCGGCCCGCTCGAAGGTGATGCGTCCTGCGAGTCCCGCCTCCCGGGCCAGGGCGGCGGCCACTTCCAGCTCCGCCGGGTCCGGGTCCACCGAGACGACGTCGAAACCCCGGCGGGCCAGGGCCATGGCCAGAAGGCCCTTTCCCGTGCCCACGTCCAGGGCGAGGCCGGGCCCCTCTCCCGCCCCCTCGGCGGCGAAGGCGGCGGCGGCCAGGCGGTCGTGCCCCCGCTCCAGGTAACATGCGGTGCGTGATCGGAAACGTTCCAGGCGTTGCGCGAGGTCGTCCATCGGCGATCCCCCCGTGGTCCCCTTCCCCCCGTCCCGTTCCGGCGGCTTGCCCTTCCCGCGGCTCCGCCGGAGGGGGAAGTTTACCCCTTAACGGCCCGCACCCGGATGCTGATCACGCACGCGGCGGCGGCCACATCTTCGGGAGGCAACCCCTCGGCCCGCGCGGCCCGCTCCGAGGCGTCGGGGGTAACGGATCCGATGGGATACGGGCTCTCGCCCAGAACCTCCACCTGCCGGAAGCCCGCTTCTCGGATGGTCTTCAGGTATTCGTCCTGGAGCATGGCGCCCGAAATGCACCCCACGTAGGCCTCCACCGATTCTCGCACGCTTTCGGGCAAGGGCCGCAGAAGGACCAGGTCGGAGACTAGCAGGCGGCCGCCGGGTTTGAGGACGCGCAGGGCCTCGCGGAAGACCTGCGGCTTGTCGGTGGAGAGGTTGATGACGCAGTTCGAGATCACCATGTCCGCCGTGTTGTCGGCAACGGGCAGGTGCTCGATCTCCCCGAGGCGGAACTCCACGTTGGAATAGCCGCCCTTCCGCGCGTTGGCCCGGGCCCTTTCGAGCATCTCCGGCGTCATGTCCACGCCGATGACCCGCCCCGAGGCCCCCACGCAGCGGGCGGCGAGGAAGCAGTCGAACCCCGCGCCGGATCCCAGGTCCACGACCACATCGCCTTCCTTCAGCTCCGCGAAGGCCAGCGGGTTGCCGCAGCCCAGGCCCAGGTTCGCACCATCGGGCACCGCGGTCAGTTCTTGCGCCGAGTAGCCGATGGCAAGGCTCAGCTCTTCCGCCGTGCCGGGGCCGCAACAGCCCCCCGCGGCAGGCCCGCAGCAGGAAGAACCGCTCCTGGCGATGGCCGCGTAATGCTCTCGTACGGACTTTTTGATTCCATCGTTCATTTCACTCTCCGCAACAGGAATCCTTCCCGCCCTCGATTTGCTTGGGCGGGCACGGCACCGAGCCGTAGGAGCAGAAGACGCAGCAGTCGCCTTCTTTCGGAGAAAGGCGCGCGCCGCAGGCGCTACAGGTATAGAAGTGCTGGCAGGCATCCAGCGGCATCGCCTCTTCTTTCGCGAAGCCGCACCTGGGACAAGTGATGACGGAGTGCGTCTGCACGGCGTGCTCCTTCACAGGCCGAGCTCTCTCCGGACGAGGGGCACGAGCCGCTCCCGGATGAGGTCGCGCACCTCGCGGAACTTCTCGATGACCTCCTCCTCCGTGCCTGTAAACCCCGCCGGGTCTGGGAAGGATTCGTGGATCTGCTTGGCGGCGCCGGCAAACATGGGGCAAGCCTCTTTCGCTGAATCGCACACGGTCACGACCAGATCGAACGGCTGGCCCCAGAACTCACTGAGCGACTTGCTTCGGTGGGAGGAGATGTCCACCCCGGCCTCGGCCATGACCGCGATGGCGAGCGGGTGAACGCGCGATGGCTGCGTGCCCGCTGAAAAGACCTCCACCCTGTCGCCAAGTTCATGGCGAACCCACCCCTCGCCCATTTGCGAGCGGCAGGAATTGCCGGTGCAAAGGATCAGGACGCGTCTCTTGCCCATGGCGGTGCTCCTCTCAGCGGGCGGCTCCCGCGGTGCAACCTTCCTTTTCCAACTCCAGGGCCACCCCCAATTCCTCCAGCGCGGCGAGCCCCTTGGGCTCCGCATCCGCGGAAGGGATGGTGAGGACGGGCAGACCGAATCGGCGGTGGGCTTCCAAGAGGTAGCGCTGCTGCATGGCGCGGCGGCGAGCGAGGAAGGCGTTCGAGGCCTGCTCTGGGGAAAGCACCAGGTTGGCCACGAGGAATTGCGCATGAATGCCTGCGGCCTTCAGGTCCAGAAAGGCCCGGTGCGATTCCAGGATTGGTGTGGCCTCCGGGTAGAAAACGAAGGCGAAGGCGGTCAGGGCCGGATCCTTGAGCCGGGCGATGAGCTTCTGGAACCTCGCGTCGGCGGCTCGCTGGGCGGCGGAGGCGTTCTGGGCCTCGGCGGCGGCCAGGGCCGTCTGCTGGGCATACTGGAAGGGCAGGTCGAGCAGGCGCAGGGTGTGGCCCGTGGGCGCGGTGTCCAGCACGATGAAGTCGTACGACTCGTCCTCGAAGTAGCGGGCGAACTTGTCGAAGGCGGCCATTTCTTCGGTGCACGGCGAGTCCAATTCCTCGGCGGTGGCCTGGAGCATCTCCGGGGAGGCCGTCTTGGCCGCCTCCTCGAGGACGCGGGCCTTGTACTCCTGGAAGGCCTTCACCTGGTCGATGTGAACCGCCATGAGATTGGGAGCCACGAGCGTCGGCTCAGGGCCCACGGGCCGGTCTAGGACCCGTCCCAGGTGGGCTGCGGGGTCGGTGGTCACGAGCAGCGTCTTATGACCGCGGCCCGCCAGGTGAAGGGCCGTCAAACAGGAAACCGTGGTTTTTCCCACGCCCCCTTTGCCCGTGAAGAAAAAGGCCCTGGTCTGGCCGGGCAGGGGCTTAAAGAGCGCCTCCAGGTCCGGCGCGGGAATGGCAATGGTTTCAGGAGGCCGGTGCTCCTTGGCCGTGCCCAAGGAGGGCCTCTGGCCGTCGTAGAGTTCGGCGGCCACGTTCAACAGTCCCTCGGTCCCCTTGACCTCTTCGGGCCGGAGGAGGATGCGCCGGGCGGGGAGACCGAGAGCCGCCTCCGCTTCCCGGATCTTCGCCTCTTGCTCCTGGCGCCTTCGCTCCATGGCCGGGCCGTCGCCGGCCTCCGGGGGCAAGACGCCGTTCGCGATGAGGCCGGCCGGCACGATGCCCTGACCGCTTAGCTCTCTGGCGGCCCGCAGCGTCTCGTAGACCGAAAGGGCCTCAGGGCGCATGACGAACACGAACTGGGTCTCGGAGGGATCCTTGAGCAGCGCCGTGGCCTCGTCGTACTTGGCCTTGGCCCCCTGGATGGTCTGCACCGGGCCCAGGCAGGTTTGGCCCGATCCTTGCGCCGCGGTCTCGATGTACTTGGACCAGTCCACGGAGAGGGCCAACAAGCGCAAGGTGTGTCCCGTGGGGGCCGTGTCGAAGACCACGACCTCGTAGTCGCGGGCGTCCATGAAGGCGATGAACCGGTCGAAGGCCGCGACCTCCACCGTGCAAGGGCCGGAGAGCTGCTCTTCGAGGGAGGCGAGGATGTCCTCGGGCATGATCGCGCGATAGGGGTCGAGGACCCGCGCCTTGTATTCCTGGACGGCCTGGTCGGGATCTATTTCGGTGGCCCAAAGGTTCGGCGTGCCCTTCACGGGCACCACCCCGTAGCCGATTGGCTGTTCGAGCACGTCGGCGATGTTGGAAGCCGGGTCCGTCGAGACGAGCAAGGTCCTTTTGCCTTGCCGTGCATGATGGATCGCCGTGGCGCAAGCCATGGTGGTCTTGCCAACCCCGCCTTTGCCTGAGAAGAAAAATCGCATCGGAATCTCCCGTGAAAAGGGATCAGCCGCAGCAGCCGGAGGACTGGAGACCGCGCAGGATGAAGGTGTCCTG
>Ga0272448_1003911_pt1 | contig 17343 bp, 11 predicted proteins | sample YNPCB0191_FD_202220 | JGI IMG/M metagenome (GOLD analysis project Ga0272448, IMG submission 202220) | Hot spring sediment microbial communities from Yellowstone National Park, WY, United States - YNP-CB-019-1 | ecosystem: Environmental > Aquatic > Thermal springs > Hot (42-90C) > Sediment... | reverse complement strand
CTGGGCGGGATATGGGGACAGACACGGAGTTTTGCCGGTCGGCGGTGCAAATAGAGGGACAGGCACGATATTTGGCCTGCCTCAATACTGGTGGGCTGATCACCCAAGGAGGATCGGGACGTTGATTAGAGTTTCATTTGGGCAACAAACCGGACATTGAAGTTGCGAATGTATCCTGACAGCAAGCCCGGCTTGGCTGATGTCTGAAGACAGGCGGCGCCGATGGACCAGCGGGCCGGCGCCGGTTTGGACCGAGAATCTCACCAGCGCACCGGCCAAAGAGACACTCAAAGGTTCATTCGGGTGCGATTTTAGCGCCGGTCGGTTAGGGGCGAAGCCTGGTTAATCGCTCGGCAATCTCGGTGAACACGCGTGCAGCCGGTGAATCGGGCTCCGACGCGGCAACCGGCAGGCCGCGATCACCGCCTTCCCTGATGTTTGTGAAAATCGGTATTTCACCCAAGAAGGGAATGTTTTGGCGTTGCGATTCGGCTTTCCCGCCGCCGTGACCGAATATGTAAACGTTCTCGCCCCCCGGTGTGGTGAAAAAGCTCATGTTCTCGATCAAGCCAACGACGGGAACATTGAGCTTGTTGAACATTGCAATGCCTTTTCGCACCACGCCCAACGACGCTTCCTGCGGCGTGGTGACGATGATGCCGCCATCGAGCGGCACAGCCTGGCAAAGGGACAACTGCGCATCGCCGGTGCCGGGAGGCAGGTCAACCAGCAGGTAGTCAAGTTCGCCCCATTCAACCTCGAACAAAAACTGCTGGATGGTCTTGTTGATCATCGGGCCGCGCCAGATCACCGGCTGACCGTCTTCAAGAAAAAACCCGATGCTCATGAGTTTGACGCCAAAGCTTTCGAGCGGAACGATTTTGCTTTGCGGGTTAACGTCGGGCACCTGCTGCACCCCCATCATCAACGGAATTGTCGGACCATATATGTCACAGTCAAGCAGCCCGACTGATTTGTTCAATCGCTTCATGGCGCAGGCGAGGTTGACTGCGACGGTGCTCTTGCCCACCCCGCCCTTGCCGCTCGCGACGGCATAAACATGCTTGATGCCGGGGACGCGACGTTGTCCAGCCCATGGGTCGAGGCCGCGCGGCGATGCCCCGGCCCCAAGTTGAACAACATCGACGCGAATCTTACCCACACCCGGCAGAGCGCCCACCGCCCGTTCACACGCCAACTTGATTTGCTCGGAAACGTCTTGGTTTTGAGACGAAACCTCCAAAAGCACGCGCACTTCGTCGTCCTTGACAGAAACGTCGCGAACCACTCCAAACGAAACAATGTCGCGCGAATACCCCGGATACTTGACCGACTGGAGCGCAGCCAACACCGATTCTCTTGTAATGCTCATATTCCGCACCAAAGATGCAACAATCCCGTCGAATGGCAAAGGAACAAAACTCTGTCCCGATTCCGGTGCGCCGGGGATCGCAAGCCCTGCCAAGCCCTGCGCGCCGCGGTCACTCGAAGAATGAACCTGATTTCGAGGCTGTGGGATCTTACTGGCCAACAACGCGGTAAAACGCCGTCGTGCCAGCAACATCGTCAGTTGCCGTGCGATCGTTCGTGGGCGCGCCAAGGTTTGTCCATGTTCCCGTGGAGAGCGAAGACCGTTTTTGGACCTGGAATGGTCCATTACCGCCGGTCCATGTCAGCGTGATCTTCCCACCCGCAACAACAGGATCAGCCATCAGGATTGGCGTGGACGGCAACGAGAGAGTAATGCCTTCGGCTGTTGGACCGCCCATGCCGGCCACTTCCTCCGGCGTGAGCTCCCGAGATATGAAAGCAAAGCTGTTCACCAACAGCTCGTGCGTGTAACCGCCGGTCGGTTCGTTGAACAATCGGATATCCGGGCCGCTGTCGAGGTCCGAATACAAAGAAAACCGTCCGTTTGCCAGTGAACCGCCTGTTCGCGAATGAACGGGCGTGCCGTTCACGTAGATTGTCACTCTGCCTGCCACAAGGTTTGCAGCAAAAACAACCCTGTACCATGTATCGGGCTGAATGACTCCCGCTTGCGAATACCCGAGCGCGCCTATGCCAAGTGCGCCGGTGTCACTGACGTAAAAGTCGGCGTCATTGGAATTGTTCGGGGCGGTGTTGAAAAACGGCGTCCATGAGACATCCAAGGGCAGAAGAACGTCCCAGACCATCGAGTATCTGTTGATATACCCTTCGTTGCCGACCGGTTTTGTTGGCATGGTGAGATTAAGCCCATTCCCGGCAGCAGTGAAGGCAGGGACACGCATGAATGCAGCCTGCGAGCCGTTGATCAGAGGCGGCCCCTGTTCGAATGCTACCAAGCCGGCAGTAACATCTCCGTCGGCGAACTCGAGTGTGCCCACGCCGGTTGTGCGTTCGAGATGTTCGGGGCCGAAGTTCCAAACGCCGGCGACAACGTTTGGCAATGGTTGCACAGTCAATACAGCCGACTGGCTGTCGGTGCTTCCCGCGCTGTTGGTTACGCGCGCCTTGTATTCGCCCGCGTCATTTGCCCTTGCGCGAGGAACAACGAAGCTGGTGCCCGTGGCGCCTGGAATTGGGTTGCCATTGAAAAGCCACTGATATGAAAACGGCCCGATTCCGCCCGCAGCGACCGTGAATGTCACGGCATCACCTTCGTATGCCACCTGGCTTGCTGGTTGTGTGGTGATTGCAGGTGGATCAACCTTCGGAATGCTGTAGAGCCCGAAATCATCTATTCCCCAGTACCAACTATCTGATCCAGCGTGGGCAAAACGGAATCTGACCTTTGCCTGGTTGTCGGCCTGCGGCAACCGGTACAGCTCGACGCGCTTTGATTCTCTGGGATCATCGTTGACTCTTGCCTGGATGTAGGGCGCAAGCTGGGCAGAGATCGGTGCAGCGATGAATGCTCCGTAACTGCCGCCCTTGTCCGTGCCGTCATCCGGATCATAATAGGTTGCAATATCTGCGCGGACCGTGTTGAGCGTTGCTTCCACATCAACATTGCCGTCGCCGTCTCGGATTATGTCAGACCCATCCAAAAAGTACGCTATCGGAAGCCAGCTTTGTCCACCGTCAACCGAATACTCGACCGCGGCGAAGCTATCCTGGTTCTGTTCCCAAAGACTGTGGAAAGAAAGATGTATGTCGGTCTTTCCACGCAAATCGAAGTCCGGGGAATAAAGGAACTGCACCTGACTACGTCCGTTGCGATAACCCGAGTTGGCAAACACCATCCGGCCCGCAGCAAGGGGACTGACGAGCTTGCCGTTCACGACGTATCTTGGGTTCTCGGTGAGAACCCGGCGGTAATCCTCTTTCCATCCCTGGGGCGATGCCGGGTCGCTATATGTAATAAATTCGCCTTTGAACCGGTCCACGTTCACGACAGTCCAACCAGCATAAAAAGCCGAGTTCAGGTCGGTCGGATCGATTTCCGGGTTGAGCACTTCGGTGTAGTTTTTCCCGGTCCATCCTGCGGGTAATTGGCCTTCCGGAGTTGAATCAAAATCTTCAAACACAATCGGTGTCGGCAATTGGATTGATTGGTAATTCACGACGGTGTAGCGCACTTCATTGGTAAACCGATTTGGCGGGGTTGCGTCATCGGAGAACGTCAACACGAACGTGTGCGCGGACCCGGCGGCAAGCAGCGTGTCGGATTGGTGACTCACCAGAACATTGTCGCCTTGTTGCACGGTTTGGACTGGAACCGGCGTGCCGTCGAACGTGACTGCGACCGTTGTGAGTACTACCTTGGTTGCGCCGTTGGCAATCGTTGCGGCGAACCTCGGAACCGGAGCCTGATCAACCGCGTTGTTGGCCGGGTCCGTTGAAACGACTCTCGGCATTCCCGCCGTGGTGGACACCTCGAACAAATCCTCGGCAAGGATGTCGTAGCCATCGTTCAGCAGAAAATAAGCTGCGTAGCTGCCCGGCTTGCTCAGGCCGGACGCGAACGTCACAACGCCGTCGGCCAAAGCGACATTGCCATCGTGTGTGCCATCAACGTAAGCCCAGAGAGTTGCATTGGGACCGCCACCGGGCGTTTGACCTGCCGCATAAATGCCTATCCAGTCCTTTGCGTTGGAATAACCGTTGGTGAATGTGATGCTGATCGCCTCGCCAATTCCATAGACCGGTTTGCCAACCCTTATCAATGGCAGCCATGGTTCAACAACTTTGAATGACGCTTCCGCAAGCCGCGTGTAACCGTCATTCAGCAGCAGGTAAACCTTCCAATCCCCGGCGAGGTTGATGCCGTTCGCAAATGTGACTGTGCCTTCCTTGCGCCCGGCAGTGCCCTGCTGGGTACCACCCACATAGAGCCATGCGGTCGATGGCTGCGCGCCGGGCTCGACGCCTTCTGGATAAATTCCGATCCAATCGAGTGGATTGCCGGGTCCGTTGGCGAACGAAATCGATATCGGTTCGCCCGGATAATACGCCGTGTGATCCGGTCGCACGCTCGGTGTTTGCCCGAAAACCACATGGACCGTCAGCGTCACCGCCACAAGCCAGATCACTCGGCCAAGCCGAAGGATTCCGTGACAAAGCCCACGCCGGGCGGTGCACTTGCCGTTCCTGCCAGTTCTGATTTGAGTTTGTTTCATATGTTTCAACAGACCTGTGTTGCAGTCATTGTTGCGGCTTGCAGACAAGATGCTTGCCGCTGTCAGTTCCAATGACAAGTCTTTGGATGCCGCTGCGTTCACACATGGTGCATATGCACCTTCATTCTGCGTCAATGCGGGTCTGCCTTCACTGACCACCAGCATCCATCGGTGTTGCAGGGTATTCGCTCCGCATCCAACAGGCGCGCACTTCCATCAGCAAAGGCGTAATTGGACCTGCGCCTGTGCCGGACAGCGCCCTTGTCACCCTGCGCCAGGCGATTGAATCCGGGTGAATTAGCACTGCCAACTTCTTTCCAAATCCACCACCGGTCACTCGGCCAGACACCGAATACGTCGCTGTGGCCGTCACCAAAGAAAATCATTCGTGATGGCGACTCGATGGTACTGACACGCGACATGTTGTTTTCGTAACCGGCGGGCCTTCCGAACGGCGGTGGTGCGCCTCCTGTTTGCCAATGGACGTTTACCGCTCCGATGCCGCTCGGGATGTCAATTTCACCTGCAACTGGCTGGCCGATCACCCATGGGCTTGCAGTTTTTGAATTGGAAGGCTTGCCACTGGAATAAACCTCGGTTTTCTCGGAGGGGCAATCGTATGTTCTTGCATTACGTCCGAGGTACTTGAACAGGTAACAACGCCAACTGGTTTCAACTCCGTTCGGGAGCCTTTCTTGAATCGGAGGCAACCATTCTTGGTAATCGTCGGAATACAAATGCACAGCGATTGTCAACTGCTTTTCGTTGTTCAAACAGTAAACCTGCTGGCTTTTGGCTTTTGCGCCGGACAACGCTGGAAGGAGCATCGCAGCCAGCAACGCAATGATAGCTATTACAACCAGCAGTTCAATCAGCGTAAAAGCGGCCACTCTCTTGCGCAATTTCCAACGCGCACACCGATTGTCCTGGCATGACCACATCAGCTTCCGCTATCTCAACCCTTCATCGCACACAAACCTGCATCTTGTCAAGAAGCGGTCGAAGTTTCCGCGCGCCATCCAGCATCAGCGCGTTGCCACACGAGGCAACGTGGCACGACCGATTAAAAATGGCCTTGCAAGCTGCACATGACGGAGTATTGGAACGACAGAAGAGTCACGATAAATGGTCTTTTGCGGACGTCCAATGCGATCCTCTACCACTTGTGCGCGGGCGTTACGGCGGCGCATAACCCACAGCGCGGCGCAGCCGCAACCGAAGGATCGCGGCGAGATAAGTGCGTTCGTTCCAAGCTGGGCGCTGTGTCGCGCCGCGCTGAACGGGTTGACTTCGTCACCCACGGGGCAAATGAGGTTGGGGTCAGTGGCCGAACGGTTTGAAGGTAAAATTCTCGATCGGTCCGCTAATTTGCGGTTTCTGCGCAGATTCTCAAATGTGGTATTAGAGCCCTGCCTTCCATCGGGCGAGCGGCCTTTCTAGGGCCGTCAGCAGGCTCGAACAGTGATGAACATAATTGCACCAGGACATTGGCAACCAGAATGAAAGCAATGGTCATGGACAAACCAGGTCAGTCACTCCGGCTGGCTGAGCTTCCAATGCCACATTGCGGGGCCGGTCAGCTCCTCGTCAAGGTCCGTGCTTGCGCCGTATGCAGGACAGACCTTCACGTGGTTGACGGCGAATTGCCCGACGCAAAGCTGCCACTTGTGCCGGGCCACGAGATTGTTGGTGAGGTGATTGAAAAGGGAGAGGGTACAGATGAGTTCGAGGTTGGCGATCGCGTGGGCATCCCATGGCTTGGGTGGACCTGTGGAAATTGCCGATACTGCAAGTCGGGCGAGGAAAACCTCTGTGATCAACCGAAGTTCACCGGCTACACGTTGGACGGTGGTTATGCAGAATATGCGGTTGCCTGCGCGCAGTTCTGTTTCCGAATTCCCAAGATGTACGGCGACGCCGAAGCAGCGCCATTGTTGTGCGCCGGGCTGATCGGTTATCGTTCGCTCACAAAGACCGGTGACGCTCAGCGCCTTGGCATTTACGGGTTCGGCGCTGCCGCGCATCTTGTTGCGCAGGTGGCAAGGTACCAATCACGCAGCGTGTTTGCATTCACAAGACCGGGCGACAAAGCCGCCCGGGAACTTGCTGTTTCTCTGGGCGCCGTGTGGGCCGGAGATTCAACTGCGCCGCCACCAGAACCCCTTGACGCGGCTATCATTTTCGCGCCGGTCGGCGATCTTGTCCCGATCGCGCTCAGGGCGGTTCGCAAAGGTGGCAAGGTTGTGTGCGGAGGCATCCACATGAGCGACATACCGTCTTTCCCATACGAATTGCTCTGGCATGAGAAAACGGTGTGTTCGGTGGCGAACCTGACGCGCAGAGACGGACTCGAGTTTTTTGAGCTGGCGCCACAAGTGCCAGTCCGGTCCAAGGTCGAAATATACCAGCTTGCCGAAGCGAATCGCGCTCTTGACAACCTGCGTGCCGGACGTCTGCAGGGCGCGGCCGTGTTGGTTCCATGACCCGGAGACATCTCAGCCCGGCGCAGCCGGAACCAAATACTCGACTCGTGACAACTGCGCTGCTTGCAGGCAGACAGCTCTTTCGCGCCGCGCTGACCAGGGTGACGTCGTTGCCCACGGGGGAGATGAAGGTGGGGACCAGCGGTTGAGCAGTTTGACGGCGACAGTCTCCAACGATCCGCTGATTTGCAATTGTTGCGGAGGTTTTCCAAGATAGCGGGGCAGGAATAGAGCTTTGGATGTATTTGGCTGGTAAGTCGGTGAGAATCCCGAGTCAGCGCCGCCATCCCCAACGGTGCTCACTGAGGCTTGGAATTGGCAACGTGGTTGCCGGCTGAAGCAAGATGCTCGATCGTGATTGACGCTGCGGCTGTACGTTCTGCCTGCAGAATCCGTTCGTATTCGTGGCGTACAATGTCGCGATTGTCATCTTCGCGTGTTACAAGATCAAGGCCGCGTCCAACCCTGATGGCGTGGATAACATCGCCGGCAGTTATGCGGCCCGGCGGGCGAGCCGGCAAGAATGCCGGTTCACCGTGTCCAACCTCCTCGAGGAGCCGTGCATCAACAAGAACGGCAAGCAATTGACTTGCCAGTCTGCCCGGCACACCAACTGTCTCGGCAAGAGCGGTGAGAGTTGGGGCAGGCTCGCCCCGTAGAAACCTTGCGGCGACCGCTGTCATCAGGCGTAATGCTATGAACTCCCTGCTCTGCTGGCTCACGATTTCCGCCTGGCGTTCCTGCAGGTAGGCACGGCGATTCTGAAAAGCATATGCGACCTGTGCACCAAGCAGCAAAATCACCCATGCAAAATACAGCCCAACCATGAAGACGGGAATCATGCCGAGGCTGCCGTAGATTTTGCTGTTCGTTACAACCCGGGAAACATACAGCACACTGAACTCGCTGTTCAATTGCCAGAGGCAACCCCCGACCGCGCCTCCCACAAACGCCGCGTTCCAGCGTACTTTCGTGTTCGGCATCAAATTGTAGAAAACCGTAAACGCCGTGCTCCAGATCACGTACGGCAGCGCAACCATGCCAAGCTTGAATGCAAAAGCGCCAACCGCCCCAAAACCGGATACAAACCGCCTTGTTGCCTCGAAGTACGGTCCGCTGGTGAGCGCGATGGTTACAGTCAGAAGAATCGGGCCAAGGGTCATGGCACCCCAATAGTAAACCACTCTTGTGAACCAGCTCCGCCCTCGTGTTACACCCCAGATGTCGTTGAATGTGTCCTCGATCCTGCTCAGCATGCTGATGGCCATCGTGATGAGCACAATAATGCCCGTAACACCGAGGCTGCCGCTGCGAATGTTGCCAATGAACTGCTTGATCTGCCGGGCTATTTCCTGACGGCGCTTGGCGTATTCTTCGGGATCGATCAGGCCTTTGCCCATGCCACGCTCAGAGTTGGCAACCGCGGCGCCGTTGGCCGCAGCATCGCCCGACCTGTCCGGTGGCCGGATAACATGGCCCTTGGAAGGCACGGCAGCAGGCGTGAGACGTTCCACGAGCGAGTCAATAAACTTCATGATCGGTTCCTCGCCCTGGGCTTTGAGCAGTCCTGCCGACACGCTGATGACCACAGCCAGCATCGGAACCATTGCAAGCAAACTCGCGTAAGCAAGCGACGATGCCCGCATTGGGCATCGGTTCCGGATGAAGCTGCGGCAGACCAATGCCCAAAAATGAATGAACCGCTGGAACTTGGACGCCCGGGTTTCGTCGCGCTGCGCCATCCCAGAATCGTCCAATGCGATCCGCGCTTCTTCCTCGAGCTTCTTGAGTCGGTTTACGGCGTTGGTGCCCATGTGGGGGGCAGATTACCAAAGGCAGCCGCCACTGCAAGCGCTGTCACTTTGGACTTTGCCGGGCCGCGTCAGTGGAATAGAGTCTGGCCATGGCTAGAAAGGGAACAGCCATGAGTGAATCGGGTCGCGGCGGAAGCGACATACTGGGCATTGTACTGGTCAGTTTGTCGGTTCTGCTGGCGGTTGCGCTTTTCACTTACGACAAGTCCGATCTGGCCATCAATCGCGATCCGCCGAATCTGCCGACACAAAACTGGATCGGGCGGTTTGGTGCCACGACTGCGTACGGTTTGTTCTTTACGTTCGGTGCCTCGGCTTACCTGCTGCCGGTGCTTGTGCTCGGGTTCGGACTTGCCCAGTTCCTGCAGTCGCTCGGTTACCTGCGCCGCCGCTGGCCATGGGCAATTCTCCTTGTGTTCGTTTGCTCGGCTGCGCTTGACCTTGGCACGGACCAGTCCGTGCTCGACAGTCTGGCAAAGCGGCAACCAACGCCGCAGGCCGGTTTTCTCGAACAGCTTGCGCTGAATTTGAACGTCGGAAGCGCCGGCGGCGCTCTGGGCGCCAACCTCAACCGGTACATCTTCAGCTACTTCGGCAATGTCGGTTCGATGATCCTGTTCACGACTTTTTGGATAATCGGTCTCTACGGGCTGACCAATTTCAGGCTTGGCGACTGGGTACGCAGCCTGTTCCAGCGCCCTGAACCCGCCGAAATTCCGTTGAACGACGAAAAAGCCCTCGAACGCCGTGCATCCGAACTCGAACGCGAGGCCAAACGGCTCCAGGCCGAACTTGAGAAATCTGAGGACGCGAAAACCGCTGAACCCGAAAAATCACCGACACCGGAGGCCGCGCCGAAACTGGGGCTTGGTCCCGACCTGCGGCCTGTTCCGGAACCAACTGTCCGCGACCTCAGTGTGCCACAACTCAAGCGCGGTGAGGAACGCCAAACCACAAAACAAGCCGAATCCAAAACAACAGAGCCCGAGGAAATCGAACCCGAAATCGACGAGGTAATCCCGGCAAAAGAAGTGTCCGCAGCGACGCGTGAATCTGCGCCGGAATTTTCTGTTGCCGCGAAAAGTGCCGTGCCCGCCGCCGAACAAGTTGCAGAACAAGCGCAAGAGGAACCGGAACAGCCGGCGGCAAAGGCGGGTCCACCGCCCGGCGGCCCGGTCAGGCCCAAGCCCCAGCCTCGAGTATCAAAGCCGTTGTCAGTCGCAGCACCACCGAAAATCGGGAATTACCAGTTGCCGCCTCTTGACCTGCTGAATCTCCCTGACACAACTGTCAGGCCAACCGAGTCAAAAGAGGAATTGATGGCCAACGCACGGCTCATGCAGCAAACGCTGGCGCAGTTCGAGATTCCGGTTTCGCTGGGCGACATTACCAAGGGTCCCACCATCACCCGCTACGAGTTGCACCCGGCGCCAGGAGTCAAACTCGAAAGAATCACAGCCCTCGCCAACAACATCGCCGCCGCCCTCAAAGCCGAGCGCATCAACATCCTCGCGCCCGTCCCGGGCAAAAGTTCGGTCGGCGTCGAAGTCCCGAACGTCGTCAAGTCAAAGGTGATCATACGAGACCTGCTCGAGTCTGAAGAATGGCGAAAGACAAAGGCGCGAATTCCGCTTGCTATAGGCAAGGACGTGTACGGTCATCCGATTGTGGCCGACCTTTCCGAGATGCCGCATCTGCTGATCGCCGGGAGCACCGGCTCGGGGAAATCTGTTTGTCTGAACGCGCTCGTCACGTCGCTGTTGTACAGGTTCCCGCCGGACCAGCTCCGGTTCGTCATGATCGACCCGAAGGTTGTCGAACTCCAACAGTACAACACTCTCCCACACCTTGTCGTTCCGGTCGTCACAGACCCCAAGAAAGTGATCCTCGCCCTTCGCTGGGTTATCAGCGAAATGGAGAAGCGATATCAGATTTTCGCGCGGGTGGGCGTCCGAAACATTTGGGCTTTCAACGAACGCCCCCGCAACAAACCGCTTCCGCCGCGTGAGCCTGAATTGCCGCTCACGACACGCAAGGAGAAGATCGAGCCCGGCACCGACGGGTTCGCCGTTCAGGTGGACGAAGAGATCGTTGTACCCCAGGACGAAGACATCATCATCCCGGACAAACTGAGCTACATAGTTGTGATAATCGACGAGCTGGCCGACCTCATGCTTGTGGCTCCTGCGGATGTGGAAATGGCAATCGCGCGCATCACACAAATGGCCCGAGCAGCCGGAATCCACTGCATCGTCGCAACTCAACGTCCCAGTGTCGATGTCGTCACCGGCATCATAAAAGCGAACATACCGTGCCGAATCGCATTCCAGGTCGCTTCCAAGGTTGATTCGCGTACCATCCTCGACGCGATGGGGGCCGACAAACTGCTCGGCAAAGGCGACATGCTTTACCTGCCTCCGGGTTCGGCGAAGCTGATTCGCGCGCAGGGCGCGCTCGTGACAGACCCGGAATTAACCCGAATCGTCGAGTTCATCTCGAAACAGGGCAAGCCAAGTTACGAGGTCGAAATCCACCAGCAACTCTCCCGTCCAAGCGACAGTTTTGACGACGCCAACGGAATCGGCGAAGATGAAGAGCTCATTCAGCAGTGCATCGAAGTCATCAGAAGCGAGAAAAAAGCCAGCGTGTCGCTCCTCCAGCGCAGACTCCGCCTTGGTTACACCCGCGCAGCAAGAATAATGGACGAACTCGAAAACCGCGGGATCGTAGGCCCGAGCAAGGGCGCCGAGCCGCGCGACATATTGATTGACCTCGATGGCACAGGCGCCGACGGCCAGCCCGTGCAGGATCAACCATGACCACCGCGTTCGTTCGGATTGCCATCGCATCGTTCGCTTTCTTCTGCGCAATCCCATTCGCGCTCGCAACGCTAATGGTGCCCCTGTCGATTCCACAGCTTGCGGCGGAATCGGACCTGATAGTGCACGGTAAAGTGATCTCGATAACCACAGCGCTTCGCACTGACCGCCGGATCGTCACACGCGTGCTGACGGAAATCACAGAAACATGGAAAGGAGAACATCCCGGCTCGCGTTTGGAGGTTGTGCTCGCGGGCGGCACTCTGGGCACCAAACAGGTTGTTGTGGACGGCCAGCCGGATTATCACCCGGGCGAGGAAGTGGTGTTGTTCCTCAAGTTCAACCAGGGCAAAGAGGCGGTCACAGTCGGCCTTGGTCAGGGCAAGTTTGTCGTCTGGACCAACCCGGGAACCGGTCGGAAAGAGGTGTACAATCCGTTCCACGGGCGCGTGGCCACCGGCACGCGAAAGAGCCAGGGCCGAAACTCACAGGAAACCACCGGGGAACCGTCGCTCACGCTGGCCGATTTGAAACGTATGGTGGTTAAAAACCCAAATTGAGATCACCGGATGCAACAGCCACAGCACGCAAACTTGTTGCCGGTGGCACGCGGTTCAAGTGCCAATTCAGCCGGTTTGATCGGCGCACTGGCGTTGCTGTTGGCGGTGTTTGTCCAATTCAACACTCACGCGGCGACGTTCAAGCGCGATGCCAGCGGCAACCCGGTGAAGTGGGATTTGGTGTCGCCTGAGACGCGAACCAACCTTGTCAGCACAAACGTCGTCAACCCAAAAACCCGCGCAGTCCGCTTTTTCCTTGCAAGTGACGGCTGGTCGCAAACCAACCGCGCCGCAGAGCTCAACGCTGTTCGTGCGGCGTTTGCAGTGTGGCAATCCACCCCGGACTCGATACTCAAGTTCGAGGAGGGCGGGACAGTCGCGCCCGGCGTTGACGTTGACGAGCTGGACAACACGAACGTGGTGTTTTGGGCAAAGAACAGCACATGGGTAGCCGGCGGCAGCGTGAACATCGCTGGTGCAACTGCGGTTACTTTCATTGCGCGTGCCGGCTGGTTGTTGGTGGGCGCAGACCTCGTGTTGAACGGCGTGGATTATTCATGGTCAACCAACCCGGACGGAGTCGGCGCATCCTACTTTGTCGAGTCAATTGTCACGCATGAAATCGGGCATTTTATCGGGCTCGAACACTCGCCGATTGGTGGTGCAACAATGTTTTACCGCGATCCCGGCGGTATGGGAACGTATCTCGGTCTGTCCACGGACGAACGGCTCGCCGTCCAGTTTCTGTATCCAAAGACCGGCTTGCTCGAAGTGCGCGGCGCAATTCAGGGCAAGATCACTGCGGGCACAACAAACGTGCTCGGCGCTGTGATCGTCGCTGAAAACCCGGCGGGCACAATAGCTGCCGCAGCCGTTTCCGGAGCCGACGGAACATACAGTCTGCCGGCGCTTGTTCCGGGACCATACATGGTCCGTGTCTGCCCATTGGACCCGGCGACATCCAGCCCGTTCCTTGTTCGGGGCAGAGATATTGGCCCGGATTACACGTCGGCTTTCACCTCATTTCTCCCGACAACGGGCACAAACGTCACGGTCACTACTGGCAGAACCTCGACCGCCAACTTCGCGCTCACTGTTGCCAACCCGTCAATCCGCATCGTGGGAATCCGGCCTGCAAGCCAGGACCCGGCTCATCCGTTCCCTTCCAATGCAACTTCTGTGATGCGCGTCGGCCAGAGCAACTGGATCGTCGGCGTTTACAGCCGCGATTCGCTTCTTGGCGCAACCTTGAGCGTTACCGGCAACGACGTGACACTCGAGCCCATCGGAATAACAAACGCATGGGGATACAACCTCATCTGCGCCAGGATCAGTGTCAGCAAAAACGCGTTCCCGGGATTGCGCAGCCTGATTGTGTCCCGCGGCCAGGACATCGCATACGCAAACGGATTCTTCGAGGTCGCCCCTGAATGGTTCGACGACAACTACGACGGGCTCGATGACATGTTCCAGCGCCGTCATTTCCCTTTGTGGGTGAGCGCCGAAGCAGGGCCAACCGCAGACCCTGACTCCGACGGATTCAACAACAAGTACGAGTACCTCGCCGGGTCTGATCCAATGGCCGGCTCTTCAACGCCGATTGTGGAACTCAACGACGTCACCCTCGCATCGTCAGGAACAACCATCGGATGGAACAGCGTGCCCGGCGCAAGGTACCAGCTCTGGACACGCGACAGTTTCGCCCCTACGGACATATGGCGAAAAGTCGGGTCCTCGATCACAGCCACCGGCACACGCACCGAGTTGCTTGATACCACGGCCACAAACCGCATCCGATTCTATCTGGTCGAACTGCTGCCGGGGCTTTGAACTGGAAATCGAAGCGAGAACCGATTATTAAACAGCGCCGTGCACGCAGCCCAGGATAACCAGATTCAAGCCCGGTCCAAGACCGGTCCCGCGGCATGGCTCGACAGGTCCGTGTTTGCCGCGATCGCTTTGCTCACAACCCCAACCTGCTGCGCGGCAGATTCATGGCCCAATCCGCGCCCGCCCACACCACCAATCCAACACACGCCTTCCGACTGGTTCGAAGATGTCACCCGGAAGGCCGGGTTACACTTCGTCCATCAGTTTTGCCACAAGCAAATAGCCAACATCCTCCTCTCGAACGGCGCCGGCGGCGCAGTGTTCGACTACGACAACGACGGTTTCATGGATGTTTACCTCGTCAACTGGGGGCCGCTGGACGGCGTCACAAGCGCCCCGCCAAACACACCGCGCCACCCAAACCGCCTCTACAGAAATCGCGGCGACGGCACATTCGAAGATGTCACTGACAAAGCGGGTGTTGCAGGACATGGTTACGCCAGTGCCGCGGCTGCCGGTGATTTCGACAATGACGGTTACACCGACCTTTACGTGGTCAACATTGGTCGAAACATCCTCTACCGAAATCGCGGCGACGGCACATTCGAAGATGTCACTGACAAAGCGGGCGTCGGCGACAGCGGAACAGGTATATCCGCCGTCTTTCTCGACGCAGACAACGATGGCTGGCTTGACCTGTTCGTCGCCAATTACCTCACCTACATCCCTTCTCAGGAGTCAGAACAAAACCCGGGCGCTTATCCGGGGCCGCTCGCCTACAAAGGCGAGCCAAACCGCCTTTACCGAAACCGCCGCAATGGCACTTTCGAAGACATCACACAAACAGCCGGCCTCCATCGCACAGGCGACCGCGCAATGTCAGTGACAGCATTCGATTGCGATTGGGACGGCGACACCGACATCTACATCTCCAACGATGATACGCCAAATTTGCTCTGGATAAACGACGGCAAGGGAAGGTTCCACGACATCGCCATCGACGCCGGCGTCGCTTTCAATTCCATCGGCGAAGCCCCGGGCTCGATGAATGCCGCAGTCGGCGACGTCAACGGCGACGGGTTGCTCGATATTTACGTAACACGCCTCGGTTACGGCTCGCTCTACCTCCGAACGCCAAAGGGACTCTACGAAGACCGCATGTGGGCATCCGGTCTCGGCCTGCTCACTCAAAAATACACCGCATGGGGCGGCGTTTTCATCGACATCGAAAATGATGGCGACCTCGATTTGTGCATCGCAAACGGCAGTGCATTCACACTGGACGGCATGATATCCCTGCTCCTCGAAAACGATGGGACCGCACGATTCACCGACGCAGGACCAAAAGGCGGAGCGTTCTTCAAAACCCCCATCAACGGTCGCGGAAATGCCGTGCTCGATTTCGACAACGACGGGAAACTGGACATTCTCATCACGGCCATTGCCGATCGCGCTTTTCTGTTGCGCAACCGGTCCCCGGCCACCAACCACTGGCTGAAGCTCAAACTCGAAGGCACACGCAGCAACAGGAATGCCTATGGCACACGCATCGAAATACACGCAGGCGACAAAACCTTGCGCGCCGAAGCCACATGCCCGTCAGGTTTTCTCATGCAAAGCGACCCGCGCGTCCATGTCGGGCTTGGGCAAAGAACCAAAATCGACAAGATCGTGCTTTGGTGGCCGTGCGGAGTTTCCCAAACTCTGACCAATGTGAATGTCGATCAAATCCTTGTCTTGCGCGAACCGTCACAATGAAAGCACCTGCGATAATCTCAGCGGTTTTTCTGTTTGGCCTTGTTCTGGCTGGCGCATGGTCTGCCGCAGAATCCCAAGAAAAAGCACACAAACTCAGATCGGTCAGCCTGAAAAAGTTCGCCGATTCATTGCACGCCGTGATCGCAGCCGACAGACAAGCGTACGCGGAGCTGATCGTGCAAAGGCTTGCATCGGACCAGAAACGGATCGCAGCAAGCGAAAACTGGCAGTCGGAACAATGCCTGCCCGTCCACGCGCAAATGCTGCGCCATGCCGCTCGAAGCATCCAGCAGAAAGGCGCCGAATTCTCATACACCCTCCGGTCCCTCTGGCCGATCAACAACAGTCACGGCCCACAAACGTTGGTCGAACAACAGGGCCTTGACGCAGTCGCACGCACACCAAACGAACCGTTTTATGCCGAGGAAGAACTCGGCGGTCGCAGCTATTTCACGGCTGTGTACGCTGATTTTGCCACTCTGCCGTCTTGCATCGCGTGCCACAACGCGCACCCTTCGAGTCCGAAAAAAGATTTCAAAGTTGGCGATGTCATGGGCGGTATCGTCGTGCGCATTCCGCTCGAGTTTTGACTTCGGCGATAGCCGAAAAAAACGAAAAGGTGCGAAAGAATCATCGGCAGAAAAATGAGGTGCAGAAAAACGGGGCGGCCAAAGATCGCCGATATCTGTGCCCTGTTCGCCCTGCCAATCAGCGTCGCTGCACGGGCATGAGCGGTGCGAGGCGCAACGCCCGTAGAATTATCCGGTCTGGTCCAGTCTGCTGCGCCGCAGACCGAAAAAGAAATAGAGGATCAGTCCCGCGACCAGCCAAAGGACAAATCTGAGCCATGTAACCGCCGGCAGCGCGATCATCAGGAGTACCGAGCAACACATCGCCAACAACGGTACCACAGGAACAAAAGGCGTGCGAAACGGGCGCGGCCATTCGGGCCGGATCACACGCAGTACAATCACACCGGCGGCAACCAGTAGGAAGGCAAACAACGTTCCGATGTTTGTAAGTTCGACCATCTCGTTGATGTTCGTGACGCTTGCAAACACCGCGACGAATACACCTGTCAAAATCGTCGTGACGTGCGGTGTCCGGTACTTTGGATGAACCTTCGCCGCCCATGCTGGAAGCAGTCCGTCGCGTGCCATCGAAAAAAAGATTCGTGGTTGCCCGAGCTGGAAAGCGATCAGCACCGACGTGTTCGCCAGCAACGCGCCAACAGCAATAATCCCCGGTACCCACCGCAGACCCAGAGGTTCAAATGCAGAAGCAAGCGGTTCAGCCGTCCCGAGTGTTTTCCAACTGGCCATCCCGGTCAACACCACCGCTACAGCAACATAAATCACCGTGCAGATCACAAGGCTGGCTATGATCCCGATCGGCATGTCACGCTGCGGATTGCGCGCCTCTTCGGCGGCCGTGGATATCGCATCAAAGCCAATATAGGCGAAAAAGATGATCGC
>Ga0272448_1003910_pt1 | contig 17343 bp, 18 predicted proteins | sample YNPCB0191_FD_202220 | JGI IMG/M metagenome (GOLD analysis project Ga0272448, IMG submission 202220) | Hot spring sediment microbial communities from Yellowstone National Park, WY, United States - YNP-CB-019-1 | ecosystem: Environmental > Aquatic > Thermal springs > Hot (42-90C) > Sediment... | reverse complement strand
TCCTGTGCCTATGGTTAGTCTCACTGAGACCCCACTGACTGGAGAGCCGGATGCGGGAAATCCGCCAGTCCGGTTCGGAGGGAGGGGTGGCGCTAACCCCGCCATCCCTACCTCTATCGAACCGTCGTGGTTCGTAGTACCGCCTTCAGGCGGCTCAGGCTGAAGCCTGCACTACGAACCGTCGCGGTTCGTAGTCCCGCCTTTAGGCGGCTCAGGCTAAAGCCTGCACTACAAGCCGTCGCGGTTCGTAGTCCCGCCTTCAGGCGGCTCAGGCTAAAGCCTGCACTACAAACCGCCGAGGTTTGTAGTACCGCCTTTAGGCGGCTCAGGCTGAAGCCTGGACTACAAACCGTCGCAGTTTGTAGTCCCGCCTTCAGGCGGCTCAGGCTGAAGCCTGCACTACAAACCGCCGCGGTTTGTAGTCCCGCCTTTAGGCGGCTCAGGCTGAAGCCTGCACTACGAGCCGTCGCGGCCTGTAGTCCCGCCTTTAGGCGGCTCAGGCTAAAGCATGCACTACGAACCATCGAGGTTTGTAGTACCGCCTTTAGGCGGCTCAAAGCGCTTCGAGAAGTCGCGCATGTCAGACACAGGCTGAAGCCTGGACTACAAACCGTCGCAGTTTGTAGTCCCGCCTTCAGGCGGCCCAGGCTGAAGCCTGCACTACGAGCCGCCGCGGTTTGTAGTCCCGCCTTTAGGCGGCTCAGGCTGAAGCCTGCACTACGAGCCGTCGCGGCCTGTAGTCCCGCCTTTAGGCGGCTCAGGCTAAAGCATGCACTACGAACCATCGAGGTTTGTAGTACCGCCTTTAGGCGGCTCAAAGCGCTTCGAGAAGTCGCGCATGTCAGACACAGGCTGAAGCCTGCACTACAAACCATCGCAGTTTGCAGTCCCGCCTTTAGGCGGTGGAATTCGAGTTACAACCACGCTGCAGTCCGCGGCGACTCCCAATCCCGATCATGGTCCGTTCATCTGCGCCATGACCGGCAACAGCTTCAAACGTCGTGCCGTGTCGCCGTGCAAGCTGGAGAATCTCGACCGCAATCCGCTCCAGATAAAGCCCCAGCGGATAGCCGAGATTGCCTGCGGCCTTGATGATCACATTCACCTCGGCTGCCTGGAACCGCGCCATAAGATGGCCGCCCAGAGGCATGTACTCGGCAATTTCATTCAAAACAGAGTCATCGAGCATGGACAACTCGCACGTGCCACCCCGCGGTAGAACCTCTTCGCTGAGCCCGAGTACTCGTCCATCCACGCGCTTGACCTTGTCAAGAACACCGCCCATCTCGTGCGCCACAACCGCCGAACTCGTCGTCACGCCATCCACAACTCCAAGCCGCATCAGCTCGGCCACAAGTGTGGTCACGCCCTCGTGCAGATTCGGGCCGCTGCCGGTGACAACCACAACACGGCCGCCGCGTTCTTTCGCAGCCACAATACGGTCCACCGCAGCCGAAACACGCTCGAGCTGCACGCGGTCAAGCTGATTCTCCAATGCTGCCACTGTTTCGATTCCGGACCGCCGCTGGACCCAGCTTAACGGCTGATGAGGCGGAAGAACTTGCTCGACCCTGAGACAGTTACCGTCACCTTGAACCTGTCACCTTCCATCACGGGCGCGAGGCCGGAATCCTGCCACGCCGGCGGTGAAAGTGTCGTGGTTGACTGCAAAGCGAGCCCTGTCGCAGTCGCAGGCCACGAGATGATGACGTTGTCGCCCTGAATTGTGACACTCAATGCAGGCGGTGCAACAGGCGGCAGGTGCGATGAGGTGATCTGAAGCGAAGCAAGGTAAGTGATTCCCGGTGAGCTCGAGTACACGGCGAGGAATGACTTGCTCGCGGGCGAGTACTTTATGTTGTGGTAATTCACGCTGCCGCCCAAACCGCCCGGTGAATCCGCAAGAAAATACGGTGCACCCAACTGACTTGGTAATGGTTGCCCGTCCGGACCGAGCAGGCAGAATGCATAAGCTTCCGGCAACCCAACCGCGCTTCCTGCGGCATTGAACCCAACGACAATTACGCCGTGCTCGGGATCGGCGGCAAGCTGCGGATGTCGATGATTGAACGGGTTGCCCGATGCGCCGTTGAGATAAGGCACCTCGGGTCTGGCCGGGCTGAACACATAATCCGGCGGTGTCCCGAGATTGAAGAATGACAGGTCGCCCTGCGCTGTGTCGTTGCCGGCATCATAAGCCACAATCAGTTCGCCATTGAAGGGATTCGCAATTGCAGCCGGGTGACCTTCCGTGCGCCCTGCGGGGAGGCCGTCGGACAATGGCTGTTCAACGCGCACAACCAGTTGCCCTTGCGCGTTCGGCGCGTCATCCACAATCGATCCCACAATGCGATTGCTCAACGTGCCCGTCGAGCCATTCGAGTTGTCCGTGTTCGAGATGTACACAAATGCCTTCAGCCCATCGTGGTAAATAACGTCCGGGTCGTCTTCGTCGCCCACCGACTGCAGAAGGTCAAGCCGCGTGAAAAACGGCGTCAGACGGTTCCCGTCCTTGTCGTACAGGCATCCGCCGGTAGATTCACCTTCACCGGTTGCTTTCCGTTCCGCCACCAGCAAGAAATTCCCGTTTCGGGAGCTCACCGCCACTGCAATGTCATCATAGGACTCTTCTGATTCAGGATGGTGAACCCAGACCTTTGCCAACAACGGGCCGCCGTTGGCCACGGACTGCGAATTCACAAGTGCAACCAACGGCACGTCTGTCCCGTAGCTGCTGTAAGCTCGAGCCGTCGCAACAACCACATACTGTTTCGAGACAGGGTTGTACTTGACATCGCAGCGACTGATCGTGCCGTACGGATTTCCCGCAATTATGAAAGGATCAGAGGTCGGCTGCAGATTGGCGGGATTGTAAAACCGGCCCATGACCGCGTAGGTGGCAATCGCGCCTGTGATTGGATCGTATTCAGCCCTGAAGTTGACGGAGTCTATGAAAACAACAAGCGCTTCGGGCGAATCCAGGTTGGCCGCAACGCCGGATTCTTTCGCAACCACACCCTCTTCGGTCACCGCCACGGGGCCGAGGCTGCGCATGCGCGGCCCGTCAGGCAACACCATCGGCTCTTTGAAATCCACCCACGCCACATAGAAATTCGAATCGAACAGCTCCGCGTTCGTGTCGCTGGTTGTTTTGCGCGATTGGATAACAAACTTGCCGTTTTTGTACTCGTAACTGAGGAAAGCCCGCGACGCGAGCTGCGGGGAGGTGTCAGGCTCGAAATCCGCCACCTGAAGCAACAGCGTTCCGTCAGCGCCTGTTTTGCCCGGCACCGTCATTTCATACGTGCCGACCCCGGTGCGCGTTATTGTGAAATCGCCCACTGCCTTGCGTTTCGAGCCGTCAGCGCCGAGGATATGACCGCCAATCAGGCGTTGTGCACTGAAGGGAATGTAAACGAACTGGAACTCCGATTGCCCCGCTGCCGCAAGGGTCTCAGCATCCGTCGCCGAGTCTTCGCGTATTGTGACGATCCATGCTGAACCGTCGTTTTTAGGTGCAACACCGACAATGTTGACGTCACTGGCCCCGTCTGACGAGGTGGCAAACAGCATCCCGTCTTCAAGCGCGTTCACGCCAGGCAATCGCAGCTCGGCCAAACCGCCGTATGTCATGCTGCCTGCGGGATACTCGATCCATTTGACCAATCCCGCACTCAAGCCCGAGGCATGCGCGTCGGCACTGGTCCAACCGGACTGACCCGCCGAGGTCGGCCCTGCAACGTCGCCTCCAAGCCAGCCTTGGTCGAACGGAAACCATGTTGCCGAAAAACTGAAGTTTGCTTCCGGGCTTGAACTGTGCGTGCCGGCCCGGCCGGTGTTAATATCAAGGCCCCCCGTGCCAAAACTGCCGTCGGCCATGTTGTAAGACGGACCCGAGGACGCCCATGAAATCGCCACGGTAGGATAAAAAGGTCCTTCGCCATCGCCCCAATCGATTGGCCCGTTTTGGCGGGCGGTCGGGATGACAACACCAAACGACTGACTGGGTCGCCACGCCTGGCTGGCAGCCACGCCGGGTGAATTATCCGCAAAATCAATGAAACCCTGCCCCAGGTTGCCAAGCGCGGCCACCGGATCGCCCGGTGCCAATCTGAGCGCAAAATCGCCGCGATTGTAACGATTCAATGACCACGTGATCGGACCCTGTCCGTCAAACCCGGGTACTTCGACTCGACCGTCAAAAACACTGCTCCCTTTCGCAATCACGTTGACGGCCGACACGGACGTGTTCGGGAAGGGGCCGGGCGGCCCGCCACCTTCCGGAATCAGAGGCGCCGGTCCTTGCGGCGCAGCAACAAGGAGCTGGTTGCAGACAACAAACGCAGCCACGACAAGGCCGCCATGATTGCCACGGGCTCGAGTGCATTTGGTTTTCATAGGCAGGGCATTTCGTACTTCCACACTTTCAACCAAGATCTGTACGAAGCCTGCGCTCTTTGCGATCCTTCGTCAAGGGACAACATCGCTCCAGCCAATCGTCACGCCGCCCTGAAACCACAACTGTTCGATCACGGCGAGACAAATGCGTCTATTGCCGGTTTGACACTCAGCATCACTGCGCCGTGCCGCGAAATATCCGAGCACGTCGCGAACGAGCCTCTGAACCCCGTTCAATAATCCACCCAAGCGGCATTGTTCATGTAAGCCGCAGCGTAAGCGTAGGGCATCATGCCATCTTGTCCGTTTCCTGCCGTGTTCCTGAAAACAAACACCCCGCCGCCGGGTTGCTCTGCAGCGTCGCGGTACCCGACCAGTAGCACGCTGTGGCCGTCGCGAACGGCGTTCGTCGGACACATTTGCAGCACACCATCGACCCATCGCTCTTGTTTCGGACAGCGGAGCCCCGCGCACACAGGCCAACCTTTTGCAAGCGTCCATTTGATGGCACGTTGGTGGGCGGTTGTGAGGCCGGTGTTGACATCCCACTCCTTGATCCAGTGCAGCCGCAGGCCAAGAGACAATCTTGTCTTGGCGGCAGCCAGTGCTGCCAATGACGGCGACAAACTCGGATCCAATGTCAAGTTCCAAGGCATCTCTTTCTCGGCGCAGACACCGTAGGCTTCGAATCCTTTCCAGAGATCTGAAAAGAACGCTCAATCGCAGCAGTTGCATACGCAAGTACAGCCGATGTTGATGTGGGTTCTGGTCAGCTCGCGGGTTTCGAACCCTCCTTGATCCATGCCTCGTTGAAACACGCGTGTTTCATGCTCTTTCCTCCCTGGACAAAATAGCTGTACGCGACGTGGATGTTACCGTCGCGAGTCTGGATCACTGCCGGATAATGGTATTGGCCGGTGTCGTGCCGCTCGAGATGCCGTGTCCATTTCCATGACCGTCCCTCATCGTCGGACAAGGAAACAGCGAGGCTGTTCCGACCGCGTGTGGTGTCGTTGTACACAAGCACCCAATTCCCGTCGGCAAGGCGTACGCCGTCAATGCCGGCATCTGGATTCGGCAATGAGGTTGTACCAACGTCACCCCACGTGACGCCGTCGTCGCGTGATTCCGCCACACGAATGCATTTGTACGGACCGGACTCGCGCATGTAGGCAACCAGAGTTCCGTCGTTACGCCGAAGCACGGTTGGTTGGATGCTCCCGAAGCCGGCCAATGGCTGGCTGGCATACCATGTTTGGCCCAGATCATCGCTTATCGCCATGATGCCAACCGAGTACGTGTCCGAGTACAGAGGCAACAAGATTCGCCCGGACGGTAATACGGTCGGCTTGCAGCGCGGCTGCCATCCAAGCCGGCTCGAGAGTTTGTCGCGAATGAGGCTTTTGAATTTCGCAACTCGCTCGGGGATATTCGCTTCTTCGGGCAAACGTGCATCGGGCGATTTGAGGCGCGCATCCAGAGCTGAAAGCATCCGTTCTTCAAAGTCACGCGGCTTCAGCAAGATGATGCCCTCCCAACACCATTTGGGCGGCCCGTCTTGTTGGTAATCTGTCGAAAGTCGGTAGTTCGTGAGGCATGAGTCCCACGTATTCGCGATTATGACCGGCCAGAAAAGCCACAAGCGGCCTTGCGCGTCAATGTGCATTGTCGTGTTGCAATCGGGGAACCCGGGCGTATCTGCCATCAGAAACGGTTCGCTCCATGCCTCGGCGCCTTTGCGCAGGCGCGCACCGTAAACTGCGACGTCGTCGGCGGTTCGTTCGCCGGAACCGCGATACCACGACACGAGCAAATCGCCGTTTGGACACTCGACAATGCCCGGGGCATGATTGTGTTTTGGGTGCAAGGGGAAGACCAGTTCCGCCTTGCACAGAACTCCCGCATCGCCGGCGCGAACGGAATTGATGGCGAATTGCATCGGCAGCGACAATGCAAGGAATATCAACGCAAGGTTAAGGTTTGCTTTCATCGGTTGAGGCTCGGTTTGAACAAACAGTGTTTCACGGGCCACGATCATAACCGCTTCGGTCTCGGCGTGTCCACCATGTCAATCCGACCAGCTTTTCGCCGGTGATTGGCGGGAAAGAATGACCGGCCCCATCATCCCCCAACAATGGGACAACATTGCCAATGGCACCGATCAGGAACGGGTGCAGTGGCGGACATGGTCGCGCCGGCAGGGTATTCACTGCTTCGAGCCCGCTACAAGGATTATCCCAACAGGCACAGAACAACCAGTGCAACGATCTGCGGCAGCAAACCATCGAATTCGAGCCCTCGAAAAAACGGATACTTGCCATCCCAGTTTCTGTACATACTATAGCTACATGAAAACAGCCAAAATCTTCCGGACCGGCGGTTCACAGGCTGTCCGGCTTCCAAAGGAGTTCAGATTCGACAATGACGAAGTGCACATTCAGCGCGAAGGCCGGGCTGTGATCCTTGAACCGAAAGCGAAACGCCGCTGGCCACGGGGCTTCTTCCAGTCCATTCATATTGCCGATAGCCGCTTTCAACGACCGCCCCAGGGTCATCTGCCCCCCGTTCGCGCATTGTAGTACTACGTTGGAAATCTGCCCAGCAATCGCAAATCGCGTTCATGAAGTACTTGCTGGATACGGACACATGTATTGCTGTGCTGCGTGGTGTGCATGTGGCCGTCGAGTATGTGCGGCGGCTAAGCCCGGACGACTGTGCCGTTTCATCCGTCACGGCGTTCGAGCTGTATGCTGACGTCGAAAAGGCTCGTGAACCGACCAAAGAGCGCCAGAAGGTGGATCGCTTTCTTACCGTTATATCCGTGCTGCCTTTCGACATGGCAGCAGCACGCGAAGCCGGTCGCATTCGCGGGCAATTGCAGGATGCGGGAACGCCGATCGGGCCATACGACCTGCTGATAGCCGCCCATGCGCTGGCGACCGGAGCTCTGTTGGTCACCGGCAACGAGCGCGAGTTTTCCCGTGTCCGGGGACTGAGGATCGAATCGTGGGACACCACTCACAGCAGCCTGGAAACAACTCATCGCGGCGCAGCCGCAGCCGAAGGATCGCGGCGAGACAAATGCGTTCGTTCCAAGCTGGGCGCTGTGTCGCGCCGCCCTGAAAGGGGCGACTTCGTGGCCCAAGGCGGGGAGAGATGCAAAAGTCGGATCAGCAGCCGAACAATTCGAAGGCAAAGGTCACGAAAGATCTGCTGATCTGCAGTTTCAGCGCAGATCATCCAATGTTATACTCCGAAGACCGCACTTTGGTGACAAATTGAGGAAGCTCGCAGTCTGAGGATCTTCGCAGTTATGATCGATTTCTCACTATGATTATATGACGTGGCACCATTCAGTTTGCGTGAAAGCGCAAAGCGGCGCTCGGGCTTCTGTTATGTTGATCCGGCAAAGGCTGCGTGTTCGGTCCTTGCAATGATTTCCTCCTGCAACTCGGGAGGCAGATCACAAAAATAGTCGCTGTATCCGGCCACACGCACGATCAAATCGCGATACTCATCGGGATTTGCCCTGGCCGCCCGCAATGTTTCTGCGCGGACAACATTGAACTGGACATGGTGTCCGTCCATCCTGAAGTAGGTTCGGATCAGTGCTGCCCATTTGGCAATGCCATCATCCGTTTCGACCAACGCCGGCGTGAGTTTCATGTTGAGAAGCGTGCCGCCTGCCTTGATGTGATCGAGCTTTGCTGCGCTGTTGATCACGGCTGTTGGGCCGCGGCGATCTGCGCCTTGAACCGGGCTGATGCCCTCGCTCAAGGGCCGATGCGCCAGGCGACCGTCAGGGAGTGCGCCGGTCACACTCCCAAAGTAAACATGGCAGGTTGTGGGCAGCATTTCGATCCGGTAAACTCCGCCCTTGGTGTCGGGTCGGCCATCCAATGCCTCGAAACATGTGTTGAACACGCGCACTGCAAGGCTGTCGGCCCGGTCATCGTCGTTGCCGTATTTCGGGACCCGGTTGAGGACGTACTGGCGCAATTGGTCGTGCCCGTGGAAGTCACGGTCGAGAACCTGCACGAACTCAGCCAACGACAGTTTTTTCTCGGAATCCGTGGCCGTTTCTCGGGCAAACTGATCTGGGTGTTTCGGGGCAAAACAGACTTCGCGCAGGGCGCTGAGTGAATCTGCAAGGCTGCCGAGTCCGACGAATTGCACATAAGTGTTGTTGTACCTTGCGCCGCCGGCGTTGTAGTCGCGGCCTTTGGCGATGCAGTCGTCGATCAGCACGCTCAGGAACGGCGCCGGCATGAGCGTGGCGTACATTCGTTGGATGATTTGATTGCCGCGCAGTTTGACTTCGAGGAAATGGCGGAATTGGGCGCGCCACGCCTCGAACACCTGGTCGAAGGACGTGAACGTGGCCGGATCGCCGGTGCGCGGCCCAAGCTGTTGGCCGGTCATGGGATCAACGCCATTGTGCAACGCCAACTCGAGGCACTTGGGCATGTTGAAATAGCCGGTCAGAATGTACGCTTCCTTGCCGAAAGCACCGACTTCGACGCATCCGCTGCACCCGCCGGCACGGGCGTCCTCCAAGGTCTTGCCCTGTCGCAACTGTTCCTCAACCACGGCGTCGGCGTTGAAAATGGACGGGAAACCGTACCCGTGTCGGATGACGCGGAGCGCGTGCTTGAGAAGATGTTCAGGTGTTTTGCGCGAGAGCTGGATGTTGGTGCTGGGCTGTAGCAGGTGCATTTCCTCGACGATGTCCAAAAGCATGTGCGACAGTTCGTTCGAGCCGTCAGTGCCATCACGGAGCAGACCGCCTATATTGATGTTTGCGAAATCGGTGTAAGTGGCGCTTTCCGCCGCAGTGACTCCGACCTTTGGCGGCGCGGGGTGGTTGTTGAACTTGACGAAGAAACACTCGAGAAGCTCGCGTGCCGACTCTTTTGTGAGCGTTCCTTCGGCCAGGCCGCGCTCGTAGAAAGGCAAAAGATGTTGATCAAGATGGCCGGGATTGAACGAATCCCAGCCGTTAAGTTCCGTGATCACGCCCAAATGGCAGAACCAATAGTATTGGAGGGCTTCGTGGAAATCGCGCGGGGCATGAGCAGGCACGTGCGAACACACATCGGCGATCTTGAGCAGTTCCGCGCGCCTGCGCGGGTCTGACTCGCGTTGTGAGAGCTGTCGGGCGAGCGCGGCATGTCGTTCCGCAAATACGATCAGCGCGTCGCAGGCAATGTCGAATGACTTGAGCGCCTGGAGTTTATCGTAAGCCTCAGGATCGTTCACGAAATCGAGACCGGACATGGCTACTGCGATGTCGCGTTTGAAATCGAGCATGCCCTTCGAGTAAATCTTATCATCGAGCACGGTGTGCCCCGGGGCGCGTTGTTCCATGAACTCGGTGAACAAGCCCGCCGAGTAAGCCTTGTGCCATTCAGGATCGAGTTCGGAAAAGATTCTGTCCCGGAGCGACCGCCCACGCCAATAGGGGATGATCTCCTCTTTGTATATCCGGAAACATTCATCATCCACGTGATAACTGACTTTCGGGCGTGTGTTGAGTATTTCGAGATCCTCGAGACTGTGGCACGTGAGCTCGGGAAACGTCGGAACGGCTTTGGGTCGGGGACCGCGTTCGCCGACGATGAGTTCGCCTTCGCCCATATAAATTGTCTTGGACTTGCAAAGCTCGAGGAAACACATGGCGCGCATCACAGGGACCGAGTAGCGCCCATTGTTCTCCTTGTAAAATCGCGTGACCAATTGCGCGCGCTCGGGTGAGATTGACGCCCGCGCGTCAAGGCTTTCCCGGCGAAGTCGTGCTGTCCGTTCAGTCATGGCGCAATGATAGCGTCGAATCCCGCTCAACGCCAACACGAAGAAACACCAACGCGCTGGCAGGACCGCGGCCATTCTTGGCCGCCACCGACCGGTAAAGATTCGGTCGTCGGATTTGCATTATCGAAACGGGTCTAACATCGGCTGTCGGATTGATGCGCCCGAGGACGGGCGCGCTCCCGACCGCGCTTGCTTGTCCAGCGCGCTGCCAGATAGAGGTAGGGATGGCGGGGTTAGCGCCACCCCTCCCTCCGAACCGGACGGGCGGATTTCCCGCATCCGGCTCTCCAGTCAGTGGGGTCTCAGTGAGACCAACCATGGGCACAGGAGCCGTGTTCCAAACTGAACAGCCCCTGCGCCGCAAACCAGCAGTCTTGGTTGTCGGCTCGCTTTGTTCGAGCCGGGTCAGCATGCGATCCGTCCACACCGAATGTTCCACCCACCACCAGCGGTCGCGGATGTCTGCGGCTTGTGGAGGCGAGGTCGCCCCCGCCACTGCCGCCGCTCGATTGGTTTCGTCATTCGTCATAGACTTCACGCCTCCACTTCCCTGCGTCCCTTCGTTCCACCTGTCTGCCGTGCTGGCACAGGCAGGCGGGCATTACCCCGGTTCCTCGCTACCATGGACGCTCTGACTCCCGCCGGGCGGCTCTTCGGGCACTTGGGCCATGAACACCGTTCTGGTCCCGGCGGGTCTCCCTGCTTATCTCGTCCACCCTTCCCACCCTTCTGTCCCCAACCACCTCGCCACCCAAGCCACGGCATTTGCGCCCGTTCACGCTTCCTCTCTGCTCGTGGCCTCAGGCCGGAAAACCCTGCCGCCAGGCAGAGGGATATCCTGCCACTTGGGTCATGGCCCGGGCTTCGCTCAGCGCGGCGCAGCCGCAACCAAATGATCGTGGCGAGATAAACGTGTTCGTTCCAGACTTGGCACTCCGCCGCGCCGCGCTGAAAGGGGCGACTTCGTCGCCCAACAGGGGGAGAGATGCAAAAGTCGGATCAGCGGCCGAACAATCAGAAGGCAACAGTCACGAAGAATCTGCTGATCTGCAGTTTCAGCGCAGATCATCCAATACTATACTCCAAAGGCTCCACTCTGGTGGCAAACTGAGGAGACTCGCAGCATGAAAATCTTCGCAAATATAATCGATTTGAGCCTACCTTGCGGAATTGCAGCTTGCAACCAGTGGCAGAATCTTGTCGAAATGACCGTCGTTATGTTCCAACTTTGCGCGGTGATGCGAAGCACAGGCAGCGATCAGGATGTCCGTCGCGGGGACGGTCAAACCCGCGTCGCGGCAGCAAGTAGCCAGACGTCTCGCGAGGTTCCAGACACGGTCGCAGATGTCCAGACAGCGCAAGTGCGCCTGCAGTTCAGCCAGTTTCTTTTTCTCAGAGGCGCCACGTGCGCCGTTCCAAAGTTCCAGTAGTACCATGTCACACACCGCCGCCTCATCGGCAAGAACCAGGGCCTCCACACGGTCCGCGACTTCGGCGTCTCCCGGTCGCAAGTATTCAATCCATGCCGACGTGTCAACCAGCGTTGTGGGCTCTGTGCTCACTCGGCGTCCTCCCGCATGGTTCGGAGATCTTTCTGCGTCATGAAATCGGCGAAAGTCCCGCGCAACCTGGCGTTTAGCTCGCGGAGGCGCTGGAGACGATTAAACTTCTCGACTGCTGTCACAATGGCTTCGCGCTTGGTTTTTGCGCGGGTGAACCGCATGGCATCCGCGAGCGTATTCTCGGGAATATCAATTGTCGTTTTCATGCTTCTACTGTCCCCGGTTTATTGATTCTGTCAACCGTAACTTTCGGAAGCCATACCGCCCGAAATGCGCGCCAAGCCTACTCCACTTTGTGCAGACGCGGCTGCGAGAGCAAGGGCAAACCATTCGCTTGGGCGACCGGCTTCACCGTCCGGTCCCTGGACTGGAGTTGGCCGCGGTCCTCCAGCGTGTTACGGAAGCGATCGCGGTCGGATAGAGGTAGGGATGGCGGGGTTAGCGCCACCCCTCCCTCCGAACCGGACGGGCGGATTTCCCGCATCCGGCTCTCCAGTCAGTGGGGTCTCAGTGAGACCAACCATGGGTACAGGAGCCGTGTTCCAAACTAAACACCCCTGCGCCGCAAACCAGCAGTCTTGGTTGTCGGCTCGCTTTGTTCGAGCCGGGTCAGTCTGCGATCCGTCCACACCGAATGTTCCACCCACCACCAGCGGTCGTGGATGTCTGCGGCTTGTGGAGGCGAGGTCACCCCCGCCACTTCCGCCGCTCGATTGGTTTCGTCATTCGTCATAGACTTCACGCCTCCACTTCCCTGCGTCCCTTCGCTCCACGGGCATTACCCCGGTTCCTCGCTACTATGGACGCTCTGACTCCCGCCGGGCGGCTCTTCGGGCACTTGGGCCATGAACACCGTTCTGGTCCCGGCGGGTCTCCCTGCTTATCTCGTCCACCCTTCCCACCCTTCTGTCCCCAACCACCTCGCCACCCAAGCCACGGCATTTGCGCCCGTTCACGCTTCCTCTCTGCTCGTGGCCTCAGGCCGGAAAACCCTGCCGCCAGGCAGAGGGATATCCTGCCACTTGGGTCATGGCCCGGGCTTCGCTCAGCGCGGCGCAGCCGCAACCAAATGATCGTGGCGAGATAAACGTGTTCGTTCCAGACTTGGCACTCCGCCGCGCCGCGCTGAAAGGGGCGACTTCGTCGCCCAACGGGGGAGAGATGCAAAAGTCGGATCAGCGGCCGAACAATCAGAAGGCAACAGTCACGAAGAATCTGCTGATCTGCAGTTTCAGCGCAGATCATCCAATACTATACTCCAAAGGCTCCACTCCGGTGGCATACTGAGGAGATTCGCAGCCTGAAAATCTTCGAAAAAATGATCGCTTTCTCAATATAGTGATACGGCACTCGCAGGCTCGCCGGTCGGCGCGGCCGAATCGGGTTCACGCTGTGTCATGTTATCCATGTCACTTTGTTACGGACGGGTGGTTCACCTCCGGCAGCTCTCCACCTCGTGTTGCCACGACGCAGTAGCCTTCGGTTACAGGCCGGTGAACGTTCAGCCTGGCGGGGACTTCCACCCCGCTGTGTGGGCGCCTTCGCAGGCGCACGAGCGCGGCCATTCTTGGCCGCCACCGACCGGTAAAGATTCGGGTGCCGGATTTGCGTTATCGAAACCGGTGTAACATCGGTTGTCGGATTGATGCGCCCGAGGACGGGCGCGCTCCCGACCGCGATTGCTTGTCCAGCGCGCTGGCAGGAGCGCGGCGGTTTTGGTCGCCTCATGTTTCTGCCCTGCAGTGTTTCGTCAGCCGACGACATCCTCGTCCGCTGGTTGGCACAGTTGTACTGGAAACCAAAACTCACACGCAGGCTCAGGACCGATTGACCGGATGCAACCGAGGAAATCGAGCTCAACCGGTTGAGATTGTCGTACGCCCGAGTTGTCACCAGCCGTGTGGCGCGATTGTTGGCAAAGGTGATGGTGTTGATGAGGCTCGAGTTGGGATCGATAGCCGGACGGCTTCAAAACAAAAGTCTCGAAAGAGTCACTAATCTGCGATTGCTGCGCAGATTTCTCAGCGCGGCGCAGCCGCAACCGAAGGATCGCGGCGAGATAAATGCGGTCGCTTCAAATTGAACGTTCTGGTGCGGCCGAGTCTTTCTGTGTTCACACCAAGGCCGCGAGTCTTGGTGTGAACACAGAAAGACATTGCGCGTGCATTTGCGAAGGGTAATCGTTACTCTGAAGTCTGACGCGCGGATTTGATCAGGGAACCATCTATGACAAAAAAACTGAATCGCAGGAGTTTCATCGGACTGTCGGCTGCTGCAACAACGCTGGCGAGGGTTGCGCCCGTCTTTTCAACCTCGCAGGTGCAAGCTGCAGAATCACCATTCAAAACCAAACTCAAGAAGGCAATGATCATCGACAAGCCGACCGAAGCCGACTTCAGAAAACTCAAAGAAGCCGGGTTCGACGGTGTCGAGGCATATCCACAACCGCAGGCAGATGCAGAAAAGTGCCGTGCTGCGGCTGAAAAACTCGGGATGCGGGTTCATTCGGTGATGCGCGGTTGGGCCGAGTTCAACAGCCGCGACAGTGCGAAAGCCGAAGCAAGTTACAAGGTGACAGAAGACGCCCTTCGCGCTGCACAAGCTTACGGGGCAGACGCAGTCCTGCTGGTTCCATGCCGAATCGGGGGAATGCGAATACCCCGACCGTGGGAGTTCCAAATCGAGTTTGACGAAAAAACCGGCCATTTGACGCGCGTGGTTTACGGGGACAACGCGCCCTATCGCGACTACATAGAAGCGCACAATCACGCAACGGACACTTCACGGGAAGCGGTCAACAGGCTGATTCCTCTGGCCGAGAAGTGTGGTGTTGTGATTGCTTTGGAGAACGTGTGGAACAACCTCTGGGTTCGGCCTGCCGTTTTCAGGCATTTTGTTGCATCGTTCAAGAGCCCGTGGGTCAAGGCCTACTTTGACATCGGCAACCACGTGAAATACGCGAGGTCTGAGGAGTGGATACTTTGCTTGGGCGAGCTGCTTGCCAAATGCCACGTCAAAGATTTCAAGTTGAATCAATCAGACCCGAAAGGTGAAGGCGAATTTGTCAACATCCGTGATGGGAGCGTGCGGTGGCCGGTGGTCAGGGCTGCGCTCGAGGATGTTGGATACAACGGTTGGATGACAATCGAGGGAGGCAATTTGAGCCTCGAAGAGCACAGCCGGCGGTTGGACGCCATAATATCGGGCACGTGATTGGTTCGGACCCGAAAATCGAAAGAAACAGCCTGTCAACAGGCTCGATCGAGGGCGCGCAACTTCGGGCCGGAGGTGTGGAAGGGTGACTTTTTATTTGTCGAGGGAACCACTAGTTGTGTTGAATTACGAACATGCTGTTGCGTTTGTGTCGGTTTAAAGTTGGGACGAGCGGGGCGCGCGTCGGCCTTTTGCAGGACGACGGGTCTGTTCTCGATCTCAGCAATTGCGGTGTTACATCGCTGACCTCTGTGTTGGAGATGGACGAGGCCGAGCCGTGGTTGCAGGCGCTCGTTGGAGGAGCAAAGCCCGAACGCAAACTCCCGGGGTTTTTCCGTCTTTTGTGTCCGGTCGAGCGGCAAGAGGTTTGGGCTGCAGGCGTGACCTATCAACCCAGTCGGGCGGCGAGGATGGAAGAGTCGCGCGCCAGTGCGAGTTGCTATGATCGGGTTTACAAGGCGGATCGACCGGAACTGTTCTTCAAGTCGGTTGCCGAGAAGGTTGTGGGACATCAGGGCAGCATCGGCATCAGGGCCGACTCACGCTGGAGCGTGCCGGAACCGGAACTGGCGATCGTGTGCCATTCAAGAGGACGGGTCGTTGGTTACACGATCGGCAATGACGTCAGCGCAAGAGACATTGAAGGTGAGAACCCGCTTTATCTGCCGCAGGCGAAAATATACGACAAATCCTGCGCCTTGGGTCCCGGTATTCTGGTCGGCGCTGACGAAGCCACGGTGCGAACATGGCGAATAGAAATGACGGTCCGGCGGGGTGACTCGGTGGTTTTCAGCGGATCGGTTGAAATTGGTCGGATGCAACGGCGGTTCGATGACCTCATAAAACACCTTTTCAGATGTCAGAAATTCCCGAACGGAGTTGTGCTTTTGACCGGGACGGGCATTGTTCCGCCGCCAGAGTTTACGTTGCAGCCCGGTGACACCGTCAAAATAAGTATCGGAACCATCGGCGTGCTCGAAAACACAGTCGAACGAATCGAACAATAGCCGAAAGATCGGATTAGCGACAGCAACGGCATCAGAAATCATGGACCCAGAGAAAGCTGACAAGTGGTTGGAACGAGCAATAGTCGGATTGGTGATTGGCGCGGTGTCTTTCGGGGCGCTGGCGACTGGAGCGGTGCGGCTGCAGGACTTCGCAGTGGTGCAGGCGCTGGTTGTTCTTGCAGTGGTGTTGTGGCTGGTGCGGCTGTGGATAAACCGCGGGCACAGATTGCAATGGGTCCCAGCGAGTTGGGCAGTTCTCGCATTCGTCATTTACGCAATCGTGCGGTACATGGTTGCGGACGTCGAGTACGTCGCTCGGAACGAGTTGATGCGAATCCTTGTCTATGCGGCGGCGTTCTTCGTGGTCCTGAACAATCTGCACAGACAAAGGGCGACGCGGGTTGCGTTGGTGGCCCTGCTGATACTTGGAGCTCTGATCAGCGCTTACGCGGTTTACCAGTTCATTACGCATTCCGAATGGGTATGGCATTTCCAGAAACCGCGTCAGTACATCGGACGCGGCTCGGGAACATTTATTTGTCCGAATCATCTTGCCGGTTTTCTCGAGATGCTGTTGCCGATTGCACTGGCAATTGTGCTGGTGAGCAGAGAAGGAGCGTTGGTCCGGGTCGGTTATGCATACCTTGCCATTGTGATTCTGGCGGGCATCGGAGTGTCGGTCTCACGCGGGGGATGGTTGGCGTGCGGCATTTCACTTGCCCTGATGAGCGGTTTTCTGGTTCGGTACCGTGAGTACCGCAAACGCGCATTGGCTGCGTTGCTGGTGGTGTGCGTTGCGGTCGGAGTGTTCGTCTGGAAATCTCCCCATCCGCAGAGGCGGTTTGGCCTGATGTGGGTTGCCGGACAGCTCGAACATGCGGGGAGCAGACCTTTTTTGTGGAAACCCGCATGGCGAATGTGGAAAGATCATCCGTGGTTTGGGGTTGGCCCTGGGCATTTCGACGTTCGGTTCCCGGCGTATCGAACCAAGGAAATGCAGTCCCGACCGTTGTGGGTGCACAACGATTATCTCAATGCGCTTGTTGACTGGGGCGTTGTTGGCGCCGGCATAATAGCCGCGTTCCTCGTGGGCGTGGGATTGGGCGTCGCTCGAACATGGCGGTACGTCGGCCGGGGTGGAAATGACCTTGGCAGCAAAGGCAGCGACAGAGCCGCGCGAGTGCTGGGCATTTCAACCGGCATGATCGCGCTTCTGGCACACTCGGTCGTCGATTTCAACATGCAAATACCCTCGAACGCGTTGCTGGCGATTGTGCTGCTGGCAAACCTCTCCAGTCACATGCGTTTTGCCACTGACCGGTACTGGGTTGCGATCACGGGCTGGCGCCGAA
>Ga0272448_1003908_pt1 | contig 17346 bp, 12 predicted proteins | sample YNPCB0191_FD_202220 | JGI IMG/M metagenome (GOLD analysis project Ga0272448, IMG submission 202220) | Hot spring sediment microbial communities from Yellowstone National Park, WY, United States - YNP-CB-019-1 | ecosystem: Environmental > Aquatic > Thermal springs > Hot (42-90C) > Sediment... | reverse complement strand
AGCCAGATACGGCAACATTGCCGAGTATGGGCACCTACCCGCCTTGTTTTCTCCCAATATGCCACCCAAACTGCTTCACAGATACGGCAATATTGCCGTCTCTCCCGCCGGAGCAGACAAGCTCGAAATAGCCGGGAGGTATCGGCGTCGCGCCGTCTGCTCCGCTGGTAACGGCCTTGCCGCAACCCCGTGAAGGCGTCGAACCGCAAGGGTGTCCAACACCGCCCCGTCCTCCCGTGTCCCTGAGCTTCCATCCGGCCGCCGGGCTGAGGAACGGCAACTGATTGCCCGCGCTTCCCGCATCCCGTCGCCGAGGTGGTCAGCTTCACGGTCGGCATCCCCCGCTCCGTCGAGCACACCGACCGGGACTGCACACCAGCATGGCTCTCGGCCTCGTGTCCGTATGCGGGCGCCCGGAGACCGCTCGATGGACTCGCTGGCCGCCCGGGCGGAAGAACGCTCAGGCGGGGGACGGCATGATCGTTGCCCGGCCTCGGCGCTTCCGGGGCCGCCTCGAAAGGACGACCTTCGACCGCCCAAGCCGGCCCGTTCCGGGCCGAGTGCTTGGTCCGGAGGAGCGATCCCCTTCCCATTTTTCCCTTATCTGGTGTCCCCCCCAGGTAGGCAGCTCGGGGCGTCCGCGCCCTCGAGTCGCGCTCACCCTGCGAGAGTGCTCGTACCCTCCGGCCACCTCCCGCATTTGATTGGATGCCGGATTGCTGTATAATCGGTTGAAATATGAGGAAGAAGCTCAAGTCGTATATGGCGAAGCCTGGTGAGGTCAAGCAGGGATGGTACCTGATTAACGCCGACGGGAAGACACTCGGGCGGCTTGCCGCGCAGATCGCGAAGATCCTCCGCGGGAAGAACAAACCGCAGTTCACGCCGCACGCGGATGTGGGCGACTTCGTGATCGTCGTCAACTGCGAGAAAATCAGAGTGACTGGCAAGAAACTGGACGCCAAGACCTATCAGCGCTATTCGGGTTATCCGGGCGGGCTGAAAGAGTTCAACTTGAGAACGTTGCTCGCGAAGAAGCCAGCAGAGGTCCTCCGACTCGCGGTGAAGGGAATGCTCCCCGAGACGAATCAGGGACGCCACCTGCTCGATAAGCTAAAGCTTTACGTAGGACCGGATCACCCCCACCAGGCCCAGCAGCCCGAGGTCTTAGAGGTATAGCATGGAGTCAAAATTGGTCGTTCCCATCTATTTCTGGGGCACAGGGAGGAGGAAGTCCTCCGTGGCGCGGGTGAGGCTCCGCCCCGGCAAAGGTCAGATCATCATCAACGGGCGCAAGCTCGAGGAGTTCTTCCCGATCTACCGTCACCAAGAGATCGTCAAGGCCCCCTTGAAGGTCAGCAAGACGCTCGACCGCTACGATGCGCTCATCAATGTGACTGGTGGCGGTATCACCGGCCAGTCAGCCGCCACTGCTCTGGGTATCGCTCGCGCCCTCATCAAGGCCGACCCCAGCTTGCACGCATCGCTCAAGGGTACCGGGCTCCTCACAAGAGACCCGCGCGAGAAAGAACGCAAGAAGTACGGTCTCGCCGGGGCACGCAGGGGCTTCCAGTTCTCGAAGCGTTGACGCGGCCCCGAGCAGTTGGCGAGCCCGTCCGCGTGGGATCACCATCGTTTACCCCCGCCCTGCTGCTCATCCCCGACGCGGCCCGCTTCTGCGTCGCCGGCTAACCTGTATTTCGACCGGGAGACGGCTCTTGGATTCCGCGCAGTTCAGCGCGGCTACCTTGTATGAATCCGGCATGATCGCTACTCAGCCCGGGGCCGGCTCAATTGCGGACAGACGACTGCGAGTAGCCAAGGTCCGACGATCCGCACCTGCGCGCCCAGACGGCCCCGCAAGAGCGTTCGGTCCCCGGTCGGTAGACGCTCGTTTGGTTCCGCCCCGCGACTCCACTATCATACGCGGGCAAAGGAGATGGAGATGGCACGATATGCGCGAGTTTCGAGCATTTCATTCCCCGGAGTGGGCGGCGGGCCGGATAGGCTGAAGAACGCCCTTTCTCAGGTCACTCCGATGATCGAGCAAGCCGCTGCGGACAAGCCCGACATCATCGCTCTTCCCGAGACTTTCAACGCTCTCGGCCAGGGCGAGAAGGAATGGCTCGGCTCTGCCGAGTCCGTCCCCGGCCCGACGACGGACGCCGTCGCCAAGCTCGCCCGGAAGTACTCCACGTACATCGCCTGTCCGATCCTCGAGGAGACAAGGATCGGGCCGCGCAATGCCGTGATCCTGCTCGACCGTAAAGGCCGCGTCGCCTGGAAGTACTACAAATACGTCCCGACGATCGGCGAGATGGAGGGCGGAATCGTTCCGGGCACCTCGACTGAGACGTTCGAGACTGATTTCGGGCGCATCGGTGCCATCATCTGCTTCGACCTCAACTTCTTCGAGATACTGGAGGGCTACCGCAGAAATCGCCCGGAGATCATCTTCTTCTGCTCTATGTTTCGCGGCGGCCTGATTGCGCGAATGTGGGCCTTCATGCTGCACTGTTTCGTAGCGACTTCGACTCCCGGCGAAAACAGCCTCATCATCAACCCTCTCGGTCGCATCCTGGCCGAGTCCAGCTCGTACAACCGGGTCATCTTCTCCTGCCTCGATCTGGACTGCGCCGTCGTCCACATCGACTACAACCACGACAAGTACCTGGCGATGAAGCGGAAGTACAAGGACAAGGTCGAGATCGAAATCCTCAGCCCCGAGGCGCGCACACTGATCAGCTCCCATCACCGGACGAAGACGGTGCACGATCTCGTCGCGGAGTACAAGCTCGAGCTTGTCGAGGACTACTTCGACCGTGCACGCGCCGTGCGCGAGAAGGTGCTGAGAAAAAGGCGGTGAAACACTCCAGGGGCAGCAAGGCACGATGAACAGCCTTTGCGATCTTGTCGAGAAGCTCGATCCGTGCAGAATTCACAGCGCCGCCCTCCGACTGCTGGAGAAGGTAGGGATGCAGGTTTCGCGAGCCGAGCTGAGAGACAGGCTCGCAACGAGCAGCGGGCTGCGAATCGTCGGCGACCGCGTCCACTTCAGCCGGGAGGTAGTCGAGGAGTTTGCCAACGAGCTTCGGTCTCGTCCTGTCCCGCCGCCGCGGGACGAAGGGCCGCTCGTCGTCTTCTGCTCCCGCTTGCCATTCTTCTTCGTTGACCCGGAGGACGGCGAGATGAAGCCGTTCACCGTCCCAATCCTCAAGCAGTACACGCGGCTCGTGGACTCGCTGCGCGCCGACGGGTTCGAGGGGAGCGTACCCGGCTGGCCGCAGGACGTCTCCCCGCATCTGCGGCCGGTGGTCCAGTATTACATTGAATGCCGCTACAGTCGGGGTGCCCACTATCCGGGTATTGCGGCGGAGCCGAAGATCATCGACTGCCTCCGGCGGATCGCCGGTGTCATGGGCCACTCCTTCAGCGTCGGCGTGGAGACCTTCAGCCCGCTGGCTCTCGGCGGGAACTCGCTCGATTCGGCGCTCCACTACCAGAGCGAGATCGAGGCAGTCGGCCTCGACCCGATGCCGATCCTCGGTGTCACGGCTCCGCTCGACTGGGAGGCCGGGTGGGCGCAATCCGTCGCCGAGAACCTCGGCGCCGGCACCGCCCTCAGACTGCTCGGCTTCAAGCGCGTCAGCCCGTCGTTCCGCCTCTTCCCTGCGTCCATGAAGTCGAGCATGATCGCCTTCGGATCGGCAGAGTACCTGACGGCTTTGCTCACACGCTGGAAGGTCCGCCAGTTCTACCACACGCCGCGCGGCTGTGCAGAGTCAATGATGACCAGTGCCAAGCTACCCGACGAGCACGCCGCCGCCGAGAAAGCCGCGCTGACGGCGTTGACGACCACCGCCGGCTGGCGCCGCGTCGAGGGCGCAGGGATGCTCTTCGCCGACGAGATCTTCAGCCCTCAGCAGTTGGTGATTGACCTCGAAATCCGCGACTACATCGAGAAGAGCCTCCGCGGGGGACCGGCCAGCACCGGCCAGGGGGATCGTACCATCGAGGACATCTGCCAGCTTGTCTCGCAGGGGCTCGGCGGCTCGGGCTTCCTCGACGCTCCGAATACGCTCGAGCACTGGCGCGAGTTCTACCGGCTTCCTTCGCTCTTCTGCCAGACGAGCCGTGCTCAGTGGGAGACGAAACGCCGGAAGCTCCTCGATGTCGCCTGGGAGTTCGCTCGCGCGCGGGGCGCCTCGCACTCCTACGAACTGACGGGCGCGAAGCTCGCGCAACTCGACCGGATCCTTGTGGAGGCGTGTACGACCTTCGGGGAGAAGAGCCTTTGCCGCGAGGTGTTGCGCCCGCTCTGAGATCGGCGTCTCACGCCCGCGAGCGCGGATCGAACGCGTCACGCAGGCCATCGCCGAGAAAGCTGAGCGCAAAGAGCGTCAGCGTGAACGCCCCAGCGGGGAAGACGATCAACCACGGGCAGACTTCCATCGTCTGCACCCCGTCCCAGACGAGCAGCCCCCAACTCGGGGTCGGCTCCTGAACGCCGAGGCCCAGGAAGCTCAGGAACGCCTCCTCCAGCATGATCGCCGGGACGTTCAGCGCCGCGTAGACGATGACCGGTCCGAGGAGGTTCGGGAGGATGTGACGGAACAGGATTCGGCCGCCCGATGCGCCGGCAGCTCGCGCCGCCTCGACGAACTCGCGTTCCTTGAGACTCATCACCTGCGACCGGACGATCCGGGACATTGTCAGCCACTGCACCGCTCCCAGGGCGAGGAAGAGGTTGATCAGGCTCCTGCCTGCCACCATCATCAGGATGATCACGAAGAACATGAACGGCAGCCCGTAGAGCACGTCGACGAGCCTCATCATGGCGTTGTCGAGGGCGCCACCGCGGTAACCCGCCACCGATCCGTAGCTCACGCCGATCACGAGGCTCACGAGAGTCGCAGCCACGCCGACCGCGAGCGATATGCGGGAGCCGTAGAGCATCCGCGAGAGCAGGTCCCGGCCGTGGAGGTCGGTGCCGAATGGATGCCGCCAGGACGGCGGCAACGCACCCACCTCCGGCTGTCGTTCGTCGAAACGATACGGAGCAAGCATGGGAGCAAACAGTGCGCACGCTGCAAGCCCCGCCACGAAGACGCCGCAGACCACCGCGAGGCGGTTCCGTCGAAAGCGCCTGAATGCTCTGCTATCCACAATCACCGCGGCTTCACCCTCGGATCGATCAGCGCCTGAGCGATCTCGGAGAACAGGTTGAGCACGACGAGCAGCGTACTGTAGACGATCACCGTGCCCAGGGCGAGCGTGTAGTCGCGTTCAGTCGCGGCCGAGACGAAGTAGCGTCCGATTCCCGGCAGGTAGAAGATGGTCTCGATCACGACCGAGCCGGTGAGGATCGAGGCCGTTGCCGGCGCCAGATACGAGAGCACCGGGATCGAGCCGAGGGGCAGTGCGTGTCGGAGGAGGATCATGAACTCCGAAAGCCCTTTCGCTCGAGCGGTTCGCACGAAGTCCTGTTGAAGCACCTCCAGGACGCCCGCTCGCGTCAGGCGCGCGATCCGCGCGGCGAAGATGCTGCCGAGGGCCACGACCGGCAGAACCAGATGCAGCGGTGTTCCCCACGAGGCCACCGGAAACAGGCCCAACTTCAGTGCGAAGACCCCGATCAGGAGCGGAGCGAGCACCATGCTGGGCACGGAAACGCCGAGGGCCGCAACCGACATCAGGGCGTAGTCCACTGCACTGTTCTGCCGCCACGCTGCGATCAGGCCCGCGGCCGTGCCGGCCGCGACCGCAAAAGCGATCGAGCAGAATCCCACCAGCAACGAGACAGGCAGCGCCTCGCCCAGAATCTCGGATACCGTGCGGCCGCGGTGAACCATGGAAGGCCCCAGGTCGCCCCTCAGCAGCCCGCCCAGGTAGCGCAGGTACTGCCGATGCAGCGGCAAGTCGAGGCCGAACTTGTGCTTCAGGTTCTCCTCGATCTTCGGGTCGAGCTTTCGCTCGCCGTCGAACGGCCCGCCCGGCGCAAAGCGCATCAAGAAAAACGACAGCGTGACTATCACCCAGAGCGTCGGGACGAGCCAAAGCAAGCGGCGGAGGATGAAAACAATCATGGATCGAAGAGCAGAGATCGAGGAGCGAAGACCAGGGGCTGACAAACAGCGCGGGCAGCAGCTCCCGCCCAACTCCATGTACCGTGACTCTCAAAAGATGCAGCGCGCCGGGCAGCGGACGGCAAATGACCAGCGACGGACCTGCTCATGCTCATGGCTGTTTTATACTCAAGTACTTCATCGGGTGCACGTCGAGGATGTTGTCGTAAAGCCCCTCGACATCCGGGCGAACGAGGTAGACGTTTGCGGAGTAGTAGAGCGGGATGACAGGCATCTCGTCGAGCAGGATGCTCTCTGCTCGGTGGAAGTGCGCGACTCGTTCCGCCCCTCCAGATCGTGCAGCAGCGCGGATGTGACGGTCGTAGTCGGCGTTGGACCAGCCAGTCCGATTGTTCCCGCCGCCGGTCACGAAGAGGTCGAGGAAGGTATTCGGATCCAGGTAGTCGCCGATCCAGCCCCCGCGTGCCACGTCGTAGTCGAGAAGTTCGATAGTCTTGAGATAGACCTTCCACTCCTGGTTGACGAGGGAGACGCGGATGCCGAGATTGCGCCGCCAGGCGTCCTGGATTTCTACAGCGATCTGGCGGTGAGTCTCCGAGGTATTGTACAGATAGCGAATCTCCGGGAAGCCGCGTCCGACCGGGTAACCGGCCTCTGCGAGAAGCCGGCGGGCGACTTCAGGATCGGAGAGCTTGCGTTTCGGCGGCTCGTAGCCGGGCAGCCCAGGCGGCGTGAAGGATACGGCGGGAACGTGCCCCCCGCGGAGGATGTTGCGGCAGATGGCCTCCCTGTCAATCGCCAGGCTGAGCGCATGTCGGACTCTCGGATCGGAGAGCGGCTTCCGGGTCACGTTGACACGCAAGAAGCTGATTCCGAGATACGGGCAGCACCGGCAATCCGGCCGCTTCCTGAGAATGGGCACCTTCAAGGCAGGGACCGATTTGAGGTAATCCACCTCGCCCGTGATATACATCTTCAGCGCCGTGTCGGAGTTGTCCACGGCAAGTACCTTTATCCGGGGCATCCTCGCCGGTTCCCAGTAGTGGGCGTTCCTCTCCAGGAGAATGTACCTGTTCTGCCGCCACTCCCGGAGTACGAAAGCCCCGTTGCCGACAAGGTTCCCAGGCCTGGTCCACGAGTCGCCGTGACGCTCGACGCACTCGCGTTTCACCGGGTAGAGCGTCCCGAAGGACGTAAGCGAAACGAAGAACGGTGTCGGAGCCTCCAACTCGACCACGAGCGTCCGCTCGTCGGAGGCGCGAACGCCGACCTGCGAGAAGTCCTTCAGCGTGCCGCTATTGTACGCCCGGCCGTTCTTGATATAGAAGAGCTGGTAGGCATACTGAGCGGCGGTCTCGGGCCGCAGCACCCGCTCCCACGCATAGACGAAGTCGTGAGCTGTTACCGGGGTTCCGTCGCTCCAGAAGCAGCGGCGTAGATGGAAGGTGTATCGTAGGCCGTCAGCCGAGACTTCCCAGGATTCAGCCGCAGCTGGTACGGGGGCGAGCGTCTTCGGGTCGTAGGCGGTCAACCCCTCGAACAATGCTTCGGCGACGGTCATCTCCGGGACGCCGGTCATCAGGGCCGGGTCGAGCGTCTGCGGCTCCGAGCCGTTGTTCAGGACGAAAGTCTCCCGGCCCGCCTTCCTCGGCTTCAGATCGTCGAGCGAACACCCTCCGAAGAAGCTCAGACAGAGGAACGAAACGAGCAGAACGGATTGTGCCGCGTCCGACGATCGAGGGCGCGGACCATGGTACATCCTGTTCGTCACACGCATTCGTCCCACCGGCATCCCCATCCGGGAACCGGGCGTCCTGAACTTCCGCGCCGCTCCTCCACGCAGGACATTCTACCGCGCAGGCGCCCGGACTGCAAGGAGGCGACGGAAGCGGACAAAGTTTCGCGGGGACGGAGCTTTCGCGCCCCCTCGCCAGCGCTCTCGCACGAGTCCAGCACGAGCATTGCCCGGCTTCCGAGGTTTTTTGCGTCAGTCCCGCAGGGACGGGCGTCAATAGCCCTGCACGCCGGCCCGGAGGGTTGATCGCCAACCAGAAGGGGGGTATACTATCCTCAAGAAGCAGTGCGGTCGTCGCGCCGTGCCGCAGTCCCAGCCGCTTGGAGGTATCGAGTTGCGCGTCGCTTTCGTTTTCCCTCCTTTCAGCTTCAAGCTGCACGAGGAGAATCTGCGCGTGGTCGAGAAGTACTTCGCCGTGGCACCGCCGTTGAGCATGTCGTGGGTCGCTGCGATCGCAGAGCGAGCTGGGCACGAGGCCACGATCATTGATGCCCGGACCCTACACCTTACGATGGAAGACACGCTCGCCCTCCTCGAGGACTTCCGGCCAGACCTCCTCGGTTTCATGATGACGACCTACATGTTCCGGGAGACTCTCGCGTGGCTGAAGTTTCTCAAGGCTCATCTCAAGGTGCCCACGATCATCGGGGGGTACAACCTGCGAATCTACCCGAAGGAGTCAATGGCCGCGGACGAGGACATAGACTTCGGCTGCGTCGAGCATGCTCTACACACCTTCCCCGCTTTCCTCCGCGAGATGGAGGGCCAGCGGCGGTTCGACGACGTGCCGGGATTCCTGTACAAGCGGAACGGCGAGATCGTCCAGACCCCGAACGTGCCGGTCGATTTCAACGAATTCCCCTTCCCGGCGCGGCACCTCCTCCCGAACGAACTGTATGTCGAGTTTCCGACCGAACGGCGGAACGTGACAGTGATGGTGACGAGCCTGGGCTGCCCGATGAGGTGCACCTTCTGCGAACTGGCGGGTACGGCGTGGTCGCCACGACGGCCCGAACTTGTCGTCGCCGAGATGGAGGAATGTTATCGCAAGTACGGCGTACGGGAGATTGACATCTTCGACTACGACTTCTGCGTCCAGCGCGAGCGGACGATGCAGATCTGCAAGCTGATCCAGGCGAAACAGCTCGACCTCTGGTGGCACTGCCGAACGCGGGTGGATCGCGTCGATCCCGAATTGCTCCAGGAGATGTACAAAGCCGGCTGTCGGCGGATCTTCTTCGGCATCGAGCACGGCGACCAGGCGATGCTCGACCGCGTAAACAAGGGAATCACCCTCGACCAGATCCGGAAGACGATCGCCGCAGCGCGGGAGATCGGGATACGCCCGCTCGGCTTTTTCTTGATCGGCAGCCCCGGCGAGACCGTCCGCACGATCAAGAGGACGATCAGCTTCGCCAAGGAACTGAAGCTCGATTACGTCCAATTCTCGAAGACGACGGCGAAGCCGGGCACGGGGCTGTGGAAGAAGCTCGTGGCCGATTCAGGCGGCTACGACCACTGGAAGGAGTACATCCTCGGACGGGCGCCCGAACGGGCACTGCCGCGTCCCTGGACGGAACTTTCGACGGCGGACGTAGATCGCTGGACGAAGAAAGCGTACGTGAGGTACCACTCCAGGCCGCTCTTCCTGCTCCGCTCGACGCTCAAGGTTCGTTCCTGGAGCGAATTCAAGCGAAAGGCGGGTTGCTTCCTCGATATGGTCTTCAGCCAAGAGCGAAGGGCAGAGGACTGGTACAAGAAGGGCAAACCGTACCAGATCTACAGGGAGAACCCACCGGAGCTCGTCGAGAAGTGGCGGGGGAAGTTCGTCAAGGGAAGTCTCAAACGCGCCAACGCCGGCTCCCATGAGAAGCAGGGCTGAGCGATCGGACGTGGCTCGTTTCCGAATCCGCGGCGCTCCACGAGGGGGGGAATCGAGGAGCGTCGGACGACACCCTCCAGGAGCTATCGTATGGCCGGCAACCGGAAGCGTTCGGGCACTTCTGACCTGGAGCGAACCAGCCGCACGCCGTCCGAAGTGCATGTCCACCGTGCCGAGGACTACGCATCGCTCGGACCGCTCATGAGCGCGGCTCTCGGCGGCCTTTCGCTCGCCGGGAAGCGTGTGCTCTTGAAGGTGAACCTGATGAAGGGCCAAGCGCCGGCGAAGGCCACGAACACGCATCCCGAATTTGTCGCCGCAGCGGTGAGGGCAGTGAAGGAGCTGGGCGGGCACCCCCTCGTCGGCGACTCGTCCGGTGCGCTCGGACTCACCAGAGCCGGTTTCGTAGCCTCAGGGATTGCCGAGGCTGTCGAGCGCTCGGGCGGCCGGTGGCTGAGCTTCGACGCGGCCGAGCTTGTCAAGTTCATCGTGGGCGGGTTGATCGGCGAGACCTTCATCCCTAAAGAGGTCCTCGACTGCGAGGTACGGATCACGCTCCCTAAGCTGAAGACACACACGCTGTTCGGCCTCTCCGGAGCCGTCAAGAACCAATTGGGCCTGCTGCCCGGCGCTCTCAAACCGGAGCTGCACGCCCGCCTGGGCGGCCGCGTGGACCTGCTCGCACAGGCGATCGTGGAACTCAACCTCGCCGTCCCGTTCCAGCTTGCCATCGTGGACGGCATACTGGCTCTGGAGGGCGGCGGCAGCAGTAGCGGGCAGCCGTGCCAGCGCGGCCTTGTTGCCTGGGCCAGCGACCTCGTCGCTCTCGATGCCGCGCTGTGCGAACTGGCCGGATTGGACCCGCAGTCCGTACCGACCAACCCAGCGGGCGAGAAGCTGGGCCTTGGGACGATGTCCTATCGGCTTGTCGGCGAGAAGGTCTCCCCCGCTCCGTTGCGGAAGCCGGGCTTCGACCTGAAGCGGTTTCCGCCCCTGGGCAGGCTCGCCTACCGGCTGCGTGCAGAGGCTCTGTCGCTGCGTTGGGACGCCAAGCTCTGCACCCACTGCGGGAAGTGCACCACCGTCTGCCCCACCAGCGCCGTCGAGCGCTCCGGCTCGACACTCAGTATCTGCCCGGAAAAATGCACACTCTGCTACTCATGTGTGGAGAACTGCGAGCCGGCCGCGATATCGCTCCGGCCCCGGTGGTACGCCCGCAGCGCGTACCGGAAGAGAGCCGCGGGCACGCTTGTCGAGCAGGGGGAAGACAGGTAGACGTGTAGAATGACGGTATGGAAGCGAGCGGAAAGTCTGCGCGACGGTACTCGGACACCCACGCACCGGTCCCGGATCTGGTATGAAGGTCCTCTTCGTCCATCTTGGCCGGGAGCACCTCGGGATAGAGTACCTCTCGGCGGTGCTCAAGCGGCACGGGCATACAGTCGGCCTCGCACTCGACTTGGGACTCCTTTCGAGCGAGGACAATGTCCTCTGCTCCCCTCGGCTCCGTCCATTGATGGACGAGACCGACCGGCTCGTCGAGGAGGCGCGATGCTTCCAGCCCGATGTACTCTGCTTTAGCCCGTACACGACGACCTACCGATGGTCGTTGCAGCTTGCCGGGCTTCTCCGTCGGGCCACCGGTGCACCGACGATCTTCGGCGGAATCCATACGACGCTCGTACCGGACGTCGCGATTCGGGAGAGGGATGTGGATTTCGCTGTCGTCGGTGAGGGCGAGGAAGCCCTCGTAGAGCTTCTCGATGGCCTCCAACGGGCGAACCTCGACGAGCGGATCGCCAATGTCTGGCTCAAGAGAGGCGGCCAGACGATTGCGAATCCGCCCCGTCCGCTCAGTCAGGACCTCGACTCCCTGCCTCTGCCCGACAAGGCGCTCTTCGAACCTTATGTCAACTTCCACGACGACTATCTCCTGATGGCGAGTCGCGGCTGCATCTTCAACTGCTCCTATTGCTGCGAGAGCTACGCGCGACAGCTCTACGGCGGCCGGTTCTACCGTCGCCGGAGCACGGAGTCGGTAATCGCGGAACTGCGGGCGATGAAGGCACGCTACCGCTTCCGAGAGGTAATGTTCAACGACGCCGTCTTCTTTGCGGAGCGCGACTGGCTCCGGGAGTTTCTGGAACGATATCGGCGCGAGATTCGAGTCCCCTTCCGGTGCTTCGGGCAGGTGAAGCTTGCGGACGAGGAGGTGATGCGAACGCTCCGGGACGCCGGCTGCTATGCGGTCGAGTTCGGCCTCCAGACGATCAACCCCGACGTCAAGCGGCGAATCCTCGGCCGAACGGAGTCGGTCGAGGAGGCGCTACGGGCGTTCCGCGCCTGCGATCGGGTGAAACTCCATTACGATATTGACCACATGTTCGGCCTCCCGGGCGAGAGCCCGGCGGATCATCGGGCGGCCGCGCTCCTCTACTGTCGGCTACGATACCTCAACCGGATCAAGTGCCACAACCTGTCCTACTTCCCGAGATTGAGGATCGTGGAGGAGGCACTCCGCGAGGGGACGCTTGTCCCGGAGGAGGTTTGCGAGATCGAACACGGGAAGGTGAGCGACTTCTTCCACACGGACTCGATCAAGGACGAGGCGTTGCGCCGTGAGAAGGACGCGATGCACGCGCTCTACAAAATCCTCCCGATCCTGCCGCGCCGGTGGGTGGAGCGGCTGGTCGAGACGGGCCGGTATCGCTGGCTCCGATGGCTGCCGAAGCCGCTCGTCATGGTGCTCCAGGTCCTCGTTGCCATCAGGGGGCGAGACTACCGTTTCGTGCTGTACTTCCGCTACTACCTGCTGCGGGTGAGGAAGATCATCCAGAGGATGGCGCACCGCAGAGGCGCACAGGCCGCAGAGAAGATCCGATGAGAGACTACGCGCCTCTTCTCGCCGTCGCCGCCCTCGTCGCCCTCTTGTTCCTGTCTTTTCCGAGCGTCTTTACGGGGGAGACACTCCTCTTCAACCGCGAGCTTCGATACCTCCACTACCCGTACTTCCGGTACGCCGTGGACGAGTTCCGTCAGGAGCGCGTCCCGCTCTGGACCGATCGCGTCTTCTGCGGTTACCCGGTGATTGCAAACATCCAATTGGGATTGCTCTACCCGCTGAACCTCTACTTCCTCGCCGGCTCGGTCCCGGCTCGGATGACCGCGCTGGTCCTGCTACATTTCCTCGCCGGGGGCATCGGGATGTACACCTTCACGCGCCGGCTCGGGTTCGGATTCTGGGGTGCTCTCGCCGCCGCTTGCGTCTTCATGCTCAACGGGTTCGCCGTGTCCAAGTACGTCGAATTCCAGAGCGTCCGGACGATGTGTTGGCTCCCGCTCGTCTTGCTGTTCGTCAGCCGGGCCAGAGAGCATCCCGAGGAACTGCTATGTGCCGGACTGCTCCACGGGATCTCGCTCCTCGGCGGAATGATCCAGTACTGGTACTACCAGAGCTTCTTCGTGGGCGCGTGGGCGGTCTACGAGTGGGCGCGGGGGGGATGCGATCGCGGAACCAGCGGAACGAAGGACCGGAAGCTCCGTGGGACGGATGCAACCGACAGAGGGGGGATGTGCCAGGTGGGCCGCGTTGCGATGGGCTTCCTCGTCGGCGCAACCGTGTTCCTGATCGCCATAGGTATCGGGGCGATCCAGTTGGCGCCCGCTTTCGAGTTGAGCCGCGAGGCCGAGCGGAGTTCCCTCGGCTATGCGGATGCCGTAGCTGGGGAGGGCAACAATCTCTCCGCCCGCGAGCTGATCGAGAGCGTCCTGCCGGACGGCTTCGGGCGAGCAGGGGCGTTCGTGCCAACCTTCCTCGGACTGCTCGCCATCGCTCTGGCCATCGCCGGGATCGGCGGGTGGAGAGAAACGGCCTTCTTCTGGGGCAGTGTCGTCTTCTTCGGCCTTGTCGCTGCGGGGCGATACACGCCTTTCTACCGGCTCCTCTACGAAGCGGGGTTGCCGGGGTTCCGCATGTTCCACGACCCGATCCGGGCGTTCTCCGGGATGGGCTTCGCTATCGCGGTACTGGCTGGCTTCGGGCTGGACCGGCTCGCTCTGCGACGCACCGTACAGACGGCGGCGGGCGTGTGGATTCTGCTTGTTGCGGCTGCGCTGCTCACCGGTGCATCGCTCTGGTGCAACTCCCTTTGGATCGCGCTCGTCCAGACTGCTGTCCTCGTCGCGGCGTCCTTCCTGGCAGAGAGCCACGCGGGCATGGTCAGAGGCCTGCTCTGCGCCGCCATCGCGCTCGCCCTCGCGTTCGAGGCGCGGAACCTCGTTCAGACGGCCAGTCGGGCGGAGGTCGCGAGGGCGCTCTCGTGGGAATTGCCTCGGGAGCTCAAAAGCGGACGGCTCTTCGACATGGAGACGGACGACCTTGTCCTGCTGCGTTGGCTGCCGGTCGGCGTTGCGGATGTGACGGGTTTCAGTGCCCTCGCTCCCAGGGGGCTCCTGAGACTCTCTGGTGCGCATCTGGATCGGATCGATCCCATCCGGCACAATCTCTACCAGGAACTCGTCTCCGACCGGAAGCTCCTCGCCCTCACCGGAGCGCGGCATGTAATCTGCCGGCGTGGTACGCGCCAGGCCGCCCAACTCGCGGCGATGCCGCACCTCCGTGCCAGACCAGCTCCCCGGGGTATAATCGAGGGAGAGGACGCGAGGAACTACATGATCTTCGAACTTCCTGAGGCGAGGCCGCGGATCTGGTCGGTCTCCTCGGCGAGAAGGGAAGAGGACGCATTGAAGACCCTGACTTCGGGCGGCGTCGACATCGCCCGGGAAGTGGTCGTGCCATACGAGACGGGATTCCTGCCTCATTCGGATTCTCGCGGGACGACACCGTCTCCGCCGGTCGTGCTCTTCTCCTCTCCACAGCGCACGGTCTCGAAGCTGACGGAAGGGAGGCTCTTCGTGCTAAACGACGCCTACTACCCCGGCTGGCGCGCCTTCTCGGATGGCCGCGAGACGGCAATCCTCAGGGCCGACTACTGTTTCCGCGCCGTGCCGGCCGAGCGGTCGCTCGATCTCGCCTACGATCCGCGCTCGTTCCGGCTCGGTCTCTTTGTCACGCTCGCTACGCTGGCACTCCTTGGCCTCGTCGCCGGAGCCCTTTGCATGCGGAGGTCTGGGAGTTGACAACAAGAGCGGAGGATTCAGGCTCATTGGTCGAGGGGAGTGTGCCCGGTGGTAGGAAGCGAGCGGCCCCTTCCAGAAAAAGAACGCCGAGCACCGGACCTCGGACACCCGATATCGCGCCTGCTTGCAGCGTCGCCGACACCACCCCGTATCCGGCGGCGGGTGTTCCATGTGCGACTTCCGGGTTGCCTCGGCATCTTGGGCCTCGGACTATGAGTACGCCCCGACTGCTCCCATGAGCAAGAAGGTGCTTTTCATCTACCTGAGCGAACCGACGGCAGGCTATCTCGTCGCCTCACGGCGGGACTACGAGTTCAAGCGGCTGCCGCAACTCGGCTTCCAGTATCTCGCCGCCTATCTCCGTACGCTCGGCGTGGAGAGCGAGATTTTGGACCAGACATATCATCGTTTCCACTTCGACGGGCTTCTACGGCGAGTGAGGGAGGGCAGGTGGTACTTCGTCGGCTTCTACTCCGCTTCGTTCCTGAATGGGAAGGTGATGAGTTACGTCCGTCGGCTCAAGGAGGCAGGCGTGACGGTGCCGATCGTCGTCGGCGGGCCGGCGTTCCCGAATGCCGAGGCGTTCCACCGTGCCGGTGCGGACATCGTCTGCTGGGGCGAGGGCGAGCGGACAGTCGCCGAGTTGATCGAGTACCTCGACGGCAAGCGAAGTTTGCGCGAGGTCAAAGGCATCTCGTACTTAGCAAACGGCGAGGTCGAGGTCAACGAGCGGCGAGAGCTGATCGAGGACCTCGACTCGCTGCCCGTACCCTGCCGGGACCTCGTACCGATCTCCGCCTATCACGACTGGCATTTTTTCACGATGCGGAAACCTTTCACGACAATCATGGCGTCGCGCGGTTGTCCTATGCGTTGTGCCTTTTGCTCGTCGCACAGAATCTGGGGCGGGCGGCTCCGGCTGCGCAGCGTGGACGGCGTCCTGGCCGAGATCGCCGTACTGGTCAACAAGTATCATATCCGCTACCTCGGCTTCAAGGACGACATTTTCGGATTCGACGATCTCTGGCTCGAGGAGTTCTGCGAGAAACTCGCGGCCCGTCGGTTCCGGCTCCGCTGGATGTGCATCGTTCATCCGCTCGGCTTCCGGAAGGAACCGGAGCGGCGGCTCTCCCTGCTCCGCAAGGCCGGCTGCGATATGCTGACCTTCGGGCTTCAGTCGGCGGTACCTGACATCTTGCGGCGAATCCACCGCAGCCCGGACGAGCCGCGCGTGCTGGAGACAGTCGTCCCTCTGGCACGCACCATGGGGTTCTCCGTCTGTGTCGAGTTCATCCTGGGGCTACCCGGTGAGACGACGGAGACGATCCGTCAGACGATCGACTACGCAGTGAGGCTGCGGCCGAACTACGCGCAGTTCTTCTCGCTCGCGATCCTGGAAGGCTCGGAACTGGCAGAACAGTACCGCGATGAACCCGTCTGCGGGCTTTCGCAGGCGGAGATCGAGCGCTGGTGCTCCCATGCATTGCGACGGTTCTACCTCGCCCCTCGCACGATCGGGCGGAACCTCCTCTACGTGCTCCGGCACAACCCAGCCTGGCTCGTCGTCGCCGTGCAGCACAGCTACTACTTGCTGGATGCGATAGGGCTGAGGAAGTGAGCAGACGTATGGAAGCATTCGCCCATGCACGGACACAGCGGCGCCCGGCCGCTCGGCAGTCCGCGGGGACGGTCGAGCACGAGCGAGCCCCGGTTGCCGCCGGAAGCCGGGCCGGGAGCACGCCAGGGCCGAACATCGAGAAGTCATGACCGAGAGCTACGCAATAAACCGGGAGCGGGTGACCTCCGCGCTCTTCTGGCTCGGAATGCTCTTTGCCGCGTTTTCGGGCGTTTTCCTGGGCCGGGGACTGCTCTTCCGCGGTCCGCTCTACCTCTTCAATGTCCCTCTGCAGAAATTCTTCGTCGAGCGTGTGCTCGAAGGGCAGGTGCCGCTCTGGTGCAGCGGCATATTCTGCGGCTATCCGCTCGCGGCCGAGATCAACTTTGGGATGTTCTACCCGCTGACGTGGCTCGTCATCGGGTTCGCCCCGGACTGTGCGGTGACGATGGCAGTGATCGTTCACTACTGCATTGCCGGTCTCGGCGCCTACCTTTATGGCCGGCGGATCGGGTTGAGCGTCTTCGCAAGCACGGGGTGTGCGCTGGTGTGGCCGTTCAACGGCTTCCTCCTGGATTACCACGACCAGCTCCAGGGACTCCGGACGATGTCGTGGTTGCCATGGGTCCTCTGGGCGTTGGAAGGTTCGGGGGTTCGAAGGTCCACAGGTTCGGAGGATGGGGAGCTGGCAGCCGCGCCGAGTCTCCCGTACGTCCTCCTGGCGGGCCTTTTCCTGGGGCTCCAGTTCCTCGGCGGCCATTTCCAGTACTCGTACTACATCATGTTCGTGGTCGCCGCCTACTTCGTCTTCCAAGCGTGGGGAGAGGAG
>Ga0272448_1003906_pt1 | contig 17358 bp, 15 predicted proteins | sample YNPCB0191_FD_202220 | JGI IMG/M metagenome (GOLD analysis project Ga0272448, IMG submission 202220) | Hot spring sediment microbial communities from Yellowstone National Park, WY, United States - YNP-CB-019-1 | ecosystem: Environmental > Aquatic > Thermal springs > Hot (42-90C) > Sediment... | reverse complement strand
TTCCCCGCCACCTGCCCATGGTCTTCCGTTCCCGCGGGAACGGCGGAACGAACCGGGTGTTGAACGCCCGCGGGGCGGGGGCGGCTCAAAAAGGGCCGTGGTATACTCCCGTTGCCATGGAAATGGGACGGCCTTCGACCCGTTCGGGGTTCGTGTCGGTGGTGGGAAGGACCAACGTGGGAAAGTCCACGCTGGTCAACGGCCTTGTCGGGGAGAAGGTCTCCATCGTGACCCCCAAGCCCCAGACCACCCGGAACGTCATCCGCGGGATCTTGAACGAGCCAAGGGGACAGATCGTCTTCCTGGACACGCCCGGCCTTCACAAGCCCAGGACCCGCATGAACCAGGCCATGGTGCGCCTGGCCCTCGAGTCCCTCGACGGCGTGGACGCGGTCCTGTGGCTGGTGGAGGCGGGAAAGCCCTGGGGTCCGGAGGAGGACCGCCTGCGGGAACGCCTCGCCCCGGCGGCGGCGCCCCTGGTCCTGGTCCTCAACAAGGTGGACGAGGTCCGGGACAAGGCCCGCCTTCTCCCGCTCATGGCCGAGCTCTCGGAGAAGGTCCCCCGGGCCCAGATCTTCCCCATGTCCGCCCTCTCCCCCGAGGACCTCCTGCGCCTGAAGGACCTCCTCTTTCCCCTCCTGCCGGAGGGAGAGCCCTTCTTTCCGGCGGACCTCTACACCGACCAGCCGGAACGCCAGCTCGTGGCGGAGGTGGTCCGGGAGCACGTCTTCTCCAGGACCTTCGAGGAGGTCCCCCACTGCGTGGGGGTTCTGGTGGAGCGGTTCGAGGAACCGGAGGAGGAAGGGGGCAAGGTCACCGTCCACTGCGCCATCCTGGTGGAGCGGGAAAGCCAGAAGCCCATCCTCGTCGGAAAGGGCGGCCGCACCATCAAGGCCATCGGGATGGGTGCCCGGAAGGAACTCCAGCGGATCTTGGGGTGTGGCGTGGAGCTGAGGCTTTTCGTGAAGGTCCGGCCCGAGTGGCGGGAGAACGCGGCCATCCTCCGGGAGATGGGGCTGGCATGAGAGGCTCCTTCTCTTCCGGGCGGCCGGCGGCGGCCCTTCTCGTGCTGGGGGTGGCCCTTTGGGCCTCGCCCCCCGCGGACCAGGAACTCCTCTCCCGGAGCCGTTCGGCCGTGGCGAGCCTTCAGCGTTCGCTCCTGGCGGCCCTCGGGGAGGCCCTGTCGAAGGGAGGACCGGCGGCGGCGGTGGAGGTCTGCCGGGAGAAGGCCCCCCTCCTTGCGGAGGAGGCCTCCCGGGAAAACGGCGTCTCCATCCGGCGAACGGCCCTCCGCGTCCGCAACCCCCGCAACGCTCCCGACGGGTGGGAGAAGGCCCTTCTGGAAGATTTTGAGGAGAGGATCCGGAAGGGGGAAGATCCCTCGACCCTGGAACGGTGGGAGGTGCGTTCGGAAGAGGGGCGCAGCGTCTTCCGGTACCTCAAGGCCATCCCCATGGGGGAACCCTGTCTGCGCTGTCACGGTCCGTCGCTGGAGGAGTCCCTCGGACGGCGGATCAAGGCCCTCTACCCCGAAGACCAGGCCGTCGGTTTCCAAAAGGGGGACCTTCGCGGCGCCTTTTCGGTGCGCATCTTCCTAGGTCCCCGCGGGAATCCCGTTGAACCGGTCCCCACGAAGTCTACCCAAGGAGGTTCGCCATGAAGCCGCTTCCCGTGTCCCTCGCCGTGGTCACCACCTGCGCTCTGGCCCTCGCCGCCCTGGCCCAGGAGGCCAAGGCCCCCGCCGACAAGCCCAAGCCGCCCGAGAAGCCCCCCATCAAGGCCCTCTACGAGGGCAAGCCCGCCGAAGCCGCGGGTCAGGCCCTCCTCCAGCAGGCCCTGAAGGCCGCGCCGGGAGACGGGTGGGTCATGGTCTCCGCCGGTCGCGTCTTCTACCTCTCCGGCGAGAAGGGCCGGGGGGAGGAACTCTTCCAGAAGGCCGCCCAGGCCGGCCTTGACGGTGAATCGCTGCTGCTGGTGGCCCGAAGTTACGCCGAGGGGGGGGAGTGGGCCAAGGCCGAGACTTGGATCGGCAAGGCCCTGGCCAAGGACGAGGACCCCGACCTCCTGGCCGAGGCGGGGGCCCTGTACCTCACCTACGGCGACCGGGCCAAGGGCGAGGAACTGCTCGCCAAGGTCTTCGGGCGGCCGGAGGCCGATCCGGAGATGCTGGTCAAGGCCGCCGGCGGATTCCTCAAGGTCCGCGGCCGGTAGGAAAAGGGACCTTCGGGGGCCTCGCGCCCCGGAACGCGATGGAGAAGGGGAGGAAGGCCTCGGCCGGTTTGGGGCCGGGGCCCTCCGCCCGTTCCCTTTCCTCCTCTCCCCGTTCGCGATCAGGAGTTTCGCCCCACGGAGGAGCCGGCCTCCACCGGAAGGTACCACTCCCGGTGGCCGGGGGCGATGACTTCCGTCTGCCCCGCCCGCCCCCAGAAGCCGGCGAGCCGCCCGGCGAGGACGAAGGCCCCCGGCTGGGGTACCCGCCGAACGCCGTCGGGAAAGGCGGCGGAGCCGGGCCTTAGAAACTCCTGAACGACGAAGGCGCCGGGGGTCTCCAGGGCTCTCTCCACCGCCTCCCGCCAAGGGGCCCCCTCGGTGTACGGTCCCGCCACGACGCCGCGCCCTTCCAGGGAGCGGGAAGGTTTGAGGAGGAAGCGGGGACGGTTTTCGAGGAGGAGGCGGCGAAGGTCTTCCCGCCGGCCTTCGAAGAGGGTCGCGCCCTCCCGCACGATGCGGGTCCAGGGGACCGCTTCCGCGGCGGCGGTGGAGGGCGGGCCTCCCCAGAGGGGATGGAGGTCCGGGTCCGAGAGGAGGGCCAGGAAGGTCTTGCTCCAGGCGGGGTCGCTCCGGAAACTCCCCACGAGGCAGACGGCGCCCTCCCGGTAGGCCTCCAGAAGGGCCGAGCAGTCGCCGGGCCGGGCGAAGGCCTCCTCGCTCACAAGGCGCCGGTAGACGAGGTCCAAAGGCCCCGAAGGACCCCGAAGCCTGCCGTCCTCAAAGCGCAGGTCCCGCGGGTCCGCCACCGTCGTCGGAAGCCCGCGGGAGGTGAAGAAGGCGGCGAGGGCCTCCTGTTCGGCGCGGGTCCCCACCTCCCGAAAGTCCACCAGAGCCGCCCGGGGGGCATCCCTCTCCCCGCGAGACCAGGCGTGCCAGCACCGGAGGAGCGTTTCGAGCAGACGGGCGGGAAGAGAAGGTTCGCACGGGAACCCGGCCGTTCCCTCCCGGTAGAGGGCGTCCAGGGCGGCGGCGTAGTGCCAGCCGGCGGTGCCGTCGGTGTTGAACTCCAGGATCCTGGGACGCCCGCCGACGAAAAAGAGGTCCATCCGGCCCAGGGGAACGGCCGGTCCGTAACCGGGGTCTTGCAGGATGGCCTCCTCCTGGAGCGGGCCGTAGCCGAAGACCCGCCTCAGGGCCGGGTTCTTCAGGAAGGCCTCCGTGACGCGCTCCGCCGCTTCCCAGAGGGCCGAGACCGCCGCCTCCACCGCCGCCGCCTCCTCGGGGCCGATGCGGAGGGGGTAGGGAAGGACGGGAAGGGGGCGGCCGGCGAAGGCCAGCCCGCGCCCGATCAGGTCCTGGGGTGACGGGTGCGGATCCAGGTTCTTCCCCCAAGCGCCTGGGGGCGGCCGAAGCCGCCCCCCGATGCGCCGGATCTGGGAGTGGAGCCGGCACGCGGACTTGAACCGCGGACCTACTGATTACGAATCAGTTGCTCTACCGACTGAGCTATGCCGGCCCCCGAGCCCCTTCATTGTAAGCCAGCCCCCCGCTCCCGTCAACCGCCGCCGGGCCTTCCGTTCGCCGGAGCACGACCAGGGAGAGGTCGTCGAAGGGCTTCTCGGAGCCGCAGAAGGCGTCCACCCGGGCCAGGATGCGCCGCCCCGCCTCCTCGGCCCCGCACCCCCCAAGGGACGGCAGAAAGGAGGAAAAAACCTCATCCCCAAAGAACTGCCCCCTCTCGTTCCGGGCGTCGGTGAGGCCGTCGGAGTAAACCAGCAGGAGGTCTCCCGGTTCCAGGACCACCTCCTGCTCCGCGTACCGGGCCTCGGGGAAGGTGCCCAGGGGGAGGGACGTGGGGGCGAGGGACTCCTGGGTCTCTCGCCGCACGATTACCGGCGGGATGTGGCCGGCGTTGACGAGACGGACCCTTCCCGTCTCCGGAGAGGGAACGAGAAAGACGAGGGTGGCGAAACGGCCGGGAAGCCCGTCTCGGTGGAGGATGGCATTGGTCCGGGCGGCCAGGGACGGGAGGTTTTCCGCGCCGGGGGCGAGGGCGCGCAGGGTGGACTGAAGCTTGGCCATGAGGAGGGCCGCCCCCAGCCCCTTACCGGAGACGTCCCCCAGCGCCACCCCGAGGTGGCCGTCGCCGAAGGGCAGGTAGTCCACCAGGTCACCTCCTACGTCGTTGGCGGGGCGGGTGAAGAGCCAGGCCTCCCATCCGGGAATGGCGGGCTGCTCCTTGGGGAGGAGCGCCATCTGGACCGCCCGGCCGACGGCCAGCTCGTCCCGGGCGAGAAGCTTGTCCCTCAGCTCCAGCATGAGCACGAAGAGGAGAAGGACCACGCTGAAGGGCTGGAAGTTGAGGGAGAGGACCGCCGAGCCCCAGCTCCACCGGAGGTCTCCGCTGAGCTGGAGCCAGAGGGCGAGGAGAACGAGGAGGCGCCGAACGGGGGTCAGGCGCAGGAAGAGGCTTCTCAGCAGGTAACCGACGAGAAAGACGCTCCGGCGGATCCGCCCCATGCCGGCCAGCCGTTGCCGGCGATCCTCGTCCAGGTAAAAATCGTAGAGGTCCTCGAGGTCCCGGCGCAGGGTCTGGCCGATCCCTCCCCGCCGGAGGTCTTCGGCGACGGTCCTTCCCAGCGTTCGGAGGTCTTCGGGCACCCGCACTCCCCTGCACCCTCCCCACCGGCGAAGGCGCTCCTTTCGGGAAGTACGCATCCCGTCCTCCGAAAGTTCCCGGCGGCGCTCAGCGGAAGAGATGGACGTAGAGGTTCACGCCGGCGCCCTTCCCGGTGGTGTTGTAAAAGTAGATGCGGTAGCGGGGGAAGGCGACGCTGGCCTCCACCGGCTCCGAGGCAAAGTACAGGGTACCGGCCGTGTCCAGAGGGGCGGCCACCTCCACGGGGAACTCCACCTTCCGGGCGTCTCGGAGCGCCATCAGGATCGGTTCCTCGTCGGGGACCAGCACCGCCGCCACGACGCCGGGGCGGGGCTGGGCGTCGCGGATCTCTCCCTGGAGGGAGAGGACCATCCGCGAGAAGCCGCCGGCGTCGAGGGCTTCCGCCTGGACGGCGTCGTACAGTTCGCTCCGGGAAAAGGGGGGAACGACGATCCCCTCCCGGCGCACGAAGGCGGTGGCGGGGGGGAGATTGGAAACGGCCACCGTCCCCGAGACCGCCTGCACCGCGGGAAAGTTCCGGACGGTCACCTCCGCGTAGTCGCTGTCGGACCTCGGTGCCTGGGCCGGCCAGAAAAAGGCCGCCAGGGCCACGGCGGCGGCGAGGGCCGCCGATCGCCAGGACGCCATGGGACTCCTCCTTCGGCCATAGGGGCGGGCTCACGCCCCGGCCCTTACCCAGGAAGACGCCGGAGCCCTCCCTGATGTCTACCGGCTCAGGCTTCGCCGGGGAGGCGTTCCTCCGGCAGGAGTTCCAGAGCCCGCCGGTAGAGGGCCGCCCGCATGCGGGCCTTGGAAAGGGCGTAGGCGGGGGCGTTCAGGCCGGTGAGTTCGTGGGCCGCGGCGCGAACCGCCTCCAGCAGGTCGCCCCGGTCCGAGAGGATGCCGTCGGCGAGCCCCGCCTGGGCCGCCTCCCGGGGGCTCAAGGGACGGGCGTGGAGAAGGATCCCCACGTGGTGGCGCGGGGGGATCACCGTCTGGGTGATGGCGAGGACCCACGAAGGGAGCGCGATGCCCACCGCCACCTCGTTCATCTGCCAGCGGAAGTTTCCGTCCAGGGCGAAGCGGCGGTCGCAGGCAAGGGCCAGGATCAGGCCGCCCGCCACGGCGTGGCCCGTCACCGCCGCCACCACCGGAAGGGGACAGGTGAAGACCTTGCCCATGGACCGCGCGAAGGCGAGGTGCAAGGCGTGGAGGGCGTCGGGACCCAGGGTGGGCAGGGCCTTCACGTTGAGGCCGCCGGAGAAGAAGCCCTCCCGGCCTTCCAGGACCACCGCTCGGGCCCCCGACTTCTCGGCGGCGTCGAAGGCGCTTTCCAGTTCCAGAAAGAAGGCCTCGTCCATGGCGTTGGCCTTGCCGTCGTCCATGCGGATGACCGCCACGTCCCCTTCCCTTTCCATCGTGATTCGAGCCATTCGGTCCTCCTCCTCCAAGCCGGTTCAGTGCGCGGCCAGGGCCCGGGCCACCCGTTCGGGGTAGTCGGTGAAGACCCCCGCCGCCCCCCTATCGTACATCCTCCGGATGTCGGAAAGTTCGTTCACGGTGAAGACGAAGACCGGAAAACCGGCCTCTCGGCACCGTTCCAGCGCGCGATCGGAGGCCCCTCGGAGCCCCAGGTGTACCGCCGAGGCGCCGATCTCCCGGGCCAGCGCCAGCGTCTCCTTCCCCAGGCCCGTGGCCAGGACGGCCAGGGATGCGGCGGGACAGGCGGCGCGAAGGGTACGGAGCTCGCCGGCATGGAAGGAGGAGGCGGTGAGGGACCTGGAATCCCAGCCCGACCGTAGGGCCTCTCTCCATGCGGAGGCGAGGAGGGGGGCCGAACCCTTCCCCTTCATCTCCACCACGAGGCCCGCCCGGCCCATCAGGAGATCCAGGACCTCCTCGAGGAGGGGGATCCGCTGTCCGTCCCCGGCGTCAAGCCTCCGGAGGGCCTCCAGGGTGAAGGAGGAGAGGGGACCGCGGCCGTCGGTGGTCCTCTCCACCGTCTCGTCGTGGATCACCACCAGCTCCCCTTCGAGGGGATGGACGTCCACCTCCACCCAGTCCGCTCCCAGCGAGAGGGCCTTCTCGATGGACAGAAGCGTGTTCTCGGGTGCGTGGCCCCGGGCCCCCCGGTGGCCGATGCAGAGGAAGGAACGGGTGGCGTCCAATTTCGGCTCCTCGCAATTCATCCGCCGGATCGCGGCGTTGAGGGCGGGCCGCCCCCTCGCCCTTCGCTCGGCTTCCATCATATCCCCTTTCCCCTGATCGCGCCCCGAAAGTTTCGCCCGGGGAGCGGGGAGTCCCCCGGGGAAGGAGGTGCTCCTCCTGGACGACGCCGGCGGGGATAGCGTGAGGATCCACTTTCCTCCAAGGCTTGAGGCCGAAACCTGGAGAGCGGTTTCTCCGTACCAGCGGGCAGGAGGTGGTCCCATGGACGCAGACAAGGACCTGCCGGAGTCCACGCCGTCTCCGCCGTCCGAGTCCCCTCCGCCGCCAACGGGCGCCCAAGCGGATTTGCTGGAGAAGAAGGCCCGGAACTGGGCGGTGGCGGCCCACCTTTCGGCGCTGGTGGGCTTCGTCGGCGTGCCCTTTGGCCACCTCTTCGGCCCGCTGGCCGTCTGGCTCCTCAAGCGGGACGAATACCCCTTTGTGGACGACCAGGGCCGGGAGGCCCTCAACTTCCAGATTTCCATCCTCCTCTACTCCCTGGCCTCGGGACTCCTGATCCTCTGCTTCTGCTTGGGCCTTCCACTCCTTCTCTTCATCCAGCTCTTCAACCTCCTTTCGATGGTGGTGGCCGCCGTCAAGGCGGGCGAGGGAAAACCCTTCCGCTACCCGCTCTGCATCCGCTTCCTCAAGGCTTGATCCGCCGGGGGGATGGACTGTCCTGCCGCCGCCGGCGTATCCTGGCCCTGCCGAAAGGGAGGTGGCCCATGGAGGGTACGGGCGGACAGGGGCCGAAGGGGGCCCAACCTGGAGCGCCGAAGAAAAAGGGCGGACTCTGGAAGTGGTTTGCCTGCGGGTGCGCCCTTCTGCTGGCCCTCGTTCTTCTGGCGGCGGGGATCGCGGGCTTTCTGGCTTATAAAGGGGTTCTCTTCGCGAAAAAGAAGGGGGCGGAGGCGGTGCGACGGCTGGAGCAGCGGGAGGGCCTTCCCCCCGTGGCCGGCCGGCTGGAGCGGGAGAAGATGGCCGCCTTCTTTCGGGCCTCCGACCGGTGGCCCGCCATCCAGGAGGCGGTGGACGCCGGAAACCGGACGGCCCTGGACGAGGAGGCCCGCCGCCTCGGCTTCCGGGATGGCCTGGAGGTGGAGCGCTACATGGCGGTGGTGACCCTCTCGGGCACCATGACCTTCTTGCCGGAGAAGGCGGGGCGGGAAATGCTGACCCAGTCGGTGGGACCGGAGGTGGCGGAGGTCATCCTGGCCCCCGCCAACCAAGAGAAGATCCGCCGGTTCCTGAACCGCTAGCCGGTCCTCCCGCCTCCGTTAGGCGGATCGAGCCCGCCGGGCGAAGAGCACGAGGAAGATCCCGAGAGCCGCCAGGCCAACCATGGCCAGGGCCTCCCCTCCCGCCCCCTCGAAAACCTCCGGGGGGAGCAGGTGCATGACCTTTTTGGCCTCCAGGGACCCGGTGGAGCTCTTGATGACGGCGTTGACCACCGCGTCCGCCACCCCCATGAGCGCGCCGCCCGCCATGAATCCCGACGCGAGGAGAATCCCGCGGTCGTGGCGGGGCTTGACCGCCTCCGGACCCTCGCCGGGTCTGGGCCGCGAGACGATCCAGCTAAGGATCCCGCCCAGCAGGATGGGGGTGTTCAGCTCGATAGGCAGGTACATCCCCAGAGCGAAGGCGAGGGCGGGAACGTTCACCATGCGGAGGATCAGGGAGAAGATCACCCCCAGGGCGAAGAGGAACCACCGCACCGATCCCGAGCCGGCCCCGAAGATCCCCACCAGGATCTCCTTCATGGCGGAGGCCTGGGGCGCGGGGATGGCGCTGGTCCCGAAACCTTGGGCAGGGTCTGTCTGGGACATGACCCACATGGCCACCCCGCAGAAGGTGGCCGCCACCAAGGTTCCCAGGAATTTGAGGGCGAGCTGGCGGGCCGGGGTGGCCCCCAGCCAGTGGCCGACCTTCAGGTCCGAGGAGAGGGCGCCGGAGGCGGCGAGACCCGTGCAGACCACCCCCCCCACCATCATGGTGATGAACATCCCCTGACCCCCGTTCAGGCCGAGCTTGAGCATCACCACGCCCGTGATGATCAGGGTCAGCATGGTCATCCCCGAGACGGGGTTGGTCCCGATGATGGCGATGGCCCTCGCTGCCACCGGAGCGAAGAGGAAGGCGATAGCGGTGACCAGGGCCGTGCCGACGAGGGCCGGTAGCCAGTTGTCCCTGAGTCCGAGGCCCAGCCAGAAGAAAAGGAAGGACGTCAGAACGAAGGCGGCGAGACCTCCGAGGACGAAAGTCCCCGGCAAGCTCCGGTCGGTCCGCACCACCGCCTCCGCGGGACGGTCGTCCCGGCTCCGCATGCCCTTCAGGTTGGCGCCAATGGAGCGGACCATGGAGGGCATGGCGGTGAGGACGCCGAGAATGCCCGCTCCGGCGATGCCGCCCACCCCGATGATCCGCACGTAGGCACGGAAAACCTGGTCGGGGGTCATTTGGGAGATGAGGATCTCCCCGGGAGGGAGGACCGTCTGAAGGGGCCCCCCGATGGCGTGGACGAGGGGCACGAGGACGAAGTAGGAAAGGAAGGATCCGGCGGCGATGACCGCGGCGTACTGGAGGCCGATGATGTACCCGATGCCCACGATGGCGGCGTTGTTGAGCATCCGGAAGGTCATGAAGTGGTCCGCCAGAACCCGCCCTACCCCCACCACCTTGAGGGAGACCGTCTCGGACATGGCGTGGAAGGTCGCCACGAGCCCATCGTAGGCGGCTCCCACCACCGCCGCCAGGGCGAGGATCTTCGCCTGGCTGCCTGCGCGCTGGCCTGAAACGAGAATCTCCGTGGTGGCGGTGGCTTCGGGCCAAGGAAATTGCCCGTGCATCTCCACCATGAAGTGGTAGCGAAGGGGTATGAGGAAGAGAATCCCCAGACAGCCTCCCAGAAAGGAGACGAGAATCACTTGGAGAATGGAGGGCTGGGGGACGCCGGAGCCCGGCGTCCCCGCCAGCATGTAGAGCGCCGGGATGGTGAAGACCGCTCCGGCCACCACGTGGGAAGAGTTGGCGCCGATGGACTGCACGATGACGTTTTCAAGGAGGGAACTCTTCCGCTTGAAGAAAGCGCCCAGGCCGATGGCGAGGATGGAAATGGGGATCGCCGCCTCGATGCCCTGCCCCACCTTGAGGGCGAGGTAGGCCGCCGCCATGGAAAAGACGGCGCAGAAGAGAAGGCCCAGGGTCACAGACCGAACCGTGACCTCCGGGACCCCCGTCTCATCGGGAACCACCGGAACGTAGCGCTCCCCCGGCCGGAGGGGCCGCCTCGCGTTCTCCGGCAGGCCGTGGATCTCCTTCGGCGTGTCGTCGTGGGACACGGTGGCCCTCCCCCCAGTGAGGCCCCTCGTTGTGCGAGGCATAAAAAAGTCTACCACGGCACAGGCCTTGCCAGCGGGCTCCAAGGCCTTGGCCCCTAGGCCAGGCGGGGCGGGCGATGGTCCCTGGACGAGCGGGCATTCACCGCGGGAACTTGAAACGTGAGGAAGAGATGAGGTGATAGGGAAAAAAACCTTTGAACAACGAAATCAGGGAGATCGGGGGCGTTCCCCTTCCTGTTCACTTTTCGCCTCCTGCCCCTCACGGTCTTTCGCCCCGGCTCGTTGGGGCAGGGGTCCCGCGGGTGCCGTTCTTGCCGCTTGCGTTTCAGGATGTTAGATTGAAACCGCGAGGTGGCCCATGGTGGACAAGGTCCAGTTCGAGACGGCCCGGAAGACCCCGGAGGTGGACGCCAAGCAGGTGCGCACGGCGGTGGAGGACAAGGGCGTCGTGCAGGAAGTGGACGCGGCGCTGGCGGAGGCCGTGGGAGCCGGCGCCACCGACATCCACTTCGAACCGCAGGCCGAGGGGATGGTGGTGCGGGTGCGGGTGAACGGCACCATGCGGACGGTGAAGGAGGTCCAGGACCGGATGAAGGGCAACGTCCTCAACCGGATCAAGGTCCTCTCGGGCATGGACATCACCAAGAGCCGCATCCCCCAGTCGGGCTTTTTCAAGATGGCGGCGGGCGACCGGAAGATCGAGCTCTACGTCTACGCCCTCCCCACCCTCTACGGCGAGTCCATCACCGTCAAGGTCCAGTACAAGCAGAGCGCCACCCTGAGGCTGGACCAGCTGGGGATGAGCCCGTCGGTCCTCAACGCGTACCGGAAGGCCCTCTCCCGCAACTCCGGCCTGTACCTGGTGACGGGCCCGCCCGGCTCGGGCAAGCGCACCACCGTCTACGGCTCCATCTTGGAGATTCTGAAGCCCGACATGACGGCCATGGGCTTCGACCCGGTGGTCAAGTACGAGGTGCCGGGGATGGTGCAGGGCAAGCCCGAGGACCGCAGCGAGTTCACCTTCGCCGAGGCCATCGCCGCCCTCTTCCAGCAGGAGCCGGACATCGCGTACATCGGCGACGTGCTCAACGAGCAGGAGGCGAGGGCCACCATCGCGGGGGCCTTCGCCCGCCGCCGGGTCTTCGCCCGGATGACGGCCAACGACACGGTCAACGCCCTGCAGAACCTGGTGGACATGGGCGTCCAGCCCTTCCTGGTGGCCGCCTCCACCGCCGCGGTCATCAACCAGCGCCTGCTCCAGCGCCTCTGCCCCTCCTGCCGGGAACCCTACGAGGCCGACGAAACCATCCAGAAGGAGGTGGGGCTCAAGCTCCCCGCCGGCGCCCGCTTCTTCCGGGCGAGGGGCTGCACGGCCTGCGGCGGGTCGGGGTACGCGGGGGTGGTGGCGATCTTCGAGCTCTACGTCTCCTCGGAGGAGCTGAACAAGATGCTGGTGGCCAAGGCGTCGGTGAACGACGTCCGCCAGCGGGCCGTCCGGGAGGGGCTCGTCTCCCTCAAGGTGGACGGCGTGCTCAAGGCCCTCTCCGGCTATTGCACGCTGGAAGAGGTCCTCAACTCCCTGTGAGGGACCCGCCATGGACCAGGACCTCGTTCTCCGAATGCGCGACGGATCGTTGAAGCGGTGCCGCATCCGCACCCCCTTCTCCGCCGGCGTGGCGCGGATTCAGGTGGTCACCGCCGAAGGCAAGGTGGAGACGGTTCCGCTGTCGGAAATGAAGGCCATCTTCTTCGTACGGGACCCCGAGGGGAACCCCACCTACAAGCGGGGCAACGAGTTCACCGAAGGTTCCCCCGCCGCCGGGACGGCGGTCAAGGTGACCTTCCCCGACGGCGAGGTGATGCGGGGCCGGGTCCTCAACCCGGCGGAGCACCGGAGCGGCTTTTTCCTCTTCCCGGCGGACCCCCTGGACAACAACCTGAAGGTCTTCGTGGTGCGCTCGCCGGACGTGGTGGTGGAGGTGGAGGAGTGAAGGAGAGCCTTCCGGCGCTCCTGGAGCGCCTCCAGGAGGTCTTCGGCTTCGCCCTGGTCCCGCCCCGGGAGGAGCGGGGAAAGGACGACTTCGAGGAGGCCGTCGCCGACCTCGGCGAGGCCCTGCACGCCGTTTCCCTGGTGGGACTGGCCCTCCTCTCCCGGAAGAACAACTTCTGCCGCCCCCTCGCGGAGGCGGCCTCCGACGTCCTCGGCGAACCCTCCCTCTCGGCCCACGCGCGCTTCCAGAGCCTGCTCTTCTCCGGCAACCGGGACCTCTTCGCCCAGGTCTTTCCCATCCACCTGGTCTCCAAGGACGTGCTCCCCCTCTACCTCCGGAAATACCTGTCCATCCTGGAGGAACTGAAGGCGCTGGGAGAGAGGGGTCCGGGGGCCCCCGCCTCCGCCGAGGCCCGCCGGTCCCTGGAGGAGGCCCTGACCTTCCTCGCCAACAACTGGACGGGGACGGTGGCGGTGCTGAGGCCCTCGGCCCGCGTCCCCGACGGGCCCGCGGTGGAGGTTCTGGCGGGGGGGCCCTCCTCGCCGGGCAAGGTCCGCACCCTCTCCAGCCAGATCCGGCCGGGCCTCTACCTCCTCTCGGAGAACCACCCGCCCATCGCGCTCCACCCCTTCTTCTACCTGGGAGAGGACCGCCCCTACCTCTGCCGCATGGTCACGGCCGACGGCATCTTCTACCGGGCCTTCGGGGGCGGAGGTTTGACCCTCCTCTTCCACCCCCCGCTCCTCATGGACCTGGGGGACTTCTTCTTCCGGTCGGGCGACTACGAGCGGGCCCTGAGGCTCTACCGCCTCATCGAGAACGAGAACCGGGAAGCCTTCATCATGGTCTCGGCCATCGGACACTGCCTGCAGGCCCGGTCCCTCGCCGCCCGGGGGGATTTCGTCAAGGCCGCCGCCGAGCGGGAGCTGGCCCTGGCGGTGAGGCCCGACGCCGCCGTCCTCTACCACGAGGCCGCCGGCGACTACCTCTTGGCCCAGCGCCACGGCCAGGCGGTGGCCCTCCTCAACCGCCTCCTGGAACGGTACCCCCTCAGCGACGAGGGCTACGTCACGCTGGGAGACGTTTACGGCGCCAAGGGCGATGTGGGGAGGGCCCAGCGGGCTTACGAAAAGGCCCTGCTCCTGAACCCCCACAACGCCGCCGCCCAGGAGAAGAAGCGCCAGCTCCAGGAGCGGATGGAGACCAAGCCGGGAGCCGAGGGAGAGCGGGTGGAGGGCCTTCCCGAGGAGATCCTCGTCTCCTTGACCCGGAAGGTGCAGGGACGCCCCCGCGCCCCGCTCATCGGCCGCGAGGCGGCCCTGGGCCAGCTCCTGGAGATCCTGTCCTGCCGGGACAAGCGCAACGCGCTCTTGGTGGGCGAGGCGGGGGTCGGCAAGACGGCCCTGGTGGAGGAGCTGGCCTTCCTGCTCCAGGAGCGGGACGCCCCCCCCTCCCTGCAGGGCCGGACCGTTTCCGCCCTCAACCTGGGGGCCCTCATCTCCGGCGCCCGGTACCGGGGCCAGTTCGAGGAGCGGGTCCTGGAGGTGGTCCGGAAGGTGAAGGAGCGCAACCACCTTCTCCTGGTGGAAAACCTCCACCACCTGGTGGCCACGGGGGCCACCCGGGGCGCCTCCCTGGACTCGGCCAACCTCATCAAGCCGGCCCTCCTCTCGGGGGAGATCCAGGTCATCGGCATCACCGACGAGGAGTCCTACGCCAACATCCTCGAAAAGGACCCGTCGTTCCTCAAGCTCTTTCACCTCCTCCGGGTGGAGGAGCTTTCCCTCCCCGAGGTCCGGGAGGTGGTGCGGACCCGGAAGCCCTTCTACGAGGAGTACCACCGGGTGCGCTTCCCCGACGGCCTGGTGGAGAACAGCCTGGAGATGGTGCGGATGTCCGTCTCGCGCAAGGCCCTCCCCGAGAGCGTCCTGGACCTCATGGACCGGGCGGCGGCGCGGGTGGCCCTCTCCTTTGCTCGGGGGGAGCGGCGGGAGCCGCTGGTGGAGAGGCAGGACCTCCTCACCACCCTTTCGGAGATGTCGGGCGTGGCGTACGAGCGCCTGGCCCTCCTGGACCGGGACCACCTGCTCCGCATGGAGGAGTTCCTCAACGCCGAGGTGGTGGACCAGGAGGAGGCCGTCTCCCGGGTGAGCCGCCTGTTGAGGACGGCCAAGCTGGGGCTGGACCTCGAAGACCACCGCCCCGACGGCGTCTTTCTCTTCGTGGGCCCCACGGGGGTGGGCAAGACCGAGCTGGCCCGGTGCCTCGCCAAGCTCCTCTTCGGCGACGAGGAGAAGCTGATCCGCATTGACATGAGCGAGTACATGGAACGGATCAGCACCTCCCGCCTCATCGGAACGGCCCCGGGCTACGTGGGGTACTACGACCAGAACCAGCTCACCGACCAGGTCCGGAAGAACCCCTACTCGGTGGTCCTCTTCGACGAGGTGGAGAAGGCCGACCCGCAGGTTCTGAACCTCTTCCTGCAGATCTTCGACGCCGGCCGCCTGACCGACGGCAAGGGGCGGACCGTCCGCTTCAACCACGCCACCCTCATCATGACCTCCAACGTGGGCACCCACCTCTACTCCAAGGGCCGGGTGGGCTACGGAGAGGAGCGGGGCCGGGTTCCCGAGGAGGAGATCCTGAAGGAGGTGAAGGCCCAGTTCCCGCCGGAGTTCCTCAACCGGGTGGACGAGGTCATCCTCTTCCGGAGCCTCACCCCCGACTCCCTGGCCCGGATCGTGGACCTTCAGCTACGGGACCTGAAGCGGCGCCTGGCCAACCAAGGCAAGACCTTCGTCCTGGAAGAGGAGGCCCGGCGCCTCCTGGCCGCCGAGGGCTACTCCTTCGAGTACGGGGCCCGGAACCTCGGCCGGGTGCTCCGGCGAAGGGTGGCCGAACCCCTGGCGGCCCTGGCCCTCACCCCCGAGTGGCAGGAGGCGGCGGGGGTACGGGTCTTCCGGCGGGACGACGGGGTGGCGGTGGAGCTCCTGCCGGAGGGGGGCCTGACGGACGAGGTCTCGGCCGAGGAGGAATCGGACGCGGGGCTCCTGGGGCCCCGTTCCTGACGGAGAAATTTCCCCCCGCACCCCGGGAGCCGGGGAGGAAGGAGGGAAGAGGTGCGGATCGGGGTCATTCCGCCGGTGCCCATGGAGCCCTTCGTGGCCTCCCGCCACGAGGTGGTGAACCTGTGGAGCGCCTTTTTCACGGCGGAGGACCGTGAATCCCTGGAGGAGACGGCCGCCATGGCCGGTTTCCCCCGGAACTTCTCCCCCTACGCCCGGTGCCTCTACGGCCTCCTCTTCGACCGCCGGATCGAGGCGGTCTTCTACCCCGAGCCGGGCCTCCCCAAGGAGATCCGGCAGGCCCTGGTCCTGGCCTCCCAGCAGGGCGTGGAAACCGTCCCCTTCGCCTTCCCCCTCTTCCGCAACGAACCCCGCCTCCGGCAGGTTCTCGAAGAGCTTCGCCGGAGGCTGGAGGTGGAGGCGGGGGTCCTGGAGGCGGTCCTCGAGCGGATTCAGGAGGTCCGCACCTCCCTGCGGCGGTACGACGGGCTCCAGGCCAGGACCGCCGCCTACGATAGCCGGCAGTACGTCACCCTCCTGGCCCGGGCCATGGACCCCCGGGGGGACCTGGAGGCCCTCCGGCGAGCGGTGGAGCGGGCCATCCTGGAACTCAGCGACCGGGGGCGGGACCGCTGGTGCCGGGTGGGCCTCATCGGACTGCCCCCCTACCGCCCGGCCTTCTACGAAGCCCTGGAGGAGATGCGGGCGGTGGTGGTCTACGACGAGTGGGGCCTGGAGAACAATCCCATGGCTCCCGCCACGGACCTGGCGGGGCTCTACCACGCCTGCGCCCTTCCCTACGGAAACCAGCGGCGCCTGGAACGGATCCTCAAGGAGATCGTCTCCCGAAGGATCCGCGTGGTGGTCTTCGGCGTGGAGTACCTCTGCGACAGCCTGAGGGACGAGGGTTTCTTCCGAACCCATCTGCCGGTTCCCCTGACGGTCTTCGAGAACCGCGGGGGCGAGTCCCTCTCCGCGGCCGAGGAGCGCGCCCTTCGGCGCCTGGTCGAGGCCCCGTCGGTTCTTCCATGAAACGGGGTCCCGCGAGAAGAGCCGAAAAGACGGAGTGGGTCCCCTTGGAACGTGCCGATCGCCGAATCCCTTGCACCACCTTTGGGAGGGACGGGCGCGTGCGGAAGGTGAGATGAAGGGGTGGAAAGTCCTTCCGTGGGAGGAGCCGCGCCCCGGCGCCTGGCAGATGGCGCTGGACGAGGCCCTCTTCCGGGAAGCCGAAGCGGGCCGGGAAGACCAGCCCGTTCTCCGTCTCTACCGCTGGGCCCCTCCCTGCCTCTCCCTGGGGCGTCACCAGGATCCCGAGGTGGCCGCCGACGGTGCCTTCTGCCGGGCCCGCGGCATTGACGTGGTGCGGCGGCCCACCGGGGGGCTGGCGGTCCTCCACGACGACGAGGTCACCTACGCCGTCGTGGCCCCGATGGACCGTCCTCCCTTTGCGGGGCTGAACCTGATGGAGACCTACGGGCGCATCGCCGGGGCCCTGGTGGAGGGTCTGCGCGGCCTGGGCCTGCCGGCGGAGCTGAGCCGCCGGAGGGTCTCCCCGGCGCCCCTCTCGGCGGCCCCCTGCTTCCAGGTTCCCACCGAAAACGAGATCCTCGTCCACGGCCGAAAGGTCGTCGGAAGCGCCCAGTTGCGCGGCCAGCGGGCCTTCCTCCAGCACGGGGCCGTGCCCCTGGCCCTGGACTACCGTCTCCTGCTGAGGGCCACCGGCCGGGGGGACGAGGACGAAACACCCTACCGGGCCGCCTTTGCCGGCCTGAGGGAGTTCCTTCCCGGCCTCACCGCCGAGACCCTGAGGGACGCCCTCCTCGAGGGCTTCCGGAAGACCCTGGCGCGGCCTTGACCCCCCGCATGGCCGGGGAGATGAG
>Ga0272448_1003905_pt1 | contig 17359 bp, 11 predicted proteins | sample YNPCB0191_FD_202220 | JGI IMG/M metagenome (GOLD analysis project Ga0272448, IMG submission 202220) | Hot spring sediment microbial communities from Yellowstone National Park, WY, United States - YNP-CB-019-1 | ecosystem: Environmental > Aquatic > Thermal springs > Hot (42-90C) > Sediment... | reverse complement strand
CCTTCACGTAGTCCACCAAAGAGGCGGGGGAGGGGAGGACACCGTTGGCGCTCTTGCAGGCCGCGAACTTAGGACCGCCGATCTGGGAGAAGTTCTGCCAGCCGCACTGGGCGCTGAAGATCCGGAGATCCTTGAGGGGAACCAGCGCCTGCTGCCACCTCCCGATGTGGCCCTCCATCTCCTCCGCAAACTTCTCCGCCCGGGCGAAGAAGGCCTCCTTCTTCTCCGGACGGAGGAGGGCCAGGCCCTCGGCGGTGTTTCGCGCGATGACCGCCCCGTTGCGCGGGTTGAGCCAGAAGAAGGGGTCCCCCTGCATGAAGGAGACCTCCACGTAGCCTTCGCAGGAGGAGATGGGCACGTTGATGCGGGCGGCGCCGCGGGAGACGTCAATCCAGAGCGGCCGGCGACCCTCCCCCTTTTGGTCCAGGAGGCGGACGCTCTCGTGGATGGCGGCCGACTCGTTGAAGAAACCGGTCCAGACCACCGCGTCGGCCTTGAGGAGCCGCTCCCGGACGGCCGCTTCCACCTGCATGTCCTTCCGCAGGATGCAGCCCTTGAAGAGGGTGAAGGTCTCCACGTCGTCTCCGCCGACCCGCTGGACGATGGCCTCCACGTCCTTCACCGTGACCGCCACCTGCAGTTTTCCGGCGGCCCGGGCGGGAAGGGCGGCCATGGCCGCCAGCGCCGTCACGAGGATCCAACCGAGCGATTTTCCGTTCATGGTGCCCTCCTGGCCCTTCGGCCTCGGCCCCCCGGGGGAGCCCCGGCCCTTTGGGCCACCCTACTTCAAGCAAGAGTGCTGCCCATCTCCATCCACAAAGGAATCGCCAGGATTTCCTTGGCTAGGTTGCCGTGGCCGCCCCTTTGGGGCTGTCGCCTTCTGCAACACAGTTTGCTTTTTTGGTTGTTTCGTAATGGGACACTTCTTCCTCCTCCGCCGCGCCGCCGGTCACCATGGCCTTCAGCAGGTGGAGGGGGGTCTTCCCCGTCGTCGAAAGGTAGATGTGGCCGATGAGGAAGCTCAGGAAGAAGAAGGCGAGCAGCGTGTGCAGGGGGGCCAGAACCCGGAGGCCCCCCACCTTCTCGAAGAGGTCCTGCCACCGGTTGGCCCCCCAGAGGAGGAGTCCGGTGGCGATTTGCAGGGGCAGGAGGACGTTGAGAAGCATCAGGTAGGTGACCTTCTGGAGGGGATTCAGTTTTTTCCTGGGGTCGGTCTCGAAGGGGTGGGGCTCCCCCCGGAAGATCCCGTAGAGGTAAAACCGGGCCTGCTTGACGGCGCCGCCGGTGAAGTCGTCGAAGCGGGGCAGGAAGTGGTGGTACTTCTCGGCGGTGAGGTGGTAGAAGAGTCCCAGAAAGGCGTTCACCAGGAGCGCGAAGCCGAGGAACGAATGAAGGTGAACGGCCCGGGCCATGGAGCCGAAGAGGGGAAACCGGTCGGGGTAGTGCAGCGCGAAGCCGGTCAGGAGAAGGAGGATCATCGCCGCCGCCTGGAGCCAGTGCCAGATCCGTTCGTGCAGGGTATAGAGGGGTTCTCGGTTCATGGACGGCCTCCCAGGACCATTCGGAGGGTTCCGTGGACGAGGGCGAAGAGGAGCGCGCCGGCCACCGAGATCCAGCCCAGCCACTCGATCCAGAGAACCCGGCTGTTTCCGAGGATGTAGAAGGAGGAGAGGAGGACCCGGTTGTCGAAGACCGGGACCTTGCCCGAAAGGTCGGCCACCGGCCGCTCCTTCCCCATGTAGTAGACCGGCACCCCGCGGGGCAGTTGGTCGTCGAGGTCCAGCGGGTTGTGGAGGAGGCTCTTCCGGGCGTGGCAGGCGGTGCACTCCTTCACCGCCTGCTCTTTGGGCACCGTGCTGTGGCTCATGGCCCAAGGAACGACGTCGATGCGGAGCTCGGGATCGGAGATTCCGGCGTATTTCTGCAGGAGGCTCCGCACGAGGGCCACCTTCTCCGGGGTGTCGTACCGGGCGGTGGCCGGGTCCACGATGCCCTCGGCGTCTCCGAAGGCCTTCACGATCTCGTCCCGGTAGACCCAGCCCTCCCCCTCGCTCCAGTGGTCGAAGAAGGCCTTCTGGACCTGCCAGGTGAAGACCGGCCTCCCCTTGGCCCGGTCAAACCAGTAGAGGCCGGTGATGAGGTTGGTGGGGCGGATCTCGAGGTGGCCGTCCTTGGCCGGCGTGGGAACGTAGGCGGGGTGAAAGCCCGTCACCTCCGATTCGGGGTCCACAATGTCCCCCCGAATCCCGCGGAAGGTGATGCGGCTCGTTCCCGTGTCCATGAGCAGGCCCCACTCGTCGCTCCGGTACGCCCAGAAGTGGACCTCGGGGATGTGGCAGGTCTGGCAGGCCAGGGCCCGGAAGTGGACGCTCTTGTACGGCAGGAAGTCGTGGGCCTTCTCCGCGTCGTGGCACTCCCCGCATCCCCGCATGGTGTAGTGCCGGGTGACGTTCACCGTCTCGGGGGGAATGTTCCCCCGGGCGAAGTTGTGGTCGGGCCGCTTGAGGTACACGGCCGGGTCGGCCTCGGTGGGGCGGTACTTGAGGTGCTTGGCGGGGTCCTCCTGGATCCTCCGGCCGGGGTTGTTGGGGGAGAAGTGGCAGTCGATGCAGACCAGCCCCTTGGCCGCGTGGACGTCCCAGGGGTAATCCATCTTCTCCTTCCCCGCAATGTGCGGGGAGACGGTCTCGGAGATCTTGGCCCCGTTGTAGATCCACCCGGCCTTCTCGGTGCCGCGCATGATGTCGGAGTGCTGGATGGGCTGGATGACGGTGGCCTTCCGGGCGGTGAAGCCGTGGCACTGGGCGCAGTTCTCCAGCGTCGGGTCGGAGAGGGCCAGCACCTCGGGCTTCACCGTGCCGTCGGGGTTGAAGGCCTCCCGCCGGTACCGGTAGGTCCCTTCGGCGGTCTTCTCCACGATGCCGGACTCCGAGAGGGTGGCGTTGTTGGCCCAGCGGAAGTCCCCGGCGGCCATGGCCTCCCGGCGGGCTCCGCGGCTGGCCTTGGGAACGTGGCAGAGAAAGCAGTCGCCTTCGGCCACGCCGCTCTTCTCCCAGTCCCAGGGAACGACCTTTCCGCTTTCCCGGTCGCGGATGGTATAGGAGGGGTCCAGAGGACCGTCGGGGCGCGCCTCGGGAGTCCCGAAGCGGCGGCCTTTGAGGTCGAATTCGTTGATGCCGCCCCCGGTGTGGCACACCCCGCACTTGGTGAGCCACTCCGGCTGGCTCATGTCGCAATCCGCAACATCCTGGACACCCGCGTGGGTCAACTGGCGGTTGGGAATGATGGAGAACTTGCCGAACATCCCCGGAGAAGAATTGAAGGGGGCGATGCCGTGCTGCCGGAGCAGGTCGGGGGACATCTCGTTCTTTCCCTGCTGGAAGTGGAAGCTGTCGGTGATGAAGTCGTAGTCGTGGCAACCTCCGCAGGTCTTCCTCGTGCTGATGGGGCCCCCCGAGCGAAGGACGTTCTCTCCCTTGGCGTCCAGCAGGGGGATGGCGGGGTGGGCCAGACGGGGCGGCGGAGCCCCTTGGGCCGCGGCCGCCACCCCCGCCGAAGCGGCGGACAGGAGGGCGGCCAGAAGAACCCCTCCGGCGGCCGCACGAGACACGGCCTCTCGGGGCGGTCTGGACTCCCGGTACGCGCGTTCGAACCGACGAATGATCCTCATCCAAGCCTCCCTGGCCGCTCCGGCCCGCTTCCAGGCTGGAGCCGCCGCGAATGGGCGGAGAGGGACAGCAAGGACCGTGCCGGAGAGGCGGGGGACGCCCGAAAGGGCTTTCACGGGAACGGAAAGACGACGGGAGACCGTTGCCCGGTTCCCGACAAGAGTGTCGTACGATGCAACTATCGCACTGGCCGTACTGAAGATTAATGCATCACTTTTCCGCCACCGGCCGCGCCGCCGCAGGTGGCGGCCCCCCGAGCCGGTCCAGGTTCCTTCTCCAGGCGAGGGGCGCCAGGGCAAGGGCCTCCTGCCGCCGCCTCTCCGCCTCTTCCCTCTTTCCGGCGGCACGGAGGACCGCGGCGGTGCGGGCCAGGGTCAACGGAAGGAGGGCCCGCTCGTCGGGCTCGATGAGGGCCCTCTTCCGGCGGCGGAGGAGGGCCGCCTCCATCTCCGCCACCGGCGGGAGGCCTTGCCCCTTCCGGAACCGCACCCAGGCCTCCGTTTCGCCGCCGTCGAGGTCCTCTCCGGCAAAGCGGGCCTTCAGGAGACCGAGCCAGCGATCGGCCTCCCCCACCTTGCCCGCCTCGGCGTCGAAGGCGGCGGCGTAGAGGAGGGCCTCGGGAAACTGGATGGTTTCCAGGGGAAGACGATCCCGGAGCTCCCGCGCGGTTTCCTCGTCTCCGCTCAGCCAGGCATGGAGGAAGGAGCGGATCCTCCCCTCCTCCAAGGGGTACTTCTCTCCCGTGGCGATCCGCCGGGCGGTGGTCTCCTCCCCGGCGTAGACGGCGCACCACCAGGCCGCCAGCATGGCCTCCCGGTTCAAGCCCGCCGCCTCCGGAGGGAAGGTCTCCCACAGCCTCGCCCCCGCGCGGTAGTCTCCGGAAAGAAAGGCGCTTTCTTCGAGGAGGCGGTAGGCGTAGTAGGGGCCCGGCCCCTCGCCGCGCCCTCTTCGCGCCAGGGCATCGGCCAGGAGGGGACGGACCTCCCGGGCCCGTCCCAACCCCTCGAGGGCGTGGGCCTCGAAGAAGGTCCCCATCCAGTCGTAGGGGAAGGGGAGCCCCTCCGGCCACCGCCTCGCCTCCTCCAGGAGCGAGGACCACCGGCGCTCCTCCCGCAGCGCGCAGAGGGCTTTCAGCCGGGCGTTGAGGGCCCGGATTTCTCCGGGGGAGGGAAGGGGACGGTTCCCTTCCCCGGCCAGGCGGTAGCCCGGCAGCAGGCGAAAGGCGCCCTCCTGCGTGACGATCCGCAAGGGCTGGGAGGCGCCGGGGTCTTCCAGGAGAAAAGGTTTTCCCCGGTAGAGGTCCAGCCCCCAGTACAGGGGGGCCTCCTGAAGGTCGGAAAAACCGCCGGCCGTTTGGACCGGGGCGACGAAGCGCCGAGGAAGTTCGGCCGAAAGGTACCTCTCCACCGAAAAGGCGGTGACCACCTGCAGGCGGTAGAGGAGGTTGTTGACGCCCGTGGCCACCACTTCGTCCAGCCCATCGCCGTCCAGGTCCCGGTAACGCAGGGGAAAGTCCAGGAAGCCGGTGTGCATAAAGCGGTCGAAAGGAGTGAAGCCTATGCCCGCGCCCATTTGCATGAAATGGGAGGAGGGTCTCAGGACCTCAATCTGGGTGGGGTACCAGAGGTGATGATGGACGAGAAGGACCAGCCTTTCGGGCTCGCCCCGGGCGAAGCGGTGGGTGTCCAGCATCACCGTCAGGCGGTTGGCCATCCCCCGAAAGGGTTCATCCAACTTGAGGCGGGTGGAGAAGAGGGGCTCGCCCCGGGCGGAGAAGAGAAGGAGGCGGTTTCCCGCCCCGAAGAGGTCCGGGGTGGAAAGCGTCGCCGCTTCCGGCTGTTCCCCCCAGAAGGTGACCACCGCCACCGCGAAGTTTCCGTTCGGTCCGAAGCGGCCGGCGAGGGCCGCTTGGATGGGAAGGTCCAGCGTCTTCGTGTAGCGGCGGTTCCCCAGCGGCCCCCAGACGGTGAGCGTCCTCCCGGCGAAGGCCACCCGGGGCGGGAGGTGGCCGTCCAGCCAGAGCAGGCCCCCGGCGAGAAGGGAGGCCGCCAGAAGGGCCGCCCCCGCCAGGGCCCCCCGCCGGCGGTAGCGGCCCGGGAGGTAGATACCCGCCCAGCGGGCGTCCAGCGCTTCGAGGACGGCCTTGGCGGAGGGGTACCGGTCGGCGGGGTTCTTCTCCAGCAGGCGCGCCGTGATCCTCCGGAGCCACCCGGGAACCCCGCGCTTCTTCAGGAGGTGGAGTCGCGGAGCCTCCACCGCCTGCCGCCAGAGGGAATCGAGGGAGTCGCCCTCGTAGGGCAGTTCGCCCGTCAGCATTTCGAAGAGGACGCACCCGGCGCTGTACAGGTCCGAAAGGGGGGTCGCCTCCTTCCCCTGGGCGACCTCCGGGGCCATGTACCCCACCGTCCCCAGCACCGCCCCGCTGCGGGTGAGGCTTCCGGGGAGGCTCAGGTTTCTGGCCAGGCCGAAGTCGGCCAGCTTGAGGGTTCCGTCCTCGGTGAGGAGGATGTTCTGGCTTTTCACGTCCCTGTGGACGATGGCGCAGGCGTGCAGCGCTTCCAGCGCCTGAAGGAGGTACCGAAAGAGGCGGACCGCCTCCCCCCTAGGCAGGGGGCCCTCGGCCCGGATCCTTTGCCGGAGCGACCGCCCCTTGACCCACTCCATCTTGACGGCGGCGCAACCCCCCACGTCGTCCAGGTGGTGGATCTTGACGAGGTACGGGCAGAGAAGGTCCCGAACGAGCCGCACCTCCCGGGAGAGCCGGTTCACGCCGCCGAAGCCCACGAGATCCCGGTGGAGGACCTTGAGGGCCGCCTCGCCCCGCTCCTTCAGGTCGTGTACCCCGTAGACGACGCCGTAGGACCCGCTGCCAAGGATCTCCCGCACCTCGTACCGGCCGGCCAGGATGTCCCCGGGACGTGCGAGGACGGCGGAGGCGCGGGGAAGACTCCCCGGAACCACCGTCCCTTCGCAGGAGGGGCAGGCGGGCGTTCCCTCCGCGACTTCTCTCCCGCACCGCGTGCAGAAGGCCATGGACCGCGCTCCCCGCGAAGCTCAGATGCCCTTGTTGAGGTAGATCACGCCCTCCACGCTGCCCGACACCACTCCGCCGCTGGCGGCGGCCGTACCCTTGATCCCCCACCCGCACCGGCTGTCGTACACGAGCTCGATCTTCTCGGTGATCTTGAAGGGCCCGGGCAGAACGGAGCTCGTGTCAATGCCCATCCCCATGCCCACCTGGTACGATCCGTCCACGGGGTTGAACTGTACGGAACCGGTGGCGTTGCCCAGGCTTCCCGAAAAGGTGATGCCGCCGCTCGAATCGCTTCCAACGCCCCCGGTGGTGTCGCCGCCCACCCCCGTCTGGGTGCTCACCTCCCCCGACCCCAGGTCCCGGGAGGCGGAGACGGTGAAGGCGCCGTCCGGCCCCACCGAGCAGGTGGTCTTGATGTACTCGGAGGCCGGGCACTTGGCCTTGGAGGGCTCGATCACCTTGCAGTCGGGGGTCACGGGCCGGTCGGTCTTGAAGACGTACGCCTCGTAGTGGACCTTCTTGATGAGCCGGTCGTTGAGGGGAAGCCACCGGTCCACCCGGATGGCCGGCACGCCGCCCTCCTCCGTGGCCAGCGTCATGCGGAAGGGGCCCTTCATGTGGCCGGCGTCCGGCGGCGGGAAGGGAGACCAGCAGGAGATCTTCTGCCACTGCCCCACGTTGAGAAGGTCCAGCGGCTCGGAGGGAAGGCCCGAGACCTCCACCGTCCCGTCGGGCGAAACCCGTCCCGAGAAGGTCCAGTCCCGCTCCTGGTGGCCGTTCTTTAGGGTGGCGGAGAAGCCGCCGGCGCCGGCCACCGCGAAGCCCGGCATGAGCCCCATGGCCGGGTTCACGGCGGTCCCCAGGTAGACGTACATCAGGCGGCCCCTTCCGTGTACGTTTCCTCCGCTGTCCACCTCCATGGAAAAGGACTTGGCGCAGCAGAGGGTGTCGGTCTTGATGGCCGTCTGGGCCAGGGACTGGCCGAAGACGGCCACGTCGGAGGATTTGGCGCGCACGTACTTGGCCTCGTAGTGGCCCACCCATTCCGGCGGAAAGCCCTGGCGGCCCGGCGGAGGCGGCGCGGGAGGCCGGCCGCCCGGCGTCCGCCCCCCCCGTCCGCCGGCGGAGACCCCGCCGGGGCCCCCTTCTCCGCCCGGTTCCCCCGAACCCGAGGCCCCCGGCGCCGTGCCGCTCCCCGGGGCGCTTCCCCCCGGCTCCCCCTCCCGGCCGGAACCGGCGTAGCCCTTCTGCCAGGCCAGGGCGAAGTACCGCTTGGCCTCCTCCTTTCGCCCCCGCTCCTTCAGAACCTTCCCGTAGCCGTAGGCGTAGAGGCCGGTGGAGGGCGAAAGGGCCATGGCCTTCTCCAGCGCCCGGCCCGCCGTCTCCAGGTCCCCCTGCTTCAGGGCGCAGGCTCCCAGGTTCCCCCACGGCGAGTCCAGGTTGGGATAGCGGGCGGTGACCCACTCCAGGATCTCCCGGGCGTCCTCCAGCGAGTCCAGCTCCAGAAGGACCATGGCGAGGTTGTTGAGGTAGATGGCGTTCTGGGGCGCCCGGTTGGCCGCCTGGGCAAAACCGTACCAAGCCTCGTGGTAGTAGCCCTTCAGGAAGTACACCACCCCCTGGGCGTAGTAGGCCTCCGGGAGCTTGCCCCTGTAGGCCGGCGCGCGCTGGGAGGCGGTCCGGTCCATCCGGTCCCGCTGGGCCCCGTTGTCCTGGTTCTTCGCCTCCTCCAGCGTCCGGCGGAGCACCTCCTCGAGGTCGCCCCCCCCTGAAGACGAGACGGCCTTCCAGGTGGAGCTTCCCTTCCCTCCGCCCAACATCTGAAAGGGCAGGGTGAGGGTGGTTCCGGAGAGGACGTAGGGACCGCTCTGCCGGCCCAGGTCCAGCTCCTCGAAGGTCATCGTGATGCGGCTTCCGGATAGGGTGTAGGTGCCCCGGTCGGTCACCGTCTCCCCCGGCTGGACGGCCTTCAGCAGAAAGGTCCCGTCCCCGCGGAAGGTGAGGCGGACCACCGCCCCCGCCTTGGGTACCGTTCCACCGCTGTCCTTCACCAGCTCGTAGGTGCCCTCGATCCCTTCGGCCCAGATCGCCACCGCGGCGACCATCGCCAGCAACGCCACGAAAACCCGCTTCCCCATGGCCCACCTCCGCCCCCCGCCGTCCCCGACGATCTCGCTTGGCTCCAGTATACTCTTCCCCCGCCACGGGGCTATACTTCCCCCCCGCCGGAGGTCCTTCATGGACGGGGAGACCGCCGAGACCCTGGAGAGCCTGGTCGAAGGAAGGATCCAGCGGAGCCGCCACGACCTCCGGCTGGACGGGCGGGACCTCACGCCGGACTTCGAAGCGGCTCTCCGCCGAAAGGGCTACACCCCGGTGAAGGTGCGGGATCTCCGCCTGCGGCCGGGCCTGCGGCACCCGGCTTGGGTCCTCCGAGGTGGAGAGGCCACCTTCGGCCACGTCTTTCTGGAAAAGTTCGAGGAGGGTTCCCGGCGGCCCCTCTTTGGCTCGGTGGTTCGCGACGGGCGCGGCGACTGGGCCCTGATGCTGACCCGCAGCAGCCGGGAGACGGTCTGGGTCAACCTGGCCGAGGCCCTCCCCTTCGACGAGGACCGCCCCTCCCCCGGCCGGTAAGCGCGAACCCGCGCCCCAAATTCCGCGATGGATTGGTCTTGCCTTCGGTGGTGAAGGTGCTTCACGACGGAAAATCTTTCTCTCCTGAACGGGGGGGGCTTCTCCCCCGCGTTCCGCTGACCAAGCCAGTCGGAACGCTCGCCCCCCCCTGCGGGGTCCCTCCCCGCCTTCGGCTCGAATGCCCCCAATCCCTTGGCAGGTGATGGGGCTATTTGGGGAATCGGAAAGGTTTCCCTAGACTTGCACCGCCTGTTCGGTTCCCATCGCGGGATTGGGGCCGCGCCCCGGGCCTTTCCCCGAGCGTCGGTTCCCGGTAGAATCGCCCGCCTGGAGGACCCATGGCCGACCGCCCCCTTCGCCTGCGCTTCGCCCCTTCCCCCACGGGGCACCTGCACCTCGGAAACGTGCGGACGGCCCTTTTCAACTGGCTCCTGGCCCGTTCCCAGGGCGGGACCTTCCTCCTCCGGCTGGAGGACACCGACGCCGCCCGCTCCACCGAGGAGAGCGTCCGCTCGGTCCTCGAAGACCTCCGGTGGCTGGGCCTTTCGTGGGACGAGGGGCCGGAGGTGGGGGGCCCCTTCGGCCCCTACCGCCAGACCGAGCGCTACGCCCTCTACCGGGAGGTCCTCACCCGCCTCCTCGCCGAGGAGAAGGCTTACCCCTGCTTCTGCTCCACGGAGGAGCTCGCGCAACGCCGCCAGGAGGCCCGGGAGGCCCAGCGCACCTTCGTCTACCCGGGGACCTGCCGCCACCTCCCGCCGGAGGAGCGGCAGAGGAGGGTGGCGGCCGGCGAGCCCTTCTCCGTCCGCCTCAAGGTCCCCACGAAGACGGTGACCTTCGTGGACCTGGTGCGGGGCCCCGTCTCCATCCACACCGCCCAGTTCGGCGACTGGATCCTCGCCCGCCCGGACGGCTCCCCCACCTACAACTTCGCCGTGGTGGTGGACGATAGCCTCATGGAGGTCTCCCACGTCGTGCGAGGGGAGGACCACCTCTCCAACACCCCCAAGCAGATCGTCCTCTACGAAGCCCTGGGAAAGGAGCCTCCCCTCTTCGCCCACCTCTCCATGATCCTGGGTCCCGACGGGGGAAAGCTCTCGAAGCGCCACGGAGACGTGAGCCTCGACGCCTTCCGGGCCCGGGGCTTCCTGCCGGAGGCCATGGTGAACGGCCTGGCCCTCCTGGGCTGGAGCCACCCCGAAGGGCGGGAGGTCCTCACCCGGGAGGAGATCCTCTCCGCCTTTTCTCTCGAACGGGTCACCAAGACCGCCGCCGTCTTCGACGAGGCCAAGCTGCGCTTCCTCAACCGGGAGCACCTGAAGGCCCTTTCCCCAGAAACGCGGGCCCGGGCCTTCGAGCCCTGGCTGCGGCAGGCGGGGTACCTTCCCGAGCCTCCCCTGGACCCCGCCGTGGCCACCTGGCTCCAGGACCTCTCCGCCCTCCTCGCCGAGCGGGTGGACCTCCTCTCGGAGGCCCCCGAGGCCGCCGGGATCCTCTTCCACTTCGACCCCGCCTCCCTGGAGGAGGCCGGCCGGGAGGCCCTGCGGGAGCCCCGGGCCCGGGAGGTGGTGGAGGCCTTTCTGCGGGAGGCCGAGGGAAGGGACCTCGCCGCCCCCGGCGCCTACGGGGAGGCGGTGCGGGCGGTGAAGGAGGCGCTGAAGGTCAAGGGGAAGGCCCTCTTTCACCCCATCCGGGTGGCCCTGACCGCCGCCGAGTCGGGCCCCGACCTGGAGCGCCTCGTTCCCCTTCTGGAACGAGGGAGCCGGCTGGACCTCCCCCAAAAGATCCTCTCCCCCGCCGGGCGGATCCGGCAAACGCTGGACCGCTGGCCTCTCTGAGGAGACCCTTCAAAAGACCTTCTCCATCATGAGGGCGGCGGCGCCGTCGGAGTAGTACTTCTCCACCTTCCCCAGGACCTCGAAGCCGTGCTTCCGGTAGAGGGCGATGGCGGGGCCGTTCTGCTCCCGCACCTCCAGGTGGACCGCCCGGGCCCCCTGCCCCACCGCCTCCCTCAGGACGCGCCGGAGAAGGGCCTCCCCCAGCCCGCGGCCGCGGAAGCGGGGATCCACGGCGATGTTGATGAGGTGCCCCTGGTCGAAGATCACCCAGAGGTAGGCGTAGCCCGCCACCGTCCCCTCCTCCTCCGCCACGAAGGCCCGGCAGAAGGGATTCTGGACCAGCTCGTGGCGCAGGGCTTCCAGGGGCCAGGGGTTGGGGAAGGAGGCCTCCTCGATGGCCGCCACGGCCGGAAGGTCCCCCTCCTCCATCTCCCGGACAAGGCCCCGGCCGCCGGCTCCGGAAACGGATCCACCGTCGCGTTTTCGCTCGAAGGCTTCTTCGGCCATGCCTAGGGAAGGGCCTCGCCGGTGAGGAGGCGGTAGGCCTCCCGGTACTTCTCGGCGGTGGCGCGGACCACCTCCTCCGGAAGGGTGGGGACGGGGGGCTCCTTGTTCCACCGGATGGAGAGGAGGTAGTCCCGGACGTACTGCTTGTCGAAGGAGGGCTGGGCCTTTCCGGGCTCGTAGGCTTCCCGGGGCCAGAAGCGGCTGGAGTCGGGGGTCAGGGCCTCGTCGCAGAGGATCACCTCCCCGTCGAGGAGCCCGAACTCGAACTTGGTGTCGGCGATGAGGATCCCCCGCTTCTCCGCGTAGGCGGCGGCGTAGGCGTAGAGGGAAAGGGAGAGCTCCCGGATCTTCTCGGCGAGCGGTCTTCCGAGAAGGCGGACGCACGTTTCGAAGGAGATGTTCTCGTCGTGGCCCGACTCGGCCTTGGTGGAGGGGGTGAAGAGGGGCTCGGGGAGCCGGTCGCTCTCCTTCAGCCCCGCGGGGAGGCGGATCCCGCAGACCTCTCCGGTTTTCCGGTAGTCGTTCCATCCGGAGCCGGAGAGGTACCCGCGGACCACGCACTCCACCGGCAGCATCTTCGCCTTCCGCGCCAGGGTGAAGCGGCCTTCCAGCTCCTCCTTGTAGGGACAGAGGGCGGAGGGAAGGTCGTGGGTGTCGGTGGAGAGGAGGTGGTTCTTCACGATGTGCCGGGTCTTTTCAAACCAGAAGGCCGAGAGGAGGTTGAGGACCTTCCCCTTGTCGGGGATCCCGTTGGGCAGGACGTGGTCGAAGGCCGACAGGCGGTCGGTGACGACGATGAGGACCGCGTCGCCGAGGTCGTACATGTCCCGCACCTTGCCCCGGGAGATCAGGGGCACTTGGGGGTAGTCCGTTCTCAACAGCACGCCGCTCATGGTTCCTCCTTCGGGGGCCCTTTTTCCTCCAGGCCGGGGCCCGTCGCGGCCGGCGGAGGCGTGGAGACCTCCACCTCCCGGCCCCGGGCCTTCACCTCGAGGTCCTTTCTCGTCCGTGCGGCGGCGGCGAAGCGGGCCGCCGCCCCTTCCGTATCCCACACCGTCTTCCAGTCGAAGCCGAGGAGCGCTCCCTTCTCGAAGACCGCCCAGCGGTCTCCGCCCCAGTCCGACGCCGCCCGTTCCGCCGCTTCGCGGGCAACACCCCACTCTTTGAGGAGGACACGCGTGTTGAACTCCCCCCAGGTGCCCTCCTGGACCTTGCGCCACCCGGCCCTGCGCCAGGCCTCCCCCGCCGGGGCCTCCACCTTCACGGGCGGATCTTTCCCCTCCAGGGCCTTCTCGGGGTGGAGCACCTGCTCGGTGGAGGCGGGGGGCCTCCGGTAGAGGCCGTCGAGGGCTCCCGTCCCCCCCCGGGCCAAGGCCGCCCGGACGAGACCCAGCCCGCCCAGGTAGCCGAAGAGGAGGTTCTCCTGGATGTAGGCCGGGGCCGACTGTCCCAGGAGCTCCCGCCCCAGGGCCATGGCCGCCGCCTCGTCCCCCAGCGCGTCCAGGCCCCCGGCCTTTTCCTGGGAGAGGCGCCGCCCCAGGTACTCCACCATCACCCAGGTGGCGTCCCCCTCGGCCAGGCACCGCGCGGCCGAGGCCCGGTCCTCGTTCTCCCGGTCCTCCAGGGGAAGGGAAAGGAGGCCAAAGTGCTGGTCCGTGAGGGCGTGGTCCAGCTCGTGGACGAGGAAGAGGTCCGTGAGGGAGAAGTCCTTCAGCCCCGCCTCCGCCAGCATCTCTTCCCCTTCCAGGGGCGAGGTGGAGACGTAGAGGGTCCGGCTGCTCGGATCGTAGAGGCCCGCCACCTGGTCCTCGAGGAGGCCCTCCAGGACCGCCCGGAGGTTCATCCGCGGCGGGATCAGGGCGAAGGCCTTCAGGACCTTCTCCGTGCGGGGCCACTCGTCTTTGGGGAACTCGCGCTCCAGCTCCGCCCGCACCACCTCCCGGAGCCGCGCCGGGTCCACTTCTTTCACGGCCACCGGCGCCCGGAAGGAGAGGCCCCGGATCCGCTCCACCTCCTTCTGAAGGGCGGGCAGATCGGCCCCCAAGGAGGCCGTGGCGAAAACAACAAGCGGGAGAAGAAGCCCCAAGATCCTCCGCATGGCCCCATTCTCGCACACCCCGCCCCGCTCTGTCCCACCCTCCTCGCCCAAGGCCCAAATCTGCGGCCCGCCTTTCACCCTCCCCTCCCCTCCGGGTGAAAGGCGGAAAACCTCGCCGGATAGGCTTTTGGACAGCCGTGATGCCCCGGCCATGAGTTCCTATTCTACACCGGCCACTCCACCGGCGAACCTACCGGCCGGAACCCCACGATTCCATCGAGCCGCCCCGGCCGGCTCGCGCCCTTCCGTAGCCCCCGGCGGTCGGCGTTCGCGGCGCGGGCCTCGGGCCGTTCCGTTCCCATCCGCCTCCAAGGCCGCCTCGACCGCGCGGTCCCAGGGAGCCATCGCACCGCGAGAAACCCCCCATGCCGGGACAGACATCCACTTACGCTGAACTCCGCGCTGCAAGCGTTTCAACCCCTTCCCTGCCCCTCGCGAAAAACTTGACAGCCCTCGCCGCCATTGGGATACTTCGCCAAGAGGTGCGTTTCGTGGATGAGGTTTCCTGTAGGCAGTGCGCTTGAGCAACGACACGGTCTATCGGATGGCGAACGTCGGAACGATACCGGCCTCCAAGGTCGGAAACCCGTGGCGGCTCCGTAGAGAGGATGCCGACGCGTGGCCGGAGGCGAACAAGAACGCGGGCGGGCGAGCGGCAAAAGGAAAGATGCGGCGGAAAAAGTGATTCAGATGAGCCAGCCCGAACTTCACTATCTGGGACACAGGAAGCGACTTCGTGAACGCTTTATAAAAGCCGGCCTGGACGGCTTCGCAGATCATGAGGTCGTTGAGCTCCTCCTCACCCTGGCGATTCCCCGCTCCGACGTGAAGCGGCCAGCAAAGGCCCTAATCGATCGGTTCGGGAACCTGCGGGCGATCTTGGACGCCCCTCTCGATGAACTCCGCCAAGTGAAGGGGATCGGCTCTGTGGCACCGGTGGCGCTGCGAATCATCCGTGCTGCCGCAACGCTTTACCTCCAGCAGCGCGCGGAAGAGACGGAGTCGGGCGTCGACCCAAGGCAGCTTGAGATAATCTGGCGCACGCGGATCGGGGCCCTGCGCAACGAGGTCTTCGAGGTCGCTTACTTGGACTCCGGCCACCGCCTGCTGCGCGACGGCATCCAGCGACTCGAAGAAGGGACAATCAACCGGGCGGCCGTGTATCCCCGCCGGGTCATGGAGTCCGCGTTGCGGCGCGGTGCAGCGGCTCTTGTGCTGGCCCATAACCATCCAAACGGTCAAGTCGATCCGACCGAACAGGACAAGGTCCTGACTCGCGCACTCGTGCTCGCGGCGGAGACGGTAGATGTGAAGATCGTAGACCATCTGGTTGTATCGCCCGACGCCGTTTTCAGCTTCCGAAAGGCAGGCCTGCTGTAATGATTGCTCCTGCCATTCTTCAAGGTTACCCGGATCTGAACGACGCGCAACGGTCGGTGGTGGGGCATCTGGACGGCCCCCTTCTGGTAGTAGCCGGTCCCGGCTCGGGAAAGACTTACAGCATCATTCTTCGGGCGTTGAACCTCTTACTTTTGAACCGGGCGGTCCCCGCTGAAGTTATCCTCTGCACGTTCACGGAAAAGGCCGCCTTCGAGATGCGCGACCGTATGGCGGCCGCCGCACGCAAGATCGGGTACAAGGGCGACCTTTCTGAACTAACGGTCTCGACCATCCATGGCCTGTGCAACAGGCTGCTGCAGCGCTACCGACACAGGACGTGCCTGGGGCACGGCTACGAAACACTCGACGAGCTGACGCAGCTCCTTTTCCTGTTCGAGCACTTTGACGAGATTGTCGGGCAGGTTCGGGACGCCACCTACCTGGAACGCTGGAAGACCCGATGGACGGCAATCGAAGGAGCCCGCGGGTACTTCAACAAGATCACCGAGGAGCTGGTTGACCCAAAATTACTCGTCCGTTCGACCGATGACTTTCTGCGGGCGATTGGGACCGCTTATCTCGCGTACAGGCGTGCGCTCTTCCAGTACAACCGCGTGGACTTCGCCCACCTTCAGACGCTCGTCCACGACCTTCTGCTTGACCGCGAGTTCATGGAGGCCGTGACAAGCCGGATCAAGTACGTCCTCGTGGACGAGTACCAGGACACGAACTACGTCCAGGAGCAGCTCCTGCTGAAGCTCACCGAGAAGACAAAGAACCTTTGCGTCGTCGGTGACGAGGACCAGAGCCTCTACCGCTTCCGGGGCGCAACGGTCCGAAACATCCTCGAATTCCCGCAGCGTCTGCCAGGCTGCAAGATTGTGAAGCTGACGACGAACTATCGTTCGCACCGTAGCATCGTCGAACGATACGACCGCTGGATGGCGTCTGCCGACTGGTCGAACCCAGGTGGTAGTCCGTTCCGCTACGACAAGACGATCAAGGCCGACGCCGCGGCGGAGCATCCGGAGTACCCCGCGGTCTTTGCCATCTGGGGGCGCAACCGGCGGGATTAAGTGCAGCGATTTGCGGACCTCGTCGCTTATTTGAAGGAGAACGCGATCATCGAGGACTACAGCCAAGTCGCGGTCCTCCTTCACAGCGTCCGGCAGGAGCACAGTGGAGCCTACCTCGAAGCCTTCGCCGAGCGCGGCATCCCGGTGTTCTGCCCTCGCGCCCGGGCCTACTTCGAGAACCAGGAGATCCGGGACGTTGTCGCCTGCTTCGCCGTGATCTTTGGCTGGTACGGGGACAACCGGGGAGAGATGGCTGGCGCTGTGGCCGAGCTGGCCAGATACGTGGACGACGCTCTTGTGCAGCTTGGGCGCCGATTTGGGGCGTCACACCCGCTGGCGCGGGCTCTGCAGGACTGGACGGCCGAGATTTCTGCCCTCAAAAACGGTCATGCGCTCGATGTTCGCCCGGCGGACTACCTCTACCGTTTGCTCGCTCTGGAGCCTTTCGCCAGCGCTCTAAAGAACCAGAACGCAGCCCGCAATCTAGCGATCTTTTCGCAGCTCTTGAACGCGTTCCAGAGCTACTACCACTACACGGTCGTGACCCACCGCAACCGCGACTTCCTACGCCTACACCTGTTCAACAGCTTCCTTCGGCTACTTTATGACGGCGGGATCAACGAGTACGAAGACCCGGACCAGCCCTTCCCCAAGGGGCACGTGCAGGTAATGACCATCCATCAGGCGAAGGGGCTTGAGTTCCCGGTGGTGGTTGTTGGCTCGCTCTCGACGCAGCTTTCGAGCCCCAAGCAGATCGACCGCGACCTCGCGCCCTTCTACCACCGGCCGCCCTTCGAGCCGGAGGATCGCATCACCCTCTTCGACCGGATGCGCCTGCACTACGTGGCCTTTTCTCGGCCGCAGAAGCTGCTCGTGCTCACCGCCCATGAGACCCCGAAGGACCACTTCGCGCCGATCTGGCAGGGGCTGCCGCAGTGGCCCTACGTGCAAAAGGACCTCCTGGCCGCCCAGCGCTTCGGGGCACGCGAGCGGATGCCGGTGAAAAAGACCTACAGCTTCACCGGCGATCTGAAGGTCTACGAGACCTGCCCACGCCAGTACCAGTTTTTCCGCGAGTACGACTTCACCCCCTCGCGCTCGGCGGTGATCTTCTTCGGGCTGCT
>Ga0272448_1003901_pt1 | contig 17372 bp, 14 predicted proteins | sample YNPCB0191_FD_202220 | JGI IMG/M metagenome (GOLD analysis project Ga0272448, IMG submission 202220) | Hot spring sediment microbial communities from Yellowstone National Park, WY, United States - YNP-CB-019-1 | ecosystem: Environmental > Aquatic > Thermal springs > Hot (42-90C) > Sediment... | reverse complement strand
GTGGGTACCGCCTTGATGGTTGGGCGCTTGGTGCGAACACGAGGCGGATTGTTCTCGTGTCCAGGTATGCGTCTTGTCATAGCGCCAGTATACCACAATCAGGCCATTCTAGGATAGCCTCTTAAGCTTGGTGTTCTTGTCGAAGTCAGGGAAAGAACCATCTTCCAGCACAAGAAAGACTCGCTGCGGACGAGATTCAGTACTATCTTTTGCTCTTTATTAATACTTCGCTGTGGACTTGGGTGTTGAGGTACTCTGTTGGCCGTACGCCCTCAACCTTCTTGAAGACATGGCTGAAGTAGTGTGGGTCGCTGAAGCCGGCGGCGCGCGCCACATCCTTCATACGCATGTTGCCAGCCAAGATCAGGCGCTTTGCCTCTTCGATACGCACTTGCAGGACGTAGTCGTGGATATTCATGCCCAGTACTTCGTGGAACAGCCAACGTAGATAACTTGCATTGTAGCCCTGAGTCTCGGCCAATGTATCCAAGTGCAGGTCCTCGGCGTAGTGCTCGTCAATGTACTGCTTGACGGCCTGGACCGCTGCCTGGCGTGTCCGACTGCTCGGCCGAATGGAGTTGATGACGGTTATGTAGAGGTTACGCACGGCCTCGAACACCTGCCGCAGCGAAGCAAACTGGTACACTTCTGCGGGCAGGCCGTGCAAATAGCGCTCAATGTCAGCGTCGGCGTCTTCCGTGGCGATCATGAGCAGCCGGCTGTACAGGTTTTGCACAGCGCGATAGGAGAGGGAGGCTGCCATGACTTCTGTGTAGATATTAGTCAGAGTCGAAGACACGCCTTTGATATCTCCTGCCTCCAGATTATGCTTCAACAGCGCGGCAGTCTGCGCCGGCAGTCGGTAGCGGCGCTGAAAGGAAACCGTCTGCCCCAGTTCCACGACCTGGCTGTCTTCCAGGAAGATGCGGTGTTTCATGCAGAAGATGGCTTCGTTGATGGCCTCCCCAATGTCCGTGCGGGCTGCGCTCACGCCAAAGGTATGACGATGCAGGTTGACGCTGCGTAGCTCCATGGACATCGTCTCGACTAGCGTGCGGACGTGTCGGGCATAGGTATCCACCTCATGGCGGCCGGGGATGGCGATGACAACCACGATCTCGTTCTCGTGGTTCTCATAGTACACAATATTACTGCGAAAGGCCCATAAGGAGTCCTGATTGATGGCGCCATCCAGCACATCCAGATTTAGCTGGTCTTGCTGGGCGTCGACGAAGAGGCAGATTGCCTGAAACTGCATACCGGGATGATATGTAACGAAAATCTGCTCGGGCCGCAGGTCCTTGCGCAGTACCAGATTGATCTTGTGCCTGGTTTCGTGCGCGGCTTGCAGACGCAGCAGTTCGCCCACGCGGCTGGTCTGTGCCCTTTCCTGCTCGATGGACTTAGCGCATTTCATCAGGGCATCATACAGAGAATCGCTGTCCACGGGCTTCAGTAGATATTCCACCACACCGTGCTTGAGGGCTTCAGCGGCATAAGCGAACTCACTGTAGCCACTTATGATGACGATTCGCACGGCAGGGTATTTGTAGCGCACTGTGCGGATCAGCTCCAGGCCGTCCATATCAGCCATGCGGATGTCACATATAAGGATGTCGACCGCGCTCTCGCTCATGAGCGCGAGTGCTCGCTCGGCACTAGGCGCTTGCCACACATCGCCGATGGGCAGCCCGCTCTTCCGAATCTTGCTGAGCAGGCCCTTGCGGATCCACTCTTCGTCATCAACCACAAGCACCGTGAACATTGGCTCTCTTACCTTTCCGTAACTAGCTCATGCGCGGTAGCGTCAGCACCACCGTTGTCCCCAGGCTCTCGTTGCTCGTGTAGGTCAGCCCATAGCCTGCGCCATAGAAGTTGACGATGCGTTTGTGGACATTATACAGACCAACGTACTCGCCGCCAGTATCGAACTGGCTGCTCTCGCTGATCTGGCGCAGCTTCTCGTTGATCTCCGCCAGCCGCTGCACACTGATGCCGCTCCCGTTGTCTGAAATGAATATGTGCAGCTGTACATCACTCACTGCGGCGCTGAGTGTGATCAAGCCTTGGACATCTTGGTTCCTGAAGCCATGCAGGACACAGTTCTCCACAATCGGCTGCAGGATGAACTTGAGCACCTGGCAAGACAGCGCCGCCTCGTCCACCTGAATATGCCAATCTATTCTATCGGCGTGACGGATCTTCTCTATGCTGAGGTACGTCTCCACCTGCTCTACTTCGTCGCGCAGCCGGACAGTTGGCCCGCCCCGCAGGTTATAGCGCAAGATACGCCCCAAGCTCTGAGCCATGGTCTGCACTTCGGCGATGTTGTAGACCTCGCCAACTGCCTCAATAGTCTGCAGCGTATTGTACACGAAGTGCGGGTTGATCTGGTACTGCAGCGCGTCCATTTGCGCCGAGCGGGTGAGTAATTTCTCATCGGAGAGCCGCCGGATTAGGTCGTGAATCTCGAGCACCATCCGGTTGAAGCCACTGTAGAGCTGGCGTACCTCGAAGTCGAGCCCCTTCTCGTCCAGCGAAATATCGAAGTTGCCTTGCTGTACCGAGTGCATAGTGGTCACCATGACCCGGATTGGCTTCAGGAGCTGGCTAGAGAGGAGGACCGCCAGTGCCAGCGTGGCCATAAACACCACCATAGAGATGATTGCCAGAAAACGCATCACGCCCGCGATGCTCAGCAGACCGGCGCCGGTGGCGCGCGGTACACCGATGTCCACGCGCCAGCCTGTCATCTCCGAGCGCGTGGAAGCGACTAGCATCTGCCCATTGTTCCGCGGTCGGTCGATGGAGTCCCCTGGACGCGAATCTGCCAGCACTCTACCGTCCTGGCCCGTCACCTGGATTACCAAACCCGGCGTGACACTGTTTTGCCACACGGTGTCCTGCAGCAGCCGGAGGTCTGTGGTGACGCTGATGTAGCCGATAATCTCCGTGCCGTCAACGCGTTGTAGGCTACGCACGACACCGAACAGCGGCCGGGCCAGATCCTGGTCGACGGCTCCGGGCGGAATAATCAGCATACGATGGGCATCCACCTGGGACCGGTAGGCAGCGAACCAGTCGTTGCGCAATAAGTTGTAGTCAAAAGGTACGAGGCGGACGGGGCCGGAGTAGAGGAGCTCCAGGTTTTTGCTGTAGAGTTGGACCAGGAAGCTATCGCGCACGCTGGTGAAGCCGAGGATAAGCTCGGATGCCTGGTACTGGTCAGCCAAGCGCTGCAAAGATGTGTAGAGCGGCGAATCGTGCTCAGCGATAATGCGCTGCACAGTGGCGTTGCCCAGCATGATGCGGCTGACACGGTCCAGCTCATCAATGCTCTGGTTGAGCTGCCCCGAGACGGCGTCGGCCAGGTTGTGCGCGTAAACTTTATTTTGCTGGTCGCCCAACTGGGCAACCTGCATGAGTGACACAGTGCTGACGCTGGTGGTGGCGACAAAGATAATCACAAAGAATATGAAGAGCACCTTTAGCGTCAGTGTGTGCATCTGCAACCAGCTCCACAGACGAGAGAGCATGAATGTCAGACCTCCACGAACTCAGCGGCGTCTACCCTGGGCAGGTGTATCTTGAGAGTAGGACGTATGAACGAATTCTGCTCCTGGTGGGGTCTAGAGCCTGTTATGCACTTTGACAGATGTGGTACACTGGGAGCATGGACAGAAAAGCCTATCCCAGTGATGTATCTGACGACGAGTGGACCTTCGTGGCCCCGTACCTTACCTTGATGACCGAAGATGCCCCGCAGCGAGTGCATCCCCCGCGCGAGATCTTCAACGGCTTGCGTTACATTGTACGCACCGATATGCAGTGGCGCATGATGTCAAATGACCTCCCGCCGTGGTATACAGTCTATCAACAGAGCCGGCACTGGCTACGGGCTGGCGTCTTCGAGGACATGGTCGGCGACCTGCGCATGTTGCTGTGTGAGATCGCTGACCGTAACCCACAGCCACGGGCGGCGATTTTCGACAGCCGCACACTGCAATCAAGCCTCGAAAGCGGTGCGCGAGCCGGCTATGATGGGCATGAGCGGCGCTGCGCCTCTACGCTGCACCTGGCTGTTGATACCCTGGGCCATCTGCTCACAGCAATGGTCACACCAGCCAACGAGCAGGAACGGGCCAAGGTCTCTGCTCTGGCCGAGAAGGTGCAGGAAGCGACGGGCGACTCGGCGGAGATCGCCTTCGTCGACCGGAGTTACACCGGCGAGCAGCCTGCTGCCGATGCTGACAAGCATGGTATCCAGCGTGACGTAGTCAAACTGCCGACTGCCAAACGCGGCTTTGTGCTGCTGCCTCGCCGCTGGGTCGTTGAGTGGAGCTTCATCTGGATGGCGCGCTCTGCCGACTGGCTCGCGACTCCGAGCGCCTGGCAGAGACCCTGGTCGGACCTCATGTCGTAGCGTTCGCAATCTTGATGGCTCATCGGTTTGTGGCCTTCATGGCCCAAAATCCATAACAGGCTCAGATTGTCATCAGGGGCCGAATTCGTTTGAACCGTCTTCCTTCACGTGTTCCTTCCCGCCGGGCTACGCGAGGCGGGAGACGCACGGCGTTGCCTACCCGAGGGCGAGTACTGCTGCGTCGCGCCCCGCTACCTTGACAGTCAGCGAATTGTTGCCACACTGAGCAGGCTCGCCGCGTATAGCGGTGGCCTTGCTGAACTCAATAAGATCGGGGCGCACGGTCAGTGTCACCGTGGTAGCGGATTTGTTTTGGTTCACCACCCACAGGAACATTCCTTGAGCTGATTGCCAGAGTCGGCCAATGACGCCAGCCGGCCGGTTCACTCGCACCATGGGCATGCGTCCGGCCCAGGCCAGCAGGTCCGCGAACCACTTGCGGGTCGGATCGTTCTGTGTCTTCTTGTAGCCATAGCCAGGCATGGTGCCCACCAGCAGTGCCCGCCCCTTACCGAAGTTGTTGGCGACTCCAGCGATTTCACCATTATCGTACCAGGCGACCACCGTGCCAGTCGTAGGCGTCAGAGCCTGTCGGTACAGGCCACCGCAGACCGCGCCGTGGACGGTAGTAAAGATAAGAGTGTCCCAGCGGTCAGGGGCGAAGGACATCTCGCCTGCCTGCATGCAGCCGAACACCTCGTCCAGGCCACGGCTCGGCTGCTTCTCCTGTGCGCGGCCGCGGTCATTCAGGAAACCGAAACCTGCCTCACTAATGAGCGTGCCGCCCTGTTTCACCCACCCAGTCAGCGCCTCCACCGTAGCGTCGGACAGGGCGACCGGGTAGGGGACGTAGAGCACATCGTACCGGCCGATCTGGTCCATGCGAGCGAAGTCGGCCTGAATGTTGGAGTGCATGAAGGCTTCGTAGGCACCCTGCAGACTGAGCGAGTAGAGCTCGGTATCGCCATAGTAGGCATAACACCAGGCCTGCGGGTCTTCGAGTAGTAGAATAGCCAAGTCGCCTTTCAAAGGCGTGGCCTGCCACAGAGCATCAGCATCAGGGCTATTGGCCCACTTGGCGATGGCAGAGACTATCGCCGAGCGCTCAGTGCGGCTACCATCCAGGCCATACCAGCCATAAGCGCCAAAGAGCGGGCCATTGAGCATGGGCCGCCAGCGTGGGTTCATGTAGCCGCGGGCGCCGGCGACGAAGGAGATCATAGCATCCAGCCGGATCTCTTCGGGCTCAGACATGTAGTCTTTCTCGTACTTGTAGCGGTCGCCCGGCTTGCGATCTGTCCACTCGGAATTGCCCACGGCTTCGGCCCGCCAGAACTCCTTGCCGTCGGACGCGGCGCGGATCATGTCGCCGCAGAGCAAAGGGTGACAGCGATTCGACCACCAGTAGGTGTAGCCGAAGATGTCCACCTGATCCGCGGATCGCCAGTCGTCGCCAGCGACGGGGATGTCGGAGAATGTTTTGCCATTGCCGTGAGCGATGACGGGATGCTTGCTGTCCACGCTCTTCAGTATATCCACACGCCACTTTAGCCATTCGATAGCATTATCGTTGAAAAACTGAATGGAGTCAAGTACATCAGGGTAGGAGGCCACCTGGCGCGGTAGGTAGACCTCGCTCCAGTCCGTGTAGCTGAAGCGCAGCCACGCCTTGGCCAAGGCCTCCAGGCTGCCGTACTTCTTCTTCAACCACTCGCGGAACTTCTGCTGCGTGGCCGGGCAGTAGCAGAGCTGGTTGGGATTGTACTTGGAGCACTCGTTCCACACGTCGTAGCCGAAGAGCCCGGGGTGATCTTTGTAGCGGAGAGCGAGCTGGCGCAGGAACTCCCCCGCCGCCGTTGACACTTCCGGGTTGTCCAGGCACATGCAGTGACTGCCGCCTGTGATGCAACTCACCCCCATCTCACTGACTCGCTGGTGGCCGTCTCGCATCTCGACACGCGCGTGCGGGTACTTGTGGTAGAGCCACTCGGGTGAGAGGGTGATCATCTCAGCGATGACGGTGTCGATGTGGTTCTGAGCGGCTAAGTCGAGTTGGACGTCGAAGTCGGTCCAGTCGTACACACCCGGCGCCACTTCGATCGCGCCCCAGGGGAACCAGTGGCGGAAGATGTTGCAGCCGTCCTCGTGGGCCATCTGGTAGTCGCGTTCCCAGTCGTACACTGGAGGAGCGGACTTGCGGAAGTACACGGCGCCCATGTGCACATTGGGCTTGCCCGGGCCATGATGAGGGAAGTCACTTAACATGAGTGGTTGCTCCTTAAGGTTATTGTTTCACCGCGCCTGCTGCCACGCCTGCGATGATGTTGCGCTGCAGCGCGAAGTAGATGACAAGTAGGGGTAGTATACAAATCAAGTACGAGGCAAAGGTCAGGTTCCACTGCGTCGCATTCTCGCCATGAAAGATGTACTGCGCCAGGGTGAGAGTTCGGTTTGCCTTGTACTGGATAGTGAGCAGGGGGAACAGAAAATCATTCCAGGTCCATAGTGAGTTCAGAATGATCAGGGTGGTGGTGACGGGTACGAGCATAGGGAAGGCAACCAGCCAGAAGAGCTGCAGCGGCGAGCAGCCATCGACGATACCGGCTTCCAGCACTTCTCCTGGAATCGTACGCATGAAGCCGACGTAGAGAAAGACAGCGAAAGGGACGCCGCGTCCAATGTAGGCCAGGCTTATACCGATCAAGTTATCCATGAAGCCCAGATCCTTCATAAGCTTGATGAGGGGGCTGAGCGTCATGTAGAAGGGGATCAGCAAGCCGCTAATGAGCACGTAATACAGCAGGGTGTAGGCCCGCGATTTGCCACGCGCGATCGGGAAGGCACACATGGCCGAGACGACGGCAATACCTAACACGCTTAAGGCCGTCAGAACGAAAGTATTGAAGAAGGCGCGCAGGTATTGCATCTTCGCCCACACAATCTGGATGTTGTCGAAGTATAGGTGCGACGGCAACCCCGTAGGGTTGAAAAGGATTTCCTGGGGTGTCTTGAAGGCCTGGGTGACCATGATGTAGAAGGGCAGCAGGTAAATGAAGACAAAGGCGATCATGAACAACTCAAAGGCGGTCTGTGCTGGCCGGCCCAGGCTGATACTCTTCCTGTGCAGTATGCTTGGAATATTAATAGACGACATCTTTTTCCTTCCTCCGCAGCAGATAGAGCTGGATTATCGTGATGACAATTATGATCATGAATAGGATGACGCCCATGGTTGATCCATAGCCGGCCCGGAAGTACTCGAAGGACTCACGGTAGATCGTGAGCGAGATGACTTCAGTCGCGTTGGCAGGCCCGCCCTTCGTGAGGGCAAACATAGTATCGAATTCCTTGAAGCCTCTCTCCATGGTGATGACCATATTCACCGTGAAAGCTGGGGCAATTAGCGGGAAGGTGATGTGGCGAAACTTGTTCCAGCCCACGGCCCCATCCATGCCGGCCGCCTCATACAGCTCTTTTGGGATACCCTGCAGGGCCGCTATGTAAATGACCATCGTCCAGCCTACCATACGCCAGACGCCGACAAAGGTGGCAGACATCAGGGCAGTGCGGGGGTTGCTGAGGAGATTATGCGCCAGTGTCTGGATGTTCATCGCTAGGCCAAAGTCGCGCAGCGGGCCAGAGAACAGGTAATTCCAAACATAGCCGACGATGAGCGGGCTGAGCAGCACCGGGATGAAGATGAGCACGCGAAGGGCGTTCTTGGTGCGTAGCTTGCTCTCCAGTGCGACGGCTAGCGCCAGCGAGGCGATATTCTGCGCAATCGTCAGGGCAACCGCGAAGACAAAGGTGTTGCGCAGGGGAACAATGACGTAGAAGTCGTGGATGAAGGTCTGGTAGTTCTGCAGGCCGATGAACTTGTAATTCATCTGCACGCCATTCCAGTCAGTCATGCTGTAGTAGATGCCGCCGACGACCGGGTAGGCGACAAAGACAATAAACAGAATGACTGCTGGTGCCATCAGGAGCACGTACTCAAGGTCATCGCGTAGAGTGCGCAGGAACTTGGACATGCTGACGGCTCGTAGCTCGGTGTGCTGCACGGTCTGGGCAATCTGACTCATGGGCTTCTCCTGCGATGGGTGCCCGTGGTCCGAAAGCGCCGGGCACAGTCGTCGCTCTCATAATGATGGTGGGTAGCTCAGCGAGGGTGTTGAGCTACCCACTGGCCAGCTGCCGGGCCCCAGGCAAGCTGCAGGAGGCCACGCAGGGCCGGGTGGAACTTGGGGAAGCTGTGTTACTTCATATTCGCGCGGAGCTCAAAGTAGTCGGCCTTGAAGCTCGGCGTGGCAGCAAGCAAGCGCTGGTGCTCGGCCTCAAGGCGATTTAATACCGTGTCCAAGTCAGTGCCGGCCATCCAATCCTGGGTCGCTTTCTTCATGATCTCCTTGATGCCTGGGATCCACTCGCGCTCAGAGTAGCCGACGAACTTGCCAGCTTCGATGAGTGGAATATGGCTGGACAGGGCTGGGTCAAAGGTAGCGGTGGCGCCCTTGACACTGGACAGGCTGCTCAGGGCCTTGGCGACCTTGTTGCCGTTCTCAGGGGTGAAGAGCAGGTCAAAGAACGCCAGGGCAGCTTCAGGGTACTTCGTCTTGGAGGAGATGGAGATGGCGGAGTCATAGTCCGACATGGCCACCCAATCCTTCTCATCCGTGACGTATGGGGCGGGCTCCAGGGTGAAGTTGGCGTCGGGATTCAGCTTGCGAATGGTGTTCAGCACGCCTGAACCGTTGAAGAAAATAACTGCATCGCCCTTGGCGAAACGGCGCTCGGCGTCGTCGATTGACAGGCCTAGCTTGTCGGCAGCTGTGTACTTCATGAGCTGGCCATAGGCAGTGAAGAGGTCACGCCACTCCTGGCCGTTCCACGTCTTAGTGCCCTCCAGGGTCTGCATGTAGAAGTCGGGGTTCTTACCGGAGACGACAGTGTGTAGGTAGCCGAAGGTGAAAGCTGTGGCACCCGAACCATCAGCGCCGGCAATAACGATGGGGCTCCTTCAGGCCGGCCTTCTGGAGGGTATCCAGCATAGCAAGGAATTTGTCCCAGGTCTTGGGGAAGTCGCTGGTGTAGCCGTACTTCTGGGCGACACCCTTATTGTAGTAGACGCCCCAGACACTTTGCACGAGGGGCAGCGCGTATACCTTGCCCTGGTAGACGTTGTAGGGCTTGCGGATCGGACGAATGCGGTCGATCAGGTTGCTGGATGTCAGATCGAGAACATTGCCGCCCTTGGCGTAGAGCTGGATCTGGGTTCCCCACTGATAGACGAAAATATCAGGCGGGTCGCCGGCAGCGAGCTTCGCGGCCATGGCGGCATTGAACTCGGCTACGCCAGGGACCGCGGACACTTCGACCGCGTAGCCGGGCATTTTGGCCGTGAGCTGCTTGCCTACATCACTGAAGACATCGACCAACTCGGTCGACATACTCATGAGACGCAGAGTCTTGACTGGGCCAGTGGCGACAGCCGGAGCAGTTGTGGGGGCGGGCCCTTGACCTGCGGGCTTGGCGGGTACCGCGGTGGGGTTAGGGGCAGCGCCGCAAGCAGTCAGGACACTTGCGAGTAGGCCAAGGACAACCAAGACGCGGAGCGGGGTACTCATCGAGATCCTCCTTTTTTCCTTCTTCCCATGTAAAATGAACGGCTTTGATTCCACCACTATCTACTATACTAGAAAGAAGCGGAAAAAAGTCAATGAGTCGCTTCCAGAAAGAAACGGGTAATCCTTTTGGCACGGGAGGATGATAAGGTGGCTGAGGGCCGGAAAGGTGAGGATTCTTTAGCAGAGGTTTTGAAAGGGTTTAAGGGCTGGGACCGGCGGCAATGCTCGCCAGAGTCAATTGGAGGCAATCCGGTAACTGTTCACGGTTACCTTGGAAGCAGGTGCATCGGCATGCCTATACCCTCCCGCAGGTTACCCAAACCTGCGGGAGGGTCAAATTGCCCCGCCCACGGGGGTGGGGCAGGGTGGGAGCATTTCAGCAAAAGTCGTGTTACCCCAACGGTGAACAGTTACACCAGCAAAGCTACTTTACAAATGCCCGCAACTGCGTTATAATATGAAGCGTCACATAACCGCACAAACTGAGAGGACTCCTCTCAGTTTGTTTTTTGCTCACTAATCTGGGATGGAGGAGACACATATGCCCGACAAGCCGGTATTTCTTACGGCTGAAGGCAAAGCCAAGCTCGAAGCTGAACTACGCTACCTTCAGACTGTTCGCCGTCAAGAAGTAGCACAACGAATTCGTTCGGCCAAAGAAGGCGGTGACGTTACTGATAACGCAGATTACGAAGACGCCAAGATGGAACAGGCCTTCGTGGAGGGACGCATCCTCACCATCGAAACGATGCTAAAGAACGCGACACTCATCGAGACAGTCGGCAATGGTCCCTCCGATGGCATCCACTTGGGATCGCGCGTGACGATCGTTGACACGGATGCCGGAAATGACAGCGAACCCGAGACGTATCAGATCGTTGGCTCAGCCGAAGCACGGCCGGCAGAGGGCCGTATCTCTAACGAGTCGCCGCTTGGTCGCGCCTTGATGGGCAAACACGTCGGTGAGGTGGTCACCATCGCCGCACCTTCAGGCATCTTGAGTTTCCGTATCCTTCAAGTAGAGTAACACACTGCACTATCCGACGAAGCTAGGCATTCGCGCCCGGTTCACCGGGTATGAGGGATCAAACGCCATACCCTGTCTCCCTATACCGCGACACAATGATCTACTGAGGACAAAACATGCAATTCGATGAACTGACGCAGCAGCGCATCGCCAAGCTCAATGCCATTCGTGCTGCCGGCGTGGATCCTTATCCTGCCCGTGCCCGCCGTACACACACCACGGCTCAGGCACTCGCCGCCCTTATGACCGCCGAGGCGGCCGGCACGGCCAACAGCCAACCGCCGCAGACAACCGTTGTTGGCCGCCTGGTCGCCTTGCGTCTGATGGGCAAGGCTACCTTTGCCCACCTAGCCGACGGCAGCGGGCGTATCCAGATTTATCTCCGGCAGGACGACCTAGGGGCAGAGCGCTATGAATTCCTGAAGAATCTGGACCTCGGTGATTTCCTCCAGGTGAGTGGTTTTCTCTTCCGTACGCGAACCGGAGAGATTACCGTTCACGCTCAGGATGTGGTTCTACTGAGCAAGGCGCTGCGTCCCATGCCTGAAAAGTGGCATGGACTGCGCGAGACAGAGACGCGCTATCGCCAGCGCTACCTTGACCTCATGGCTAACGAAGACACGCGCGCCCTGTTCGTCACTCGTAGTAAGATCATCGCTACGATGAGACGCTTCCTCGATGACCGCGGCTTCATCGAGGTCGAAACGCCGATTCTCCAGCCGCAGTACGGTGGAGCCTTTGCCAGGCCGTTTGTCACTCACTATAATGCTCTCGATCAGGACTTCTACCTGCGCATCGCGACCGAGCTGTATCTCAAGCGACTGATCGTCGGTGGTATCGAAAAGGTCTACGAAATCGGCAAGAACTTCCGCAATGAAGGCATAGACACCAAACACCAACCTGAGTTTACGGTTATGGAGAGCTACGAGGCATACGCCGACTACAACGACGTCATGCGCATGGTAGAGGAGTTGCTTGCCGTTCTCGCCGAGAAAGCCCTGGGGACGACGACCGTGACCTTCGGCGATCACAGCGTTGATTTTGCAGCCACGTGGCGTCGCATCAGCGTGCGCGAGGCAATCCGCCTCCACGCCGGCATTGACATAGACGAGTTTCCCGACCGGGTTAGCCTGCTCGCCCGCATGCAGGCCGCCAATATCAAGGTTGATCCACATCTGTCATGGGGTAAGCTGGTGGATGAGTTGCTCTCGACCTATGTTGAACCGAATCTAATCCAGCCGACGTTCCTGCTCGACTACCCCATTGATCTCTCACCACTGGCCAAGCGCAAGCCTGACAATCCACGTTATGTCGAGCGGTTTGAAGGCTTTGCCGCCGGCCTGGAGATTGCCAACGCCTTCTCTGAACTCAACGACCCGCTCGACCAGTTGGAACGCTTTCGCCAGCAGGTCGAGCAACGGGCTGCCGGCGACGAGGAAGCACAACCGATGGACGAGGACTATGTCATCGCCCTGATGCACGGTATGCCCCCCACGGGGGGCCTGGGCATGGGGATTGATCGGCTTGTCATGTTGCTCACCAACCGTCCGGCTATTCGTGAGGTGATCCTGTTCCCGCAGCTTCGCGCGAAAGAGTGATTCAAGGCATGCCATATCCGCTGTACGTTGCGCTTCTCTGGCACATGCACCAACCGTACTACCGCGATGCAGCAAGCGGCGATTTTGCACTACCCTGGGTTCGATTGCACGCTACAAAAGATTACCTGCACATGGCGGAGGTGTTGGCGGACTATCCGACCATCCATGCCACGTTCAACTTCGTCCCAAGCTTGATCGAACAGCTCGAAGACTATGCTTCCGGCAGCGCAACCGATCGAGCACTACGTATCAGTCTTAAGGACCAACTCTCTGCACAAGATAAGGAATTCATCCTCTCTTTCTTTTTTAGCATCAACTGGGAGCATATCCTCAATCGTTACCCACCCTACCGTGAACTGCTGCGGCAGCGCGATGAGGTGCACGGCGACTGGCGACGCCTGCCGGACCAGTATTGGCCTGATCTGATTGTCTGGTTCAACCTGGCCTGGTTCGACCCTGGCTACATTCGGCGCGATCCAGAGCTGCAGGCTCTAGTTGAGAAAGGCAGCAATTTCAGCCGCGCCGATGTCGAGAAGGTAGCCGTCAAGAGTCGCAGTGTAGCCGGGCCAACTCTGGCCGCTTATCGCAAGCTGATCGAGCGCGGGCAGATCGAAGTCAGCACGTCACCCTACTACCATCCCATCCTGCCACTACTCGTTGACATCACCTCGGCACGCGAAGCAACACCGGGCCTGCCCCTCCCGCGCACACACTTCGCCTATCCAGAGGATGCCATCGAGCAGGTTCGGCGGGCACTTGTAGCCCACGAGCGTGTCTTTGGCAGGCCACCACATGGGCTGTGGCCACCCGAAGGGTCCGTCAGCCAAGCCGTGGCTGAATTGCTTGGCCGGAGTACGGATCTCCATTGGATCGCCTCCGATGAGGCTATTCTCGCCCGCTCGATCGGGGCGTCAATCGAGCGCGATCAGTATGGGCATGTAACCAACCCTCACTTGCTCTATCAGCCATACGCACTACGCACAGGGGATCGCTCAACCGGTCGGCCGCTGGCGATCTTCTTCCGCGATCGTGTCCTGTCCGATCGCATCGGCTTTGTGTATCAGCATATGGACAGCCAGGCGGCAGCCGCCGATCTGGTGCATCGCCTCCACCGGGCATGGGAGAATCTGGGCGATCGAGATCGCCCGTATGTCGTGCCCATCATTCTTGACGGTGAAAATTGCTGGGAATGCTACGAGAACAACGGTGATGATTTCCTGCGCTGCCTCTATGGTCTCCTCACCGCCGATGATCGCCTGAAGACGGTGACCATGTCCGAATACCTGGAACAGTTTCCGCCACGCTCGACCATCAGTAACCTGGCTGCCGGATCGTGGATCGGAGGCGATCTGCTGACCTGGATCGGAGAACCTGCCCAGAATGAGGCATGGGAGTACCTTGCCCGCACGCGGCAGCAGATCGTATTGCGCGCCGCCCATGATGCGGGAATCGCCCTCGATGTTATCGGACATGCCTGGCGAGAGCTGTACATTGCTGAGGGCTCCGACTGGTTCTGGTGGTACTCATCTCGCAACAACCCGGGCAGCGATGTGTTCGATGTGCAGTTCCGTGGTCATCTGGCCGAAGTCTATCGCAATCTTGGCCTGCCGGTGCCTCAATGGCTGTTGCGACCAATCCTGGTCAGCCGACCACAAGAGGCCGGTCGCAGCCCCCACGGCTACGTTATGCCGGTCCTCGACGCAAGCACCGAGGCAGGCTATGGCTGGGCACGAGCAGGGTACATGGAACCACAGCTATCATCAGCGACCATGCAACGCAATGAAACGCTGTTGCGCCGCTTTTATTACGGATATGATGAAGCCAATCTCTACTTACGCTTTGAGATGAGTCCGTCCCAAGCAGTCGGCAGGATTGTGGTCTACTTCACTACGCCACACCTGAGAGCGAACCGTACCACCCCGCAGCTCCAGGCCAGCGCTCTGCCACCCGGCGATGGCGAGGGCTGGACGCATGAGCTTGCCGTGGATATGGCTTCGCAGAGCGTCACCCTGAAGCAGGCCGACGGCTATGAAGGATGGCGGACGATCGGGCAGGGTGTAACCGCTGCCTTTGGCAGTAACGTTGTAGAAGTTCGTCTTTCGTTAGCCGACCTCGAGCTGAGTCCAGGCGATTTGCTCAGCCTGGTCATTGCAGTTGGTCGCGATGGCATTGAAGAACGTCATCCTTCTATTGGTCATCTCGACTTTCGGATCATTCGCTTTGACGCGTAGTCAAACTGGGGGGGTAAAATAGGCCATATTGCTTAGTCCTTTTAGGCCCTCTGAGACTATCATCCACTTGACAGACACGTTTCTACATGATAACATAATAAGTAGGGATAATTATATTCATTCCTATCATCAGAAAGAAGGGGCGTGTCGTATGCAACTGACAAGTCGAACTGAGTATGCCGTTCGCGCCATGCTCGACTTGGCTAAGCTCGAAGGCGGGCAGGCCACGGCAAAGGAGATCGCCAGGCGGCAAGACATTCCGCCAAAGTTCCTTCCCCAGATCATGGTTGATCTCAGCCGCGCCGGTCTGGTTCAGGGTACTCGTGGCAGTGGTGGGGGCGTTCGCCTGGCTGTCGATCCGGCGAAGGTAACCATTCGCCGTATTGTTGATGCCATTGAGGGACCGATGGCTCTCTATGGCTGTCTGGAAGATGGCGGTGTCTGTCGCCGCCAGGGACATTGCGAGGTGCAGCATGTATGGGCATGGGCACAGTCGCAGTTCCTCAAAGCTCTGGAGGACTTTACCCTCTATGACCTGGTGACCGGGCGAGTCGCCGATCAGCTCCGCCATATGGATCATGACAGCGAGCCGTCCGCACACCATGCCACTGTCAGAGAACACCTGTCGAGCAGCGGCGCGGCGACGTAGTAGGATGCAGCCTCGTCAGGCACATTACAGCACAGACCGCGGGGCATACCATTCCCTGGTTCTGTAAGGAGCACATCTATGGTTGATGAAAAGCAGGTCTGGGACGTTCTGAAGACCGTCTACGATCCCGAGATACCTGTGAACGTCGTTGATCTTGGACTTGTCTATAATGTTGTAGTGGGCGATACCTCGGTGCACGTTGATATGACGATGACGGCCCGCGGTTGCCCCATGCATTCATACCTGACCCAAGAAGCCAGGGAAAAGCTGTTGCAGATCCCAGGCGTCAAGAGCGCCGATGTCAGGATTGTCTGGGACCCGCCATGGAATCCGACCATGATCAGCGAGAGCGGACGCAAAGCCCTCGGCTGGAGCTAAGGCTTCTGATCGGGACACGGAGAGCAGCTTGTCGGCGAGAGCTGTTCTCCGTGTCTCCGCGCGTATTGAACCGTTACTTGATTCCGCATCTCCTTGTCTACACCCCTCGACATGCGATGCTCTTGTGACATCGGGCGTCTGAGGAGGCAGTCCAATGAAGGAAGAGTGGCATGATTACAGAGAGTGATGTTCGGAAGGCATTGAGCACGGTTAAGTTCCCCGGCTACAGTCGGGACATCGTGTCGTTCGGTATGGTATCAAAGATTGATATTGACGGCTCGCAGGTCAGCGTTGTGCTCTCTGTCACATCGAGCGACGCGGCAAAGCTTGAACAGCTTCACATGGACGCGGCCAGAGCTGTTGGTTCGCTGCCCGGCGTCTCGGCTGTGACGGTTGACATCAAAGAACCTCCGTCGTCTGCACAACAGGCCGAAGAGCGCAAACGCAGCATCAAAGGAGTTGACCGGGCAATTGCCGTAGGCAGCGGCAAGGGCGGCGTGGGGAAGACCACGGTGGCCGTTAATCTGGCCGTGGCCCTGGCCGAGCGCGGTCAACGCGTTGGCCTGCTCGATGCCGACGTCTACGGGCCGAATGTGCCGCGCATGATGGGATTGGATGGACAACCGGAGGCGAATGCCGATGGCAAGATCGTACCTTTTGAGAACTACGGCGTGCGCGTCATGTCTATGGGTTTCTTTGTCAACGCCGATACGCCTGTCATCTGGCGTGGCCCTATGGTCGGCAAGCTGATTGAGCAGTTCATCAACGACGTAGATTGGGGCAACCTGGACATACTGTTGATTGACTTGCCGCCAGGCACCGGCGATGCGCAGCTCAGCCTGAGCCAGTTACTGGCGCTGGATGGCGCGATTATCGTCAGCACACCGCAGAAGGTGGCGCTCGAGGACGCCATCAAGGGGCTGCTCATGTTCCAGAAAGTGAACGTACCCATTCTCGGTGTTATTGAGAACATGAGCTATTTCGTGTGCCCGCACTGCGGCGAGCGCACGGACATCTTCGACAACGGTCAGACGGCCAAAGAGTGCGAGAGGCTGCATGTACCCTTCCTGGGCGAAATACCTCTCGATCCTTCGATCCGCCGTGGTGGAGATGAAGGACGGCCGGTGCTCACAATCGCCCCCGACTCGGCGCAAGCCAGGGCATTCCGCGATATCGCCGAACGCCTCTTGCCCCGGCCGGCCAGGGGACCAACCGCCAGTCCGTTGCTCAACTCTATTCTCGGCAACCTCAAGAAGTGATGCCGGCGTCTGGTGGCACCTTGGGGCGTAGCCAGCACACTATGCCCCAAGGTGCATCACGCCGCCTCACACGTCACATCGAAATACATCACATCGAAGTAGATCTTCGTATGTCTCGCGACGCCTCCACAGTGTGGCCTGACCGTCTGCAACCACCACAATCGCCGGACGCAGCGCCATGTT
>Ga0272448_1003899_pt1 | contig 17372 bp, 14 predicted proteins | sample YNPCB0191_FD_202220 | JGI IMG/M metagenome (GOLD analysis project Ga0272448, IMG submission 202220) | Hot spring sediment microbial communities from Yellowstone National Park, WY, United States - YNP-CB-019-1 | ecosystem: Environmental > Aquatic > Thermal springs > Hot (42-90C) > Sediment... | reverse complement strand
CCGTACGGGGTGCGGATCACCCCCGAAGCGCTGGTGATGGCCACGCGGGCCTAAAGAGACGGTGAAGAGGCGAAATCCCCGTCAGACCAGGGCACTACTGCGTCTGAAAATGGCTAAACTTCAGTGGGGGATTCAGGATGCAGGATTCAGGATTCAGGATTCACGTTCCTATTATCGCTGCCGGTAGCTGCTGGCAATGCGGCGATGGTTCAGGGTGCAGACTCTCCGCCCGTTTGTGTCACCAGCCCCTGAATCCTGAATCCTGCATCCTGAATCAATAACAACGATGACCATCCGCCAACTCGCCCAACTAGCCGGCGTCTCCATCTGCACCGTCTCGAAAGCGTTGCGGGATGATCCTCGCCTGCGGCCTGAGACGATCCAGCGCATCAAAGAGCTGGCGGCGCAGTATCAGTACCATCCCAATCGGCTGACCCAGGGGTTGATCAGCGGGAAGAGCCGGACTGCCGTGTGCATTGTGCCGGAGGTGACCAGCACGTTCCATGCGCGGGTGTTGCGCGGGGTGATGGAAAGCGCCCTGGCGGCCTCGTTTCATATCGTCACCGTGGAGACGCATAATCAACTGCTGAAGACTGTGGCGGCTCTGCACTCGTGCATCGAGCAACGCGTCGAGGGGGTGCTCATCGCCAGCGAGCACTATGCGCCTATTCCGCAGGAGATGATCCTGGCGCTACATAATCATGCGATCAAAATCGTCGGCCTGGATGCCACGCTCTTCGAGCGGCCCATCGACCAGGTGCGGACAGACGAGGAAGCCCTGGCGCGCATCGCCGTGGAGCACCTGCTGCAGTTGGGGCACCGTATCATTGCCTATGTCGGCCCCTTGCCGGACGGGCCATTGATCGACCGCTCGCTGGCGCTCTCGCGCATCTTCCGCGAATACCACCTGTCGCGCGCGCACTTCATCGACACGCAGACCGACCAGTTTCTCCGCTTTGATGCCGGTCAGGTGCTGGAGCGCATCCTGCACGCCCCCTTGCCCCCCACGGCGGTGATCGTCTGGCAGGACCTGCTCGCTGCACGTTTGCTGCAGGAGGCGACCCTGCGGGGGATCGCCGTGCCGGGCAGGTTCAGCATCCTCAGTTGTGCGAACTACGCCATCGCGGAACTCACCGTGCCCCGCCTCACCAGCATCGAACAATTCCCGGAAGAGATCGGACGCCAGGCGCTGGCGCTGCTGCTGCGCCGGCTGGAGGAGGGTGCTGCGCCATCCTCACACGGGGAAACCATCACCATTCAACCGCAACTGGTGGTGCGAGATTCATGCGCGCCGCCGTATCGGTAAGACGCGCTATCCCTGATATTCACAGTTAAGTGTTCTCACGGTACAATGGATTTCCTACCCGATCAATGTTGGAGGTGAAGTCGATGGCGCGCATTCGTATCGGCCAGGATGATCTCATCACGGCGCTGGAGGAGCATTCCTACGAGTGCTATTACGTGCTCGATCTGACGAATGGTGAGGTGCACTGGGTGCCGACGGAATTGTCGGGTTTAGACCGGGATGAAGAATTGGAGGCGCAGATGGAAGCCGAACCGGAACGCTTTCGGAAGGTTCAGTCGCTGCCGTCGCGCGTTGGCTTCGCCATCATGGAGGAGTTCGCCGACAGTTTGCCCGATTCGCGCATGAAGGACCGCCTCTTTCACGCACTGCATGGTCGCCGTCCCTTCCGGCACTTCAAAGACGTATTGAATGATGATGAACAGGTGAGCGACGCCTTCTTCCGTTTCCGCGATCAGGAGATGCTGATCCATGCGCAGGAATGGTTGGACGAGGAAGGGCTTGACGCCGAACTGGTCCCGTATAGCGCTGTAAAGGAGTTATTATAATGTATCTACCTGCTGACGATATTGACTTGTTCTTTAAGCTCTGGTTTGCTGTGCTCGCGTTCACAAGCCGGCAGTATCCGGGGATTCTGTCCGGGGAGAGGAGACCGGATGAGATTCGCGGCATGCCATTGGCACAACTGAAACCGCTGCGGGATGCGGTATATGACCACCCAGGGATCTTCGATGCTTTTATCGCGGCCAACCCCAGCAAATTCCCTGAAGAGGAACTGGCTATTGTCCGGGAGTGGAAGCATTTCGTGCGCGGACAATTCATCCTGCTGCGCCAGTTGAAAGCCTATGCCATTTTTGTCGATATGAATGAGCCCCCGAGAGCCTACGGCGTACTGGCCTTGAATTCATCATTCGAAGAGCTGACGCAATTGCCAGCATTTGTCGATGCCGTTTTGCTGCCATTCAAAGGGAAGATCACTTATGACGGCATCATCAACTATTCCCCGATCGTCTTTGGCCGCAATTACATCAATAGCTTTAACGACACGTATCAGCGAGCGAAATCGCTGTACGGCATCATTACCGCATTGCCGTATATACCGCCGGAGGAACAACAGCCGGAGATCGAACTGCTGCGCTTTTATATGAAGAGTGAGCGCAACCGGACACAGTATATTGAGCAGACCAGCGAATTGCTGCATAGGAATCCATCTCTGCTTCCCGTGTATCATCAGGAGTTGGGCAAACTCAATTCACGCACATATAAACGCTGGTTCCGCGAGCAGGGGCTTTCGTCGGCCTGGTTTGCCATGCTGGATAATATGGTGATTGCCAGCGGCAAGAGCCAGGACGAGGTCAACCATATCCTGAACTGGCTGCTTCCTGATGAGAAGCGCCAATATGCTTATGTTTTTCATTGGAAGCCATGATTTTCTGGCGCGAACCTCCAGGTGAGCGATACTTACGGGCCTTTCACTGGCTCACCGGGAGGTTCGCGCTCCAGTGGCCCGCATTCGTGAAATAATGCGCAAACACCCTTGCGTCTTTTTTCGGAATTATCGTATAATGTCGGGGTTTGTGTGGAGAACGGCACAAGGGGCCTGTTGCCGTGACCGGTATCGGTAAATTCGGCGCCCCTTGTCCGGCAGGTGAAGAAGGACATCCTGGGTGGGAGTGCAACGTGCGACCAATTGAGGAAACGGAAGCCGCCTGGGTAACGGATTACTTTGGGGCAGATTATTTACGGCTGTACCAGTTTCCCCCGGAACGGACCAATCCGGAAGTGGAGTTTCTCTATCAGGAACTCTCCCGGCGCCTTCCCCCTGACGGACCTGTGCTGGACCTGGCGTGCGGCCAGGGGCGCCATGCCGTGCAACTCGCCCAACGCGGCTTGCGGGTGATGGGGCTCGATTACCAGCAGAACCTGCTCGACGAAGCCGCGCGCTCCGCGCGCGAACGGCAGGTGCGCCTCCCGCTGGTGCGCGGGGACATGCGGCGGCTTCCCTTCACCGGCGCCTTCGCTGCGGTGATGTGCATGTTCAGCGCCTTCGGCTATTTCTCCGATGTGGAGAATGCCGGCGTGCTGGCGGAGATTGCCCGCAGCCTGCGCCCCGGCGGCTGGCTGGTGCTGGACATCGCCAACCGGGATCACCTGCTGCGCCACGCGCAACCGCGCGGGTGGAAGCGCCTGCCGGACGGGACGATCGTGGTGAGCGAATGGCGGTGGGATGTGCCGACAGGCCGGTATACGCACCAGCAGTGGCTCATCACCGCGCAGGGGCAGCGCAGTTTCTCGCACTCGGTGCGCGTGTATACCTGCACGGAGTTGATAACCCTGTTGCAGGACGCGGGGTTCACGGTGGATGCCGTGCATGGCGGCTTCCGCGGCGAAGCGCTCACCTGGGACGCGCCGCGGCTGGTGATCATCGCACAAAAAGCCGGTGATTCGGGGCCACGGAACGGCCAGGAATCCGTAACCTACGGGTAATATTCCGCGTCTATGCTAAGATTGTGCATACCAGCGCTGGAATTGACATTGATTTAATCTTGCACAGTAATAAAGGAGAAGACCGTGCCACTCGTAACCAGTAAAGAGGTATTACTGAAAGCCCGTGCGGAAGGCTATGCCGTCGGCGCATTCAACCTCAATAACATGGAAATGGCCCAGGCAATCGTCCAGGCCGCCGTCGAAGAGAACGCTCCCGTGATCATCCAGGCCAGCCAGGGCGCCATCAAGTACGCCGGGTTGGAAATGATCACTGCCATGGCGAAAGTGCTCGGTGAGAGCTCGCCCGTGCCCGTCGTGCTGCACCTGGACCATGGGACCGACTACAAGCAGAACGTGAAATGCCTGCGCGCCGGCTTCACCTCGCTGATGTTCGACGGCCATGATCTGCCGCTGGAGCAGAACATTGCCATGACCGCGAAGATCGTCGACATCGCCCACTCCGTGGGGTTGCCGGTGGAAGCGGAAATCGGTTCCGTGCTCACCATTGAGGGCTTGCTCTCCGATGCGGAGATGGCTGAAATCCGCGCGATGGAAATCCCCAAACAGTTCGAAGTGCTGCGCAAGAAGATTGGCCCCGCCGTCGACGAGCATATCGCCAAGCCGGAAGAGGCCAAGCGGTTTGTCGAAGAGACCGGCGTGGACTTCCTCGCCGCCGCGGTGGGCTCCGTCCACGGGCTGTGGCTGGACGTCTGGCCGCTGCGCGTCGACCGCCTGAAAGAAATCTACGACGCCGTGCAGATCCCCATCGTCAGCCATGGGTCCTCCGGCGTGCTCATCGACCGTGCGCAGGCCGAGGCCAAGGGTGTGGAACTCCTGCCCGGTGAAGGCTCGCTCCTCGACGCCATCAAGGTCGGCTACACCAAGATCAACGTCGCCACCGCATTGAGTATGGAATTCAACCGCGCGATGCTGGCCGCCGCCGCGAAGCGCCCGGGTGAGAAAGACCCGCGCAAGTTGCTGGCGCCCGCCCGCGATGCCGTGGTGGCGAAGACGAAGGAGTATATCCGCCTCTTCAACAGCACCGGCAAGGCCGGCAGCAGTACGGTCAGCAGTCAAAGTTCTGGTGCCCTGGGCGGCGGTTCCGTCGCTCGCGGCGAAGAATAATTGCATTCCGGGGTGGGGCGCAGTCCCCACCCCACTTTCCGACCCAGGGAATAGAGCATGAAACGCATTGCGGTATTGACCAGCGGCGGTGATTCGCCCGGAATGAACGCGGCCATCCGTGCCGTGGTTCGCATGGGCATCAATCAGGGTGCCGAAGTGATCGGCGTGCGCAACGGCTATCAAGGCTTGCTGGAAGGCAACTTCACGCTGATGGACGCCGGTTCGGTGTCCGGCATTATCAACCATGGCGGCACCATCCTGCATAGTGCGCGCAGCCTCGAATTCAAAACTCCCGAAGGCTTTGCCCGCGCGGTGGACAACCTGCACCAGGCCGGCATCGACGGATTGGTGACCATCGGTGGCAACGGCTCGCAGCATGGTTCTTATGAGCTGTTCACTAAAGCCGACTTCCCGGTGATCGGCGTGGCCAGCACCATCGACAACGATCTCTACGGCACCGACTACACCATCGGCTTCGACACCGCGGTGAATACGGCACTGGAGAGCATCGACCGCCTGCGCGACACCGCCACCTCCCATGACCGTATCTTCGTCATTGAAGTGATGGGACGCTCGCGGGGGTTTGTCGCCCTGCACGTGGGCATCGCCGGTGGCGCGGAGGTCGTGCTGCTCCCGGAGATCCCCTGGTCGCTGGACAAGCTTGTGGATACCATCCAGCGCGGCTATCGCCGCGGGAAGAAATCATTCCTCATCGTGGTGGCGGAAGGCGCCGTGCGCGGGGAAACCCTCGCCCAGCAGGTGGAGAATGCCACCGGCTACGAAGCGCGCGCCACCGTACTCGGCCACGTGCAGCGCGGCGGGTCGCCGTCTGCGGCAGACCGGGTGCTGGCCAGCCAGCTTGGCGCCTATGCGGTGAAATTCCTCATGGACGGCAAGAAAGGCGTGCTGGTGGGTGAGCGGAGCAATACCATCGTCACCACCCCGCTGGAAGATTGCTGGTCGAAAGATAAGCCCCTCGATCCCGAGTTGCTTGATCTCGTCGACGTCCTGGGGGCATAGTCGGGGGTGTGGGAGTTTGGGAGTGTCGGAGTATCTGGTAACGGGAACGGGTCATGTTTCACCCCCATACTCCCAAATTCCCACACCGTTCCACCGAAAGCGCCAATATCGACAACCCGCGCAGGCTGCGCCGACAAATACAGTTAATATCATGAATTTTCCGGGCAAATCCGTCCGGATGATGCCGAGGGTTTTCCCGCCCTCACATTGCGGTTGGCTCGTAACATTAGTCGCCGTACATGTATCTTAGGAGGTCACACTACCATGTTATCGCAACAACGGAAGACGCGGTCTTCCCAACGAAACCGAACGCGCTCTACCATCAAGACCTGGGTGCTTGGTTTCATGGTGCTCGCGCTCGCCGGTATGATTATCGCCGGGCCAAAACTGTTCGGACAAACACCGACCATTGCGCATCCTGCAGCGGCGGGCACGAATGCAAAAGCTTCGGCCACAAATAAAGTTACGCCGATCTCGCCTGCCGGCACAAACGCGAAAAACAGCGCCGGCGTGTCGGCGATCTCGCCCGCCGGTACCAATGCCAAGGGCAGCGCCGGCGTATCAGCGATGTCACCCGCCGGGACGAATGCGAAAAGCAGTGCGACAGCGGGCGCCGTCGCCGCTCCGCCGCCGTCCACCTCGGAAGCCGCGGCTTCGAAAACTGCCGGCGGTGGTGAGGCCATCAGCCTGCCGTTCGGCAAAGAAGCCTGGCTACCGTTGTATATCGTGTTGTTTGCCGCGCTCATCGCACTGGCTTTCGGCTATTTCTGGTTGCAAAAAACCTTGAAGCAAGATCCCGGCAGTGAGCGCATGCAAGGTGTCGCCTCTGCCGTGCAGGAAGGCGCCATGGCCTACCTGGGCCGCCAGGTGCGCACGATGATTCCGCTGGTCATTGTCATCGCCCTCGGCCTATTCATCCTGTATTACAACCAGTATGGCAAGATTGCTCCGGAAAGCGCGATGAAACTGGCGATCGGCGTGGCCATCGCCTTCATCCTGGGCGTCACCGCCTCCTACCTGGCCGGCTATGTGGGCATGGGCGTCGCCGTGCGCGGCAACGTGCGCGTCGCCAACGCCGCGCTCTCCAGCTTCAAACGCGCGCTGGAAACCGCCTTCCAGGCCGGCGCGGTGTCCGGCATGTTCACCGTCGGCCTCGGGCTGCTCGGTGCCACCATCACCTTCATGGTCTTCCAGCAGGACGCGATGTTCGTGCTGGTCGGCTTCGGTTTCGGCGGCTCGCTGGCCGCGTTGTTCATGCGCGTCGGCGGTGGTATCTTCACCAAGGCTGCTGACGTGGGCGCCGACCTGGTCGGCAAAGTGGAAGCCGGTATTCCGGAAGATGACCCGCGCAACGCCGCCACCATCGCCGACAACGTGGGCGACAACGTGGGCGACTGCGCCGGTATGGCCGCGGACGTCTTCGAGTCCTATGAAGTCACGCTGGTCGCCGCCATCATTCTGGCCGCCGCCGTCGGGCGCACGCTGCAGGATGCCGGGTTCGGCTTGCTCAACGTCCCCGCAGGCCTCGCGCCAACCTTCACTGCGGTCTTTACGCTGAAGCTGGTCATCTTCGCCCTCCTCGCCCGTGCGGTCGGCGTGGTCGCCTCCATCGTCGGCGTGCTGGCTGTGCAAGGCAAGGATGACCCGAACATGAATCCGATGACCCCGATCAACACCGGATTCCTCGTCTCGGCGATCATCGCCTCCCTCGGTTTCTTCGTCGTCGGCTACATGGTCTTCAACGACATCAATTTCGCCAATCAGGTTCCATTTATCGGCACGGCGACCTCGGACTCCCTGAAACTGCATCAACAGTTCCTCAGTCTGGGCGCCAACTTCTGGTGGTTGGCCCCGCTGGCCACCTTCATCGGTATTTTCCTCACCCAGGTGATCGGGAAATTGACCGAATACTTCACCGCCGATGACAAGAAACCGGTGACGGAGATTGCCTCTTCCGCAAAGACCGGTCCGGCCACGCTCATCCTCGCCGGGTTGTCCGAAGGGTTGGAGTCGTCGGTGTGGGGCATTGTCGCCATCGCGGTGACCATTTACCTCGCCTACATCCTCTTCCCGATTCCCGCACTCGCGGCGTACGCCATCGCGCTTACCGGTCTCGGCCTGCTGGCCACCACCGGCTACGTGCTGGCTATGGATACCTACGGGCCGATCTCCGACAACGCCAACGGCATCTTCGAGATGTCCGGCGCGTTGAAGAACAAAGACGGCAGCGAGAACAAAGCCGCGCATAACATCGTGGCACGCCTCGACATGGTAGGCAACACCACCAAGGCATTGACGAAGGGCTTCGCCATCGCCACCGCAGTGATCGCGGCCGTGGCGCTGTACCGCTCCTTCCTGGACACCGTAGCCAGCGCGCAGATCGCCAAAGGGCTGATGATCGGCAACCAGGCAGAGATTCTCGTCCGGAACATCCAGGTGAACCTGCCGGATGTCTTCGTCGGCTTGCTCATCGGCGGCGCCATCCCGTTCCTCTTTTCCAGCTTCGCCATCCGCGCGGTCTCCCGCGCCGCGGTGCAGTTGGTTGAAGAAGTCCGCCGCCAGTTCCGCACCATCCCGGGCATCTGGGACTACACCGGTGTGGGCGAGAAAGGCAAACCGGACTATGGCCGCTGTGTGGAGATCTCCACCGCCGCGGCGCAGAAAGAACTGCTGGGCCCCGGCCTGCTGGCCGTGTTCTCCCCCATCCTCGTCGGCTTCTGGCTCGGCGCCTATGCGCTGGGCGGCTTCCTCGCGGGCGCCATTCTCGCCGGCCAGCTCATGGCGGTGTTCATGAGTAACACCGGTGGGGCGTGGGACAACGCGAAGAAGAAGATCGAAGACGGCTTCCTGGGCGGCAAAGGTTCCGAAGCCCATAAGGCCGGCGTCATCGGCGACACCGTCGGCGACCCGTTGAAAGACACCGCCGGTCCGGCCCTGAACCCGATGATCAAGGTGATGAACCTGGTCGCCATCCTGGTCGCCCCGGCGACGATTCAGTTGCAGGACTCTCCGCTGAAGTGGATTGTCGTGCTCATTGCGCTGATCGTCTTGATTGTTGCCGTCAGCTTCTCCAAGCGCGGTGGCGTGGAGTCGAGTGCCGAGGAATCCACGGCCGTCGCCCGCAAGGCGTAATCACCCCGCATCGGTGAACGTGAACTGGGAGCGCCGGCGTCCCGCCGGTGAGTGAGTTGTACTCTTACTCGCCGACAGGATGCCGGCGCTCCCAGGCGTTTCTCGGTAAAATATACGGAAGGTCTTGCCGCAGGCATGACACTGATGTATCTTAGGGGCAAGTCAATTTTCCGCTGGAATGAGAAGCACGATGATAGAGTCCGAACCGAACCTTTACGACTTTCTCGGCGTCGCCCGCACGGCCACGCAGGAAGATATTATCAAGGCCTTTCGCCAAAAGACCGCGCAATTGAGTGCGGACACCAGTGGCTCCCCCGCGATACAACGCGATATGCAGATCCTGGGCCGCGTCTATCGCACTCTCACCGACGCGGAACGCCGCAAAGCCTACGATGCCACGCTCCCGCCGGAGCCCAACCGGTCCATTGCCGGCGAGTTTGTCACCTTCGAGAAGGAATGGTTGCACGAGGGGGAAGACCCGAATCCATCGACGAAAACGGTCGTCGAAGAAGCACCGGTCGACCTCGAATCGATCACTGATCCCGCCCAGCGCGAAGCGCACCGCATCTGGCAAGCGGCATCCAAAGAATTTCTGGCGCGCCCGGAGCGCTACACGCCGGCGATGGACGGGGTGAAGATCATCAAACCGCTCACCATCGAGGCGGAGAAGATGGTGGTGCTGGGGTATGACGCGCAGTATGCGAATTACATCGGCTACCTCAACACCGGCGAGAACTTCCACGTGCTGCGCCGCCTGCTGTGCGAGCAATATGGGAAATCGCTGGACGTGCGCTTCGTCGAGACCACCAGCATCGACGAGTGGCTCACTATCCGCAGCGCCGAGCTGAAGGTGCAAAGGAAGCATATCGACCGCGTCCAGGCACGCATCCGCGTCGAGTCTGCGTCCTCCGAATACACCTTCGAGAGCGGCTCCGGCAGTTGGGACGATGTGATGCGTGCCATCGAGCAGTGGGGCGCCGCGGAGCCGGACACCTCACCACGCGGCCGCGCCATCTTCATCCTGCAGTATATCCGGCAGGTCTCGAGCGCCGAAGACTACGCACGCGCGGCCAATATGCCCAACGAGCAATTACGCGCCCACCTGAACGCTGCCTTCACCAGAATGGGCGAACTCGTCGACCTCGACCCCGCCCTGGTGGCGCTTGAATATTTCCGCTTCCGGATGCAGTGATATTGTTGATTCAGGATGCATGATTCAGGATTCAGGGTCTGTCCGAGCGCTAAAAGCGAATGTGAGCGCGTATAATAGTGTTGACAGGTAGAAGGCACAATCGAAGCACTCGGCAGAAAAGCACCGGTTTCGGGGACTGACATCGAAACTCCGGTGGTTAAGGATGCTGCCGGTGCTTTTTACAGCAATGCGTGAGAGGCATGAGGAGTTTCGGTGTCTGTCCGCGAAACCCTATCTGCCATATGCCTTGCATCCTGAACCCTGCATCCTGAATCCAGGAAAATAAGAGAGGTATCTATGAACCGTACGGTTGATCTGCTGAAAAAAGGGCCGACGCTGATCATGAGCTTGCCGGCGAATGATCCGGAATTGGCGCGCGCGGCGGCGAATGGGGGCGCGGATGTGTTGAAAGTGCATATTCGCGTGCAGCATGCTGCGAGCGGCACCTATTTCGGTTCGCTCGAAGAAGAGCGTGAGCGGTTGCATCAGATCGTGGAGCTCTTTCCCGGTCCGGTGGGCATCGTCGCCGGTGCGGAGACGCCCGCCACGCCGGAGGAAATGGACGAACTGCGGCAGATGGGCATCGACTTCTTCGATCTCTATCTCTCCCATATGCCGGCCTGGATGTGGCGGGAAGCGTACATGAGCAAAGCGGTGGCGCTGGAACACCACTACTCCATCCACCAGGCCATCGCCCTGGAGAACCTGGGCGCGGACATCCTTGAAGCGGCGATTATCCCGCATGACGGGTATGGCCAGCCGCTGGTGATCGCCGACCTCGCCGCCTATCGTGATCTGCATGATACCATCGATATCCCCATCATCGTCCCCACCCAGCGCGCCATCCGCCCGGAGGAAGCCACTCTCGTCACCGGCGAGTGCGGCATCCAAGGCCTGATGATCGGCGCCATCGTCACCGGCAAAACCGCCCTGAGCATCGAAGACGCCGTGCGCAAATTCAAATCGGCGCTGCGTGGGTAACTATTTTTGTTAGCCGCAAAAGAGCCCAAAGAGCACAAAAATGATATTGAGGGAACGCTGAGTCAGGATGGAGAGCACCTGGCAAAAACTGGATGCCTTGCTTCACCAGTGCGTATCTCGATTTCCGTTCCGGTTGAGGTGTCGACGATTGACAACCAACCATCATGTCCCACTACCAGGCGTTCCGACGACATCTCTTTTGTGCTCTTTGTGCTCTTTTGCGGCTATTAAAATACATTATTTCCCCTTGAACAACACCGCATCCAGCCCGAGGAAGCGGCCGGGGGCGGAGGCGAGGACGGCGCATTCCATGGCGAGGAAGGCGGCGTTGCCGGTGAGGCTGAAGCAGCCGACGGCTGCCAGCGACGGGTCCGGGTTCAGCGCCAGGTGGCAGGTGGCGAGGAGGAAACCGGCGTTCATCACCAGGCCGACCAGCGCGGCCAGCCGGGTGAAGAGCCCGAAGACCAGCAGCCCGCCCACCGCCATCTCCCCGATAATGACCAGCCAGCTCACCAGTTGGACATGCGTCGCAACGTATTTGCTCAATAGCCAGGGATAGACCGGGATGAAGTTGTGCTGGACAAACAGGCCACCGTTAGCGGTGGCGACCTGCAGCGTCTTCTCGAAACTCGCCCGGTCGCTCAGGATGGTATAGACGCTAAAGAGGAAGAACCCTCCCAGGAACAGGCGAATGATCACCCACCCCACCGCGGAGCCGTCCACGCGTTTCCCCGCGTTGCCGTTCCCCCCGGTCGAATTCGACTTTGCCTTCGATTTACCCATATCTCGTATCCTTCCCCACACAGCGCCGATTCCCTGCCGGTGGGCAAGAATGCAGCCCATGCATCCTCAATATACTCATTTACGCATGAGTAAGAACACGAGCATGCGAAAGGATAGGGAAAGAGAAAGTGTGTGGGTGTCTGGACGTGGCAGCCGCATTACCCCTGCATATCCGTATACTCATATGTCCACCGTGCAATGCATACCTGTTATTGTTGGCGATTATTCCCAGTTCGGATAGTTGAAAAATTGGCGCATCTATCGGATAATATGGCAGAGAGGCGCCTGTCTTTCTGGCAAGACAAGTATGTGCCTCTTCCATGATAACCCGGGGAGGAATGGGCGTGGACTCCGTTGTTCCCGTCGAACGGCGAAAAGCGTATCGCCTTCGCTACCAGGAGCATAATTGCCCGACCATCATGATCGGGGGCAGTGAATGGCCGCTCAACGAGATTTCGGAGGGGGGGCTGGTCTTCCGTTCGTCCTCGCCGGAGTATGTGCTTCAGCAGATGCATATAGCCGTGATCCACTTCCCGGACGGGTCCAAGCATGCTGTGCCGGTGCTCATCATCCGGAGGACGGCCGATACCGTGGTCGCCCGCTGTGTGACGGCCTGCATCCCCCACGATCGCGTCGCCACGGAAATCGAGCGTACTGCGCAGGATGCGCAGACCGCCGATGCCGCTGCAATGGCCCTGAATACACACGCCGGCGCCTACCAGGAAAAACGAGCTGAAGAAGGACACCTGCAATATCCCGCCGAAAGCGCACCGCGCATTTATCTCGACGATGTGCACTATCCGCTGGAAGAGCTCTTTGCGGACGGCTTCGTCTTTCGCGCCTCGACCGCAGGGCAATACACGCTGCACCAGAAGATTCACGGCTATATCGTGTTCCCTCCTGACGGCACCGTGGTCTCCGTGTATGGCATGGTCAACCGGGTCACCTCGGAGCATGTCATCGTAGAGCTATCAATGCCGCTCCCCGCCTTCTGGCTCAAAGTCGAACAGAAACGGCTTAGCGGGTCCAGGGTTTGAGATACGAGACCCTGCCCCCTCACCCCCAGCCCCTCTCCCCGAGGCGAGGGGTGTACCGGCATTGAAACTACTTTTACTCCCATATCTCTCAACACCTACCCCCCTCTCTTCGGGGTGAGGGGGAGCGCACACGGAACAAACTTGCGGGATCATAAATTTCTTCCCAGCTCACATTGGCGATATCGTACGACGACTGGGTGAGAAAATGTGCGAAAACGATTGCAACGCATGATGTCACAGGTTATACTTCTGATCGTTTGATTGCTTAAGGGGAGTCCTGTCGTGCTTCCCGTTTTCACAATCAGTTTACGTACACACTTTTGCAATGACCTCAGAGGGGGCAGCAATGAAAAAGGTACTTTATGTGTATGGTGGGCCGGAGTTCCATCCGACGGAAGCCGCGGGGAAGATGCTGGCGGAGATGCTGGCGGCGGACGGGCGGTTCCACCTGGAGATGACCGAGAGTCTCGATGCGTTTGCGACGTTGCCGGGCAGCGAGTACGTGGCCGTGGTGGTCTATACCACCGGGTTCTACGAAGAGATGACCCCGGCGCGGGAGAAAGGGCTGCTGGAATTTGTGCGCAATGGCGGCGGATTCGTCGGCATCCATTCGGCCTCAGATAGCTTCCGCGACAATCGCGAGTTCATCGACATGCTCGGGTGTGAATTCCTCACCCACCCGGAACACCATGAATTCAGCGTCGAAATCACCGATAAGAACCACTACATCACCACGCGCGTGCCGAATTTCTCCGTCTACGACGAGATGTATCACCTGGAGAACTTTGACCCTGCCCAGGTGACCCTGCTGGCCTCGACAACCTGGCAAGGCAAGAAGATGGCGATGGCCTATGCGAAGTCCTATGGCCAGGGCCGGGTGAGCTATCTGGCCAACGGGCATACCCTGCAGGTGTGGAAGCATCCGGAATTCCGCAAGCTGTTGCTGCGCGCGATTGCGTGGAGCGCAGGCGCGAAACAGCCGAACAAGGTAATCCGCTGCGGCTTGCTCGGGTACGGGCCGGCGTTCAATATGGGCAAGGGGCATGCGAACTGGATCAACGATACCCCGGGGATGAAAGTGGTCGCCATGTGCGATGCCACCCCCGCCCGCGTAGCGGCAGCGAAAGAAGAGCTGCCGGGCTTGCAGGGGTATTTCACCAGCCTGGATGAGATGTTGGCGATGCCGGATCTCGACCTGGTGGTGAACATCCTGCCGCACAACCTGCATGCACCGATGACGCTGAAGTGCCTGGAAGCCGGCAAGCATGTCGTGCTGGAGAAACCGTTCTGCATCACCGTGGACGAAGCCAACGCCATGATCGACAAGGCGCGCGAGAAAGGCCTGATGCTCAGCCTCTTCCATAACCGGCGCTGGGACGGCGATTATCTCACCATCCGCGACATCATCGACCGCGGGCTCATCGGCGATGTCTTCCATATCGAGTGCGGGCAAGCCGGCTATAATCATCCCGGCTTCTGGTGGCGCTCCGACAAGGCCATCAGCGGCGGCGTGATGTATGACTGGGGCGCGCATTTCCTCGACTGGATCCTCAACCTGGTGCCGGCGAAGGTGACCCAGGTGACGGGCAACTTCCAGAAGCGCGTGTGGAACGCGGTGACCAACGAGGACTTCGGGCAGGCGTACATCCGCTTCGAGAACGGGGTGACCGCCGACTACATCACCTCGACGATCTCCGCCAGCTCTCGCCCGAAATGGCGCATCAACGGCACCAAAGGCGCCATCGTGCAGGACTGGGGCGATATCACCCTCATCACCTTCGTGAACGGCATCCGCCAGGACAGCACGGTGAAGGTGACGCTGCCGGGCTATGGCAGCACCGAGTACTACCGCAACGTGGCTGACCACCTGCTGCTGGGTGAGGACTTGAGCGTGAAACCCGAGCAGGCCCGCCGCGTCATCGGCGTCATCGAGGCCGCACAGCAAAGCTCGCAACTCGGCACCAGCGTGCCGCCCCCGGACCGCTGCGAGGATGATCCGGCGGCAACGAAGGCGTTCATCAGCGCAGGAGTCTAGTGGCACGATCATCCTGACCGTGAGTCGCCCTGGCTTCCAGCCAAGGCACGTGGAGTAATGAAGTATTCACGCGCCCCGATTCGAAATCGGGGCGACTCACGGGCTGGAAGCCCGTGCCACGTCGAATGGAAGCGCGACAGCCGATCCAGTGCGTACAGTAAGAAGAGCAACACCACCGCTCCTGACCACTCCAACATGAAAGACACCCCTCCCCGGCTGCCGCATTTCCAGCAAAAATCTGATCTCCCTTCAGAGAGTATCCACCCATGTTGCCACCCCGACATCGCTGTTGCGCAAATTTCACCGCAAACGTCTGTCTTTTCCGCAAAAGGACGGGGTTTCCATCACCGGAAAGGAGTGCGGGGGAGGGCTTTGATGTGTGGGGGTATGGGGGTTTGGGAGTGTGGGAGTATTGGGCTGTCTTTCTCTTTCTCTTGCTCTTTCTTCCAATCGCATACTATAAATGAGAAACCGATTACTGGATATGCGGCCGGTGTGAAATCCCCAAGTAAGAGTAAGAGTAAGAAACGCTAACGTTAATGAAAATCGTGTGGAGGTATGGAAGCTTTACTCCCACACCCCCACACGCCCAAACTCCCACACCGATCTTACTGTGCTTTCACCGGCAGCGTCAGGTTGAGCCCGGCAAAATATTTGTGTTCGCGGATGGCGGTTAAGCCCAGCGCATTGGTTTGACCCACCTGGATGCTGATGTCGGTGTTGAGGCGATAACGCATGCCGATGGCCGTCATGGCTTCCAGGTCGCCGACGCGCGTATTCTTCGTCTGAAACTCACCCATCAAGAGCCATTGCGGGGTGAGGTAGAGCGTTGCACCGCTGAAGGCGCGCAAGGCGTACTCGGCTTTTTCATCCCCCACTTTCATGCGTGTCCAGTTGACGCCCGCGGTGAAGGCGATGTTGGAATAGTCGATCTTATCGGCATCGAAGTCAGTGGACCAGGCAAAATATCCCTGGACGTAGTTGGTATTGACCTTCTGCTGGTCGCGGTCGCGCCGGACAATCACGCCGAAGGCGCTGTCGCCGCCGAGGATCCTGGCGAAAGAGGCCTTGGCATTGGCGCTCCACGCCTGGTTCAACGGCGCCTCCGCATTGAAGGGATCATACATGGCACCGACTTCCAGGCCGCGGCCGATGGTCATCAGCGCGCGGACCGGCACGCTGTCACCATGCTCCAGTTGGTACCAGTCACCGGCGATTTGCAGCCCGGTCGGCGGGATCTTGCCCGTGGGGATCACCAGCATGCCGGTCGGGCCGGCAAGAGTCGGGTACGCATACACCACGCCGGCGCATGCCAGAGCGAACAGCATCATGCTTGCTATGCGCGAAGTCCTCATGGTCTTCCCCTTCAGCGGTTGTGCGCAATTCGTTCCCAGCACAATCCGCTCCGTCACTCCCTGTCACTCAATCGCTCATCGTCACGCCACCCTCGCGGCAGACGAGTTAACTGTATTGTAGTGCGCTGGGATTACCGTCGAATCTCACCGTTGTGCTGTTCATCCCACACTCCCTGTGCGGTGAAAGCCGGGCGCAACAAAAACGGCCTCGCGCAGTTTGGACGTGCGCGAGGCCGAATATAACGATGTATCGGAATCCGTGTTTACGCCATCGAGGCGAGTTCTTCATCCGGGATATCGACGTTGGAGTAGACATCCTGCACGTCGTCCAGTTCTTCCAGCCCATCGATGAGCTTCATCACCTGCATCGCCTCTTTGCCGGTCACCGTCACGGTGTTCTGCGGCACCATGCGCGCCTCGGCTTCCTCGACGGCCAGGCCGGCTTTCTCCAGCGCTTCTTTCACGTTGTAGACGTCGTTCGGCGCCGTGAAGATTTCGTAGACTTCGTCGCTCTCCGCGTTCACATCTTCCGCACCGGCTTCCAGGGCGGCCATCATCACGGTATCTTCATCACCGGCGGATTTGCTCATGGTGATCACGCCGCGGTGGTCGAAGAGGTAGCTGACGCAGCCGGTTTCACCCATGTTGCCGCCGTGGCCGCGGAAAATGGAGCGCACTTCCGGCGCCGTGCGGTTGCGGTTGTCGGTCATGCAGTGCACCATGATGGCCACGCCACCGGGGCCGTATCCCTCGTAGGTGATCTCTTCATACTGCACGCCTTCCAACTCGCCGGTGCCGCGCATGATATTGCGCTTGATGTTGTCGGCGGGCATGGAGGCCTCTTTCGCCTTCAGCAGCACGTTGCGCAGGCGGATATTGTTATTCGGGTCGCCGCCGCCGGCGCGCGCTGCCGCGATGATCT
>Ga0272448_1003898_pt1 | contig 17375 bp, 19 predicted proteins | sample YNPCB0191_FD_202220 | JGI IMG/M metagenome (GOLD analysis project Ga0272448, IMG submission 202220) | Hot spring sediment microbial communities from Yellowstone National Park, WY, United States - YNP-CB-019-1 | ecosystem: Environmental > Aquatic > Thermal springs > Hot (42-90C) > Sediment... | reverse complement strand
AGAGAACAACGGATGATTAGACGACCGCTTGCATTATACCACATGAAGATATAGAACGTATGTTCTTGGTAAAGATCACGGTTACCCAAACCTGCGGGAGGGTATAGGCATGCCGATGCACTTGCTTCCAGGGTAAACGTGAACAGTTACAAACCGCGGTTACAGTTCAGCGTTAGCGTAAGGAGGTTTTGGAAGCGGGGCAAGCTGTCTACGGATTCAGCACGGATGGCGCGGAACACGGATTCCGGTGTCATTACACCCGTGCTTCCGCGCCAGAGCCTGCCCCGTCTATCGGGCAGAGCCTGCCCCGCCTATCGGGCAGAGCCTGCCCCGCCTATCGGGCAGAGCCTGCCCCGCCTATCGGGCAGAGCCTGCCCCGCCTATCGGGCAGAGCCTGCCCCGTCTATCGGGCATCCTGTCTCTTCCCGATCACACGCGCCCGGTTACGATCGCATCCTTTACTTCCTGAATGGCCCGCGTCACTTCGATCCCGCGTGGGCAGGCATCGGTGCAGTTGAAGATGGTGTGGCATGGCCATACGCCGTGGCGCTCGGCCAGAATGCTGAGCCGCTGGCCTGCTCCTTCGTCACGGCTGTCAAAGATGAAACGATGGGCCTGTACAATCGCCGCCGGGCCGACGTACTCCTTGTCGGCCCAGAACGATGGGCAGGACGTTGTGCAGGCTGCACACAAAATGCATTTGGTAGTATCGTCGAAGCGGGCACGCTCCTGCGGACTTTGCAGGCGCTCTTTCTCCGGCGGCGGATTGTCATTGATCAGGTAGGGCAGAATAGAGCGATACTTGGCAAAGAACTGCTCCATGTCAACGACCAGATCCTTGATCACGGCGAATCCCCGCAGCGGCTCCACGCTGATCTTGGCACCCACATCTCTGATCAGAACTTTGCAGGCCAGACGGTTGCGACCGTTGATCATCATCGCATCCGAACCGCAGATACCATGACCACACGAGCGGCGGAATGTCAGCGTCCCATCCTGGTGCCACTTGATCTCATTCAAAGCATCGAGCACGCGATCGGTGGGCTCGACCTCCGCAGTGTATGTCTCCCAATGGGGCTTGCGGTCCACGTCGGGATCAAAGCGCTTGATGCGCACGGAAACAAGCATGTGTATGTCCTCTTCTTCTGATCCAACCTTAGGGAGGATAAAAGCTAATATTTCCTTTCTTGCGGTTGATACTTTGTGATCGTCACCGGCTTATAGGCCAGGCGAATGCCGCTGTCGGTCTTGTAGGCAAGCGAATGCTTCAGCCAGTTTGCATCGTCGCGCTTGGGGAAATCCTCACGGTAATGTGCACCGCGGCTCTCCTCACGCGCCAGCGCGGCGGCAACGGTAGCTTCGGCCAGGTCCAGCAGATTGCCAAGCTCGATGGCTTCCAGCAGCTCGGTGTTGAAGGTCTTGCCTTTGTCCATCAGAGTCACTTGCCGATAGTGGTCTTGCAGGTCGGCCAGAGTCTGCTGTACGTTGCGTAAGTGCTCGGCGGTCCGAAAGACGCCGCACTTGTCCATCATTTCCACCTGCATCTTTTCGCGCAAGTTGGCAACGTTATCGCCGCCGTGGCTGGCAAGCAGACGGGCGATCTGCTCCTGTACATAGTCTTCAGGATCAGGCGGCAGAGGGACCAGGTCGGTCCGCTTCACATAGTCGGCCATCTTGCGCCCGCCGCGGCGGCCAAAGACGACAATATCCACCAACGAGTTCGTACCCAGGCGATTAGCGCCGTGGATGGAGACGCAGGCCACCTCGCCGGCGGCGTAGAATCCAGGCAGCACCGTGTTCTTCTTGTCAATGACCACTTCGGCATCATAGTTGGTAGGGATGCCACCCATGGCATAGTGGGCGGTCGGTTGAATGGGGATAGGCTCCGTTGCCGGATCAATGCCGAGATAGGTTTGTACGAAATCGGTGATGTCCGGCAGCTTCTTGTTCAAGACGTCCCTGCCCAGGTGACGCAGGTCGAGATAGACGTAGTCCTTGCCGTTGATGCCACGTCCCTCACGAATCTCTAGATAGATGTAGCGCGAGATCATGTCTCGCGGGGCCAGGTCTTTCATCGTCGGGGCATAACGCTCCATAAAGCGTTCGCCCTTACCGTTGATAAGAATGCCGCCTTCGCCGCGCGCCCCTTCGGTTAGCAGAATACCCATCTTGTAGATGCCCGTGGGATGGAACTGGAAGAACTCCATATCTTCCATGGGCACACCACGGCGGTAGGCAACAGCCATGCCATCGCCAGTCAGGGCATGGGCATTAGACGTGATCTTGAACATGCGCCCGGAGCCGCCGGTTGCAAAGAAAACGGCCTTGGCATGGAAGGTATGCAGCTCACCGGTAGCAATCTCGTAGGCGACGACGCCACAAACATGCCCCTGGTTGATCAACAGATCGAGCACATGGTATTCGTTGAAGAAGTGGACACCCTGTTTGACACACTGCTGGTAGAGCGTTTGCAGGATCATGTGGCCCGTGCGGTCGGCTGCATAGCAGGCACGCGACACGGGGCCCTTGCCAAACTCCCTCGTATGGCCGCCGAAAGGGCGCTGGTCTATCTTGCCATCTGGGGTGCGGTTGAACGGCAGCCCCATATGTTCCAGGTCATAGACAACCTCGACTGCCTCACGGCACATGATCTCAACAGCGTCCTGATCACATAGATAGTCTCCACCTTTGATGGTATCGAAGACATGCCACTCCCAGTGATCTTCTTCGACATTTCCCAAAGCGGCGCCGATACCACCCTGAGCAGTGCCGGTATGTGAGCGCGTGGGATAAAGCTTGGTGAGCACAGCAACCTTCGCCGACTTCGATGCTTCGAGCGCAGCCATCAGCCCGGCGCCGCCGGCGCCAACAATGACGGCATCATAGGTATGAAGCATAAGCATAACTCCTCAGGTTAGGGTGTCCTGAACGTGAAAATGATCCAGGCCCCCATGAAGACAAACACAAGGTAAACAAGCACAAGAATTGCAACGACGCCGCGACGTGCCATCCTGGGAACATAGTCCTCGGCTACAACGCGCGCTCCGTTCATGCCATGGGTGAAACCGAAGACCAGCAAGAGAAAATCATAGAGACGCCACAGTGGATTCTGCCAGCGCGAGGCGATAACATTGAAGTCAATATGGTCTACCTGCAGGTAGAAGTGCATGTAGAGAAAATGAAAGACGGCCATGAAGATAAGAACCAGGCCCGAGATACGCATGAATAACCAGGCATAGAGCTCGAAGCGGCTCCGTGGCTGGACGGGAACACCACGTCGGGAGATCATTCGCGTCGCCATTGCTTCACTCCTTCGTCACCTATGAGACTGTCGGGCGCCGGCCATTGCCGCTCAGGTATCAGTCCCCGGTGCATCATTGTCATCTATACAGCGAAAAGCTCTCGCACGATTGGGATTCCCATGAGCACAGCCAGGGGAATGAACGCTGCTGCGAAGATGACCATCTGGACGTACCACAGTTGCACCTGGAAGCGTGCAGTTGCCGGGAATAGATCCAGGAGAATGACGCGCAGGCCGTTGAGTGCATGGTACAAGAGACCGAACAGCAGGAATATCTCCATGAGGCGAAAGAGCGGATGTTTGTACAAGAATAAGAGTTGATTGAATGTTTCGGGTCCAAACTGCATCAGGAAAATGTCAAAGATGTGCAGGGCTAGAAAGAGGATGACACCTAAACCGGCGAGCCGATGCAACGCCCAGGCGATCATGCCCGGTCCCCCACGATAGGTGTAGATCTCGCGCATGGATTGTACCCTCCACAGAGAGATGGGGTTCTTACGTCAGGACTAAGTATAACATTGAGTTTACATTGCGTCAAGGGCACATATGACTGTAACTATCCAGCGTTAGGGTAACAGCATTTTCGCCAGAATACCCCCGACCATCCCGCAGGTTACCCAAACCTGCGGGAGGATATGGGCATGGACGCACTGGGCGATCTGGTCACGCTCGAAGAGATCATCCTGGGTCGTGCGTCGGGCAGCGGGAAGCAGTTGGACGAACTGCGGCAGCGCTACCAGAACGCCCCCCTCCCCCGCAAGGGGGCAAAGGCGAGTCCGTGGGCTCGGCTCCGTCTCTTGACGCTGGATCTGTCGGAGGACTGGGCGCGCTTGACACTCACGGACCGCTATCGGGACGCCAAGGGCAAGCGCTTGGTCCCGCCCACCAACAACCTCAGTGAGCAACGGATTGGTCTGAACATCAAAGAGCGGTACCGGACGATGCGCGGGTACAAGAGCATGAAGAGTGTTCGTTGCCTACCGCTCTTGACGGCCCACCTGCGCGAGAACCAGGGTTCTGCCTGCCTGGCGCGCCTGCTGGCTGCCTGAGCCCCCCATGGTGCGGCGCTCTCCTGGCCGCACTATGGCTTTTGTCAGATGACCAACCAATTCGTAAACAGTCACGTCACCTGTCACATTGATGTCGTCCCATCAGGTATGATATAATAGCGACGGCCCGCCGATGGGCCAGTGGAGAGCACTACCGAAGACAAAGGAGGGACGAACAATGGCTGCCATCAGCAAGACCATGCAAGATGCGTTCAACGAGCAGATCAAGAACGAGGTGTACTCTGCCCACCTCTACCTCGCCATGTCTGCCTGGTTCGAGGCGAAGGAATTGCCCGGTTTCGCCAAATGGATGAGAGCCCAATACATCGAAGAGCTGACCCATGCCAACAAGATGTTCGACTATGTGGTTGACCGCGACGGGCTGGTGACCGTGCCGGCCATTGCCCAGCCACCGGCCGAGTTTGCCTCTGCCCTGGACATCTACGAGAAGACACTGGAGCATGAGCGGCACGTGACCGAGCTGATCAACAACTTGTACCGGAAAGCAGCCGCTGAAAATGACTATGAGTCCATGACCTACCTGCAGTGGTTCCTCAATGAGCAGGTGGAGGAAGAAAAGAACGCCCTCCACATTGTGGAGCAACTCAAGGCCATTGGCAACATGCAGGGGCTGTTAATCATGCTCGACGGTCATATGGACAAGCGTTCGGCGTCGCTGTCCGTGTAGGGCATGTCCGGCGATTGCCAGTGCCAACCCTCCCGCTGTGCTACCTCCGGCGGGAGGGTTTCTACCAGAGGCAACGAAAGGCCGTCTGGTTATCACTTTTGAGGAGGTTCTGCGTGCCGAAGGTTGAGCCATATGTCCCCCCGGGCGACTACGAGCTACCCGCCGTCGCCGGCAAGTCCGACGGCTTCATTGTTCTGTCCTCTCTTGGTTTCCTCATTCTTTTTACCGAACGTGGACTCTATGCACACCTGACCGACGGCCAGCGAAGTGCGACCGTTGCTGCAATCATCCTTGCCTTATCGGCAGTCGTCGTCTTTGTCGGTTTTCTTGCCTCCTTCTATCTGCCCGGACGGCTCATGCCAGAGCATGACCAGACACGCTGGATCCCCCACACCCTCAACTTTCTTGTGGGGCAGATGGTGATTGCGGTCACTTGCATGCTCGTTGCCGGCGCAATTGCCATCGGGCTGTACGTCTATCTCGTCTACCCCAACCTGCTGGCTATCGCCTGGCTTTTACGCGACGGCTTTCTTTATGTGGCTCTGGGCGCTCTCGTCTATCAAGGCTTTGTGTTGTTCGTGCGCTATCTTGGTTTTCTCTATCAAACAGGCGGGGCCGACCGGCTGAAGGTGATTACGTTCGAGGTGGGCGCTACTGCCTTTATCCTCATTGTTGGCCTCTACCAGTACACCGTAGACACGGTGCAGATACTGGCAGCACGACCTGAGCAGGGGTTGCTGGCTCTTCATCTTACCACGCGCGATATCTGGCTTGCCCTGATGATTGCCCTGATCTATGGCTGGCAAATAGGACGGGCAGGAGATCACTGATAAACACTCCACTCTTGGAAGGTGAAACACACTCATGAAAGCCCTACGACTGATCGGCACGCGGCGCATGGATGTCGCCGACGTGCCCTTGCCGCAGGAAGTCGGCCCTGACGACATCCTTGTGCGTGTCAAAGCGATTGGCATCTGCGGCTCCGACTTGCACTATTACCGCGGCGAGCCGGCCGGCAATGCCCCACTCGTCTATCCGTTCATCATGGGTCACGAGTTCGCCGGCCAGGTTGAAGCTGTCGGCGCACACGTCACAAACGTGCGCCCAGGTGACCGCGTGGCTGTGGACCCGGCCGTGCCGTGCGGCCACTGCGAATTCTGCTTGGAGGGCAACCCAAATGTCTGCCCCACGGTGCGCTTCAGCGGCTCGCCTGGTGTTCCTGGCGCCATGCAAGAGCTTGTTGTCTGGCCTGCCCACGAGGCTTTCAAGATACCGGATAGCATGAGCTATGCCCAGGGCGCAGTCCTGGAGCCACTCGGCGTTGCCCTGCATGCCATCAATTTGGGCAAGCTACGCATTGCCGACACGGTAGCCGTCATCGGCAGCGGGCCCATCGGCCTGATGATTACTCAGTTGGCGCGCCTGTCGGGTGCACAGGACGTCTTCGCCACCGATGTTCTCGATCATCGTGTGCATATGGCCAGGCAGGCTGGCGCCAGCCTGGCGATCAACTCACGGCGTCAGGATCCAGTCAAGACAATCCTGAGCGCCACCGGCGGGCGCGGCGTAGATGTTGCCTTTGAGGTAGCCGGGGTAGTGGAGACAGCCGAGCAGGCCGCCGAGGTGGTCAAACCAGGTGGAACGGTAGTCGTTGTGGGCATCTGTGGTGAGGATCGCATGGATTTCCGCGCCGGCATCACGCGCCGCAAAGGGGTGACGATCAAAGTCTCGCGACGCATGAAACACGTCTATGAGCGAACAATCCCTCTTGTCCACCGTAAAATGGTTGACATAGACTGGTTGGTGACGCACACATTTCCGCTGGAGCAAGGAGCCGACGCCTTCCGCATTCTGGCCGACTATGACGACGAGGTAGGTAAGGTCGTCCTCACCAATGAATGACGGTGCACAGGCCCGACGGTTGCTGCCCGTTCATATTGGCAAACGTCCATTACTCCTCCCGCAGGTTCGGGGCACCTGCGGGAGGGTGTCGAACGGTGAATAGTACCCTGCCGTAAGCCGTTGACAGCGCGCGGCGCGGCGATGTATACTATCCATGGACTCCTAGACCAGAGGTTATTCCTATGCCCATATACGAATACCGTTGTGACGATTGTCACGAACGCTTCGAGATGCGGCGCAGCTATGCCGATTCTGATATGCCGACTATCTGCCCGTCATGCCACGGGCAGCATACGCACCGCATGCTCTCGAACTTCGTTGCCTTCACGGCGTCGGGGGACGGCGGAGCGCCAACGCCGGTTGCCGGTGGAGGCGGCTGCGCGGGGTGCGCCGGTGGTAGCTGTGCAACCTGCGGCCGATAGCACGTGATCGCCAGACGCTGCGACAGGGGACTGCGATGTTGCCCTCCAGATCGCAGCGTCTGCGCGTCCCGGTTGAGCCATGCTATATTGCCAGACTTTGTTCGCACGAATGACGAAAGCCACAGGCGGCACAGCGGGCAGGGTTGTTGTGGCTGCGCGCCACGTCGTCGGCATCGAGGTAAGAGCGCATCTCATCCACCATTTGTAGCAGCTGGGCACGCAACCTGGGAGTGTAGTCTATGCGGTGTGTTCGGCTGTGATAGCGTAGAATGCCGAAGGGGGGAGTCTTGGCGTTCGTCTCCTCGATCAGGAGGCAGTACGCTGCAAGCTGCAAACGGTCGCTTTCGTAGGGCGCGTCGGCCATACGATTCGGCTTAACTTCAACGGGGATTGGCACTCCCCTGTGCATGACAATGTAGTCCGGCTTGCCAACCAGGCCGTAGCGATTTGAGATCAAGGGCTGAGCGGGAACATCGGTATCCGCATAGGTTATGTTACCCACCGGCAGCCCGCTTCTCCGCCGCAGCCACCAGCCGACCAGGAGAGATGCCACACCAACGAGCAGGAGCAGGAGCGCAGGCATGGTCACCGTGCTCCTCCCGTCAGGGCCAGGAGAACGGTGACGACGATCGCTGTCAGAATGAGGATCAACCCGATGTGTTGCAGGAGGGCTGCCAGTGTCACACTGCGGCCATGCCGGACATGCCGCACACGCCCGGCAGCCAGCTCATCCATGTTCTCACGCTCGCGCCCCAGCACGTGTCCCAGCCACCAGGCGCGGGCGCAAAACTCATATTCGCCTAGCTCACTAGCGCGAATGAACCGGTCAGGCATTCTCGTCTCTCACGATCCCATTTCTAGCTTCTCTTCGAATGACCGCAAGGCTTTCTCCAGCCTGTCCTGACGTAGAGCGTGGGTCAGGTCGCCACGTGTTTTTTCCATGATCCCGCGTGTGACATCGGTCGTGCGTCGCAGATTGGCGGTGATGGCGTCGGGAAAGTCCATGGTTACCATGACGCTGTAGATGTCATCCATGTACTGAAGGATCTCCTCACAGCGGCTGGCATCTCCCTGGCGCAAGGCGTCGAGGATGTAGCGTCGCAGCTCGCCGACGGCCTCGCACAACCCATTCAAATATGAGGCATAGCCGACATGCAGATCATCGGGATCCGGCAGCGGCCGTCCCGCTATGAGCGCCAGTACGATCATTGCTTCAGCGTATTCCTTGAGAGCATCCTGCACATAGCCGGCGTAGAAAATGTCCGGCATGTCTTTCAGTGTATCTTCGAGCTCACTCACCAGGGCAGCGGCCTGAGCAAGCAGACCATCCGACTCCTTTAGCTCTCCCCGATGAATCGCGCGAATCGCCAGCGAGCAAAAACGAACCAGCTCACGTGAGGCGGTCAACGCCCGGTCACGCGCCGTATTCCGCACCGTAAAATCCTGCCGGATCTTGTCGGCAATCGCATCCAGATTGTGCACGTTTGTACTCCTACATCACACCGAATGTGGACCGGCGCAAAACAGCTTCGGTCGGTATTGCGCTGGTGTTCTAGACAAAGACGTCTTCCCGATATTCGCCGAAGACCTTGCGCAACACCCCCATAATCTCGCTGAGTGTGGCATAGCTGCGCACTGCTGCAAGCAGATAAGGCATCAGGTTCTCTTTGCCCTCGGCGGCATGACGGAGTGCAGTCAGTGCTTCGCCAACGGCCACATTGTCGCGCTCCCGTCGTACGCGCTGCAGGCGGGCCACCTGACGATCATATCCGTGGGGATCCATCTCCAGAATGGGAATGCGTATCGGTTCGTCGGTGGTGTACTCATTGACGCCGACGATGATGCGCTTCTTTTCATCAATCTCACGTTGGTAACGAGACGCCGAATCGGCAATCTCACGCTGGAAGAATCCCGCCTTGATAGCCGGTATCACGCCACCCAGTTGATCTATGCGCTCGAAATAATCATAGACTGCCTGCTCGGTCTGGTTAGTCAGCGCTTCCACGAAGTAACTACCGGCCAGCGGATCAATCGTGTTGGTCACGCCGCTCTCATGCGCAATGATCTGTTGTGTACGCAGTGCGAGACGAACAGCATAGTCCGATGGCAAGGCCAGAGCCTCGTCCATCGAGTTGGTATGCAGCGATTGCGTGCCGCCCAGCACCGCCGCCAGCGCCTGGATGGCCACGCGTACGGCATTGTTCTCCGGCTGCTGGGCCGTCAGTGAGACGCCAGCCGTTTGCGTATGAAAGCGCAGCCACCAGGAGCGGGGATTCCTGGCTCCGAAGCGATTGCGCATCTCCCGCGCCCAGATACGACGCGCGGCGCGGTACTTGGCGATCTCCTCGAAGAAATCGTTATGGGCGTTGAAGAAAAACGACAGCCGAGGAGCGAACTCATCTATATCCAGGCCGCGCTGTTGCGCCCAGCGCACGTACTCCATGCCGTCGGCCAGGGTAAAGGCGAGCTCTTGCACGGCCGTCGCCCCCGCCTCGCGGATATGATAGCCGGAGATGCTGATGGTATTCCACAGCGGCATCTCCCTTGTGCCAAACTCGATCGTGTCTACTACCAGGCGCATCGAGGGCTCAGGCGGGAAGATGTACTCCTTCTGGGCAATGTACTCTTTCAGGATGTCGTTCTGGATCGTGCCGCCAAGCTTCGCCCGCGGGATGCCGCGCTTCTCGGCAGCGGCAATGTACATGGCCCAGATAACGGCGGCCGGGCCGTTGATCGTCATCGAGGTCGTAATCTGGTCAAGCGGGATGCCATCGAGCAATAGCTCCATATCGGCCAGCGACGATACCGCAACACCGCACTTGCCGAACTCACCCTCGGCTGCCGGATCGTCGGTATCATAGCCGTAAAGGGTGGGCAGATCAAAAGCAATGGAAAGGCCCGTCTCGCCATGCTCCAGGAGGTACTTGAAGCGAGCATTGGTTTCCTCAGATGTGCCGAAGCCGGCGAACATGCGCATCGTCCATAGGCGCCCGCGGTACATGGTGGCCTGGATGCCGCGCGTGAAAGGGTACTCTCCGGGGTAGCCGATGTCTCGCAGGTAGTCGGTGTTCTCTACGTCGGCCGGGGAATAGAGCCGGTTGATGGGAACGCCAGAGGTGGTGATGAACTCTGTGCGTCGCTCGGGCAGACGTTTCAGGCTCTCGGCCAGCGTTGTCTGCTCCCAGCGTGCTTTTTCCCGCTTATCCTGTTTCACGACGTCATTGTCGGACATGGGTTATTCTCCTTTTCGAAACGTAGCATCTTGGCGGTTCATTGGTGCGCAGCAGTATCTGGCTCTCGCTGCACCAGCTCGACCAGCACGCCTTTCATGCTTTTTGGATGGACGAAGGCGACCAGGCCATCGGCACCCTGGCGTGGCGTCTTGTCTATGAGGACAGCGCCGGCAGACTCGAGCTGGCGCAGGTGTGCCTCGATGTTGTCTACTTCCAGGGCAATATGGTGGATGCCCTCACCCCGCGTCTCCAGGAAGCGGGCGATGCTGCTCGTTGGTGACACTGGCTCAAGGAGTTCGAGCTCGGCCTCATCGGTGGGAAGGAAGGCGATCTTTACGCCGTCCTTCTCCGAAGCCGTCACCTTGCTGACCTGCAAACCCAGGCCATTCTGATACATGGCCGTTGCCTCATCCAGGCTCTTGACGGCAATGCCGATATGATGCACTCGCTTAATCATGATTGCCTCGCTTTCGTGTGAGCGCAACGACCGAAGTCTCGCGCTCCACAGTCTCCTATGGGCGATTATCCGTTTGTGCTGCGTAGGCGCTGCAGCCAGTCGGGAATGCGAGCTTCGGCCACCAGGGCCGGTTCGGGGACATATGGCTTCAAGTCAAGAACGGGCGTGCCGTTGTAGGTGTCCAGGCCCAGCACGCGCAGCCGGTTGCCGTTGCGTTCGAGCAGCCGCACGACAGTGATGCCGATGGGATTGGGGCGGTATTGGGTGCGTGTGGCAAAGACGCCGACCAGAGGCGCATCCTGCCTGTCGCGCGGGTGCAGGCGCAGAATCGCCCGTTGCTTTGGTGTAACGCCTGCTATGTGGAAGACAACGACGATGTGGGAATAATCCTCGATGCCCTCCAGCGCCGGGGTCAACTCATCATCAAGCACAATGTCTGATATAACATCTCCCCAGTCGTCATAGCGCGGCCCTGGTACGTTGTTGTAGACCCAGCCGATGGGATGGAAAACAACGCGTTTCTTCATATCAATTCCTCACGGTGCTCGCCGAAGACGCTACGCAGGGCATCTGAGATCTCGCCTAGCGTCGCATAGTTCTCAACGCAGGTGATAATCAAAGGCATGAGATTCTGGCTGCCCCGTGCCGCCTGACGCAAAGCCTCCAGGCTATTGGCCACCTTCTCACCGTCGCGTCGGGCCTTCAATGCTTGCAGTCGGGCGATCTGGCGATCGCGGACAGACGGATCAACCCGCAGAACCTTGGGCTGGCGCTCCTGACTGACCTGGAAGCGATTGACGCCGACGACAACACGATCGCCGCTCTCGACACTGCGCTGATAACGGTAGGCTGCCTCCTGAATCTCCCGCTGGATGAAGCCGCTCTCAATGGCCTTGAGCGCCCCGCCCATCTTGTCAATGCGGTCAATGTAGTTCATCGCCTGTTGCTCAATCTGGTTGGTCAGGCTCTCCAGATAGTATGATCCGGCCAGCGGATCAATAGTATCGGCGACACCACTCTCATAGGCAATGATCTGCTGTGTGCGCAAGGCGAGCAGAACAGATTCCTCGGTCGGCAGTCCCAGGGCTTCATCGAAGCTGTTGGTGTGCAGTGACTGTGTGCCGCCCAGGACGGCAGCCAGGGCTTGCAGGGTAACGCGCACAGCATTGTTAATGGGCTGCTGCGCCGTCAGGCAGCTGCCGGCCGTCTGGGTGTGGAAGCGCAGCATCAGCGAACGCGGGTCTTTGGCGCCGAAACGTTCCTTCATCAGGCGCGCCCACATGCGCCGGGCAGCGCGATACTTGGCGATTTCCTCCATGAAGTTATTGTGGGCGTTGAAGAAGAAGGATAGGCGGGGGGCAAAGGCATCCACTGCCAATCCGGCGGCGATGGCGGCTTCGACATAGCAAATGGCATCGGCCAGGGTGAAGGCAACCTCCTGCACCGCCGTCGCCCCGGCCTCGCGGATGTGGTAGCCGGAGATGCTGATGGTATTCCAATCGGGCAGGTTTTCGCTGCAATAGGCGAAAATGTCGGTGACCAGGCGCAGTGATGGCCGCGGCGGGTAGATGTAGGTACCCCGGGCAACGTATTCCTTCAGTATATCATTCTGCGTTGTACCCGACAGCTTGCGGATATCTATGCCCTGCTTCTTGCCGACGGCAACATAAAGCGCCAGCAGAATCGCAGCAGTGGCGTTGATCGTCATCGAGGTCGAGACACGGTCGAGGGGAATGCCGTTGAACAGGGTCTCCATGTCTTCGAGTGAAGCAATGGACACGCCCACCTTGCCCACCTCGCCCTCGGCAAGAGGATGATCCGGATCGTAGCCCATCTGCGTCGGTAGGTCAAAGGCAACCGAAAGGCCGGTTTGTCCTTGCTCGAGCAGGTAACGATAGCGCCGGTTGGATTCCTCTGCCGAGGCGTATCCGGCGTACTGACGCATCGTCCAAAAGCGCCCGCGGTACATTGTCGGCTGGACGCCGCGTGTGTACGGATACTGACCGGGAAAGCCCAGGTCACGCCCGGCATCCAGGTTGGCGATGTCATCGGCGGTGTAGAGCCGCTCCACAGGGATGCCCGAATCGGTCTCGAAATGCGCCTTGCGCTCGGGAAAGCGCTTGAGTATGGGTGCTACAACCTGTTCTTCCCATTCTTGTTTTGTCGTTGCCCCCATGTTCACTCCTCAACTAGAGTTAGTCCGACGCTGTCAGCCTATGGTTAACAACACCTGTCCCAACTCTACCTTATCGCCCTTCTGCACATTCACGGCTTTGACGGTGCCGCCTTCGAAGGCGCGGATTTCGTTCTCCATTTTCATTGCCACGAGAATGAGCAATGATTGCCCGGCCTTGACAACATCGCCCGGCCGGACGTGGACGTCCATCACCAGGCCCGGCATGGGGGACTTAATAACCATATCCCCCCGCCGCTCGACATCACGCTTCTGCACGCTGGCCAGGCGCAGGCTGCGCTCGTCGGCGACGTTCACAACGAAGCGCTCATCGGCAATCGCAATCAGGTAGCCCTTCTCTGTCGGCTCAGCGTAGATCTCATAGGACAGTCCATCCTTGATGAGCGAGAACAGACTTGGTGCAGTCACCTGGCGCAAATCGGCCATCACCGGCTGACCGTTGAGCTGAACCTGCAATGATCCGCCCGTTTCTTCAACATCAATAGTGTAGGTCTTTCCGTCTATCTCGGCAACGTAGCGCATGATGTCCTTTCAGCATGATATTAAAAATCTGTTGGCCTCAGGCTATTGCGCCTGCCGGCAACCCGCCAGGCTGCATGCTCTTCTTTGGAGTGGACAATGGCACGAGCAAGGGCGGCCCGACGCCGCTCGTGGGCCAGAAGAGTAGCCGTGATGGCAGCCACCTGCCGATTCTGCTCGACCTGCGCCGATTCTTCCGAGATATTCAATCCGCTTTCGATAAATCGGGTGTCAATCTGCCCGGCGATAAAGCGTGGCATGTCCATGATGTGCAAATGGAGAGGGATATTGGTCTTGATGCCCAGGATGCGGTATTCGCGCAACGCCCGGCGCATACGCAAGATGGCCTCGCCCCGTGTCTCCCCCCATACCACCAGCTTGGCGATCAAGGGATCGTAATAGAGCGAAACCTCAAACCCGGCGTAGACGCCACTCTCGACGCGCACGCCGGGCCCACTCGGTTCATACACCCTCTGCACGACGCCGACCGACGGCATGAAGTTGTTGTACGGATCCTCTGCCGCAATACGGCACTCGATTGCCCATCCCTTCAGTGTTATCGAACTCTGACTGTGACGAAGGCGGCGACCATCGGCAATCCGCAATTGCTCTTTGACGATATCCAGTCCTGAGACCATCTCGGTGACAGGATGCTCCACTTGCAGGCGGGTGTTCATCTCCAGGAAATAGAAGTTCTTGTCTCGGTCGAGCAAGAACTCAATGGTGCCGGCGCTGACGTAGCCGACAGCCTTGGCTATTCTCACGGCTGCCTCACCCATACGCCGGCGCAAATCTGCATCTACCACAACAGAGGGAGATTCTTCGATCAGCTTCTGATGACGACGCTGGATCGAACACTCGCGCTCTCCGAGGTGGATGACATTGCCGGCCCCGTCGGCCAGTACCTGAAACTCAATGTGGCGGGCGTCGCCGATGATCTTCTCTATGTACAGCCGGCCGTCGCCGAAAGCAGCCGTTGCTTCGCTGGCAGCGATTCGCAATGCGTCGGCCAGCTCATCGGAACCGTACACCTCGCGCATGCCCTTACCTCCACCGCCGGCTGCGGCTTTGATGAGCACGGGATAGCCCAGAGACTCCGCCGCAGCCTGCGCTTCAGCCACTGTGGTCACGACATCCCGCGTCCCCGGGACAACCGGAATGCCTGTTGCCGCCACAGTGTTGCGGGCGGCCAGCTTGTCGCCCATGGCACGCATGGCTGCCGGGCCCGGCCCGATGAACACAAGGCCGGCATCCACGACAGCCTGCGCGAACTCGGCATTCTCGGCCAAAAAGCCGTAACCGGGATGGATAGCTTCAGCACCGCAGTGTTTGGCAATGTCAATGATCACATCGCCGCGCAGATAGCTCTGCGGCGCCGGCGCCGGGCCGATCAGATAGGCTTCGTCAGCATAGCGGACATGCAGAGCGCTGCGATCAACATCGGAATAGACGGCGACGGCCGTGATTCCCATTTCCTTGCACGCGCGAATAATGCGTACGGCGATCTCGCCGCGGTTAGCGATCAGGACTTTCTTGAACATCATTCCGCCTTATAGGGGAATATTCCCGTGCTTCTTTGGCGGGTTGCTGTCGCGCTTGTTTTTCAACATCTCTAATGCCGAGATCAATCGCGGGCGTGTCTCATGCGGCTCGATCACGTCATCAACGTAGCCGCGGGCGGCTGCCACATAAGGATTGGCAAAGCGCGCCCGGTATTCCTCGATCAGACGGGCACGCGTCTCCTCCGGATTGGCAGACCTGGCGATCTCGTCACGATAGATGATATTCACTGCTCCGTCGGGCCCCATAACAGCAATCTCGGCCGTCGGCCAGGCCAGGTTAATGTCGCCGCGAATGTGCTTCGAGCTCATGACGTCGTATGCTCCACCATAGGCCTTGCGCGTGATGACGGTCAGCTTGGGTACCGTAGCCTCGCAGTAGGCATAGAGCAACTTGGCGCCGTGACGGATGATGCCGCCATGCTCCTGGGCAACGCCAGGCATGAAGCCCGGCACATCTTCGAATGTGATCAGTGGGATGTTGAAGCAATCGCAGAAGCGCACGAAGCGCGCTCCCTTGACCGACGCATTAATGTCCAGCACTCCGGCAAGGACGGCCGGCTGCTGTGCCACAATGCCGACCGGTCGCCCGTTCAGGCGGGCGAAGCCAACGATGATGTTCTCGGCGAAGTGTTCGTGTACCTCCAGGAAATCTCCATCATCAACGACACGCCGGATAATCTCTTTCATGTCGTAGGGCTTGTTGGGATTCTCTGGGATAATGTCGTCCAGCTCCTTATCCATGCGCGTGGGGTCGTCATCTGCCTCCGTACGTGGCGGGTCCTCCATGTTGTTCTGGGGAATGAAAGAGAGCAAGCGATGGACGATGTGCACGCACTCTTCCTCGCTGTTGGCGGCAAAATGGGCCACTCCGCTCTGGGTGTTATGTGTCATCGCCCCGCCGAGCGTCTCATGGGTGACGTCCTCGTTGGTGACAGCACGCACGACGTCCGGCCCGGTGACAAACATGTAGCTGGTGTCCTTGACCATGACCACGAAATCGGTGAGCGCCGGTGAATAGACTGCCCCTCCGGCGCATGGCCCCATAATCGCCGAAATCTGAGGGATAACGCCCGACGCCAGTGTGTTGCGCAGAAAGATGTCGGCGTAGCCGCCCAGGCTGACCACACCCTCCTGAATGCGTGCTCCGCCGGAGTCGTTCAAACCGATAACCGGCGCGCCGTTCTTCAGCGCCAGGTCCAAAACCTTGCAGATCTTCTCGGCGTGCGCCTCAGATAGCGAGCCGCCAAAGACGGTGAAATCCTGGGAGAAGACGAAAACAAGCCGCCCCTCGATGCTGCCGTAGCCGGTGACGACACCGTCGCCCAGAGGGCGGTTGTCGGCCAGTCCGAAGTCGGTGATGCGATGGGTGACGAAGGGGTCAAGCTCAACGAAGCTGCCCTCGTCGAGCAGTAGTCCCAGGCGCTCGCGAGCCGTCAGCTTGCCGCGCTTGTGCTGAGCCTCGATGCGCTGCTGTCCGCCCCCCAGCCGGGATTGTTCGCGCATAACTCTCAGTTGTGTCAGCTTCTCTTCATGTGCCATCGCCATCTCCTGCGGTCGTGTGTAGCAAACATTCTATATGCCCACGGGCGCATTGTCAACTGGAATTGCCCTTGAAGCGGTCACTTACTATATCTAACACCTCTCCCCCATCTATGGTGCGGCGAAACGGGTTCGGCGCACGCCAAAACGGCAACGAAACGCGTCGTGACTGTTCACGTTTACCCTGGAAGCAGGTGCATCGGCATGCCTATACCCTCCCATAGGTTACCCAAACCTGCGGGAGGGTATGGAGAACGCCGCCGGCAATCCGTGTTCCGTGTCATCCGCGCCTGCATCCGTGGCCAGCTCGCTCCACTTTCCAACTTCCCTTACCCTAACGGTGAACAGTTACAACGCGTCCACCCCTTGACCACTCACTGCTTGTCTGCTACACTCTGCCGCGAAAACAAATGGTCGGGCCGCCATGCCCGACGGCATGTCAACCATCTTTGCTGTTTTCACTTGTGGGTGTCGGCCACGGTGCATGACGACCGGGCTGCTATCATCTT
>Ga0272448_1003894_pt1 | contig 17383 bp, 6 predicted proteins | sample YNPCB0191_FD_202220 | JGI IMG/M metagenome (GOLD analysis project Ga0272448, IMG submission 202220) | Hot spring sediment microbial communities from Yellowstone National Park, WY, United States - YNP-CB-019-1 | ecosystem: Environmental > Aquatic > Thermal springs > Hot (42-90C) > Sediment... | reverse complement strand
ATTCCACACGGTTGCACGTCGAAAGCAGCACAAATTCGCTTCCGATAAATCGATTCTTCAGTTGCGCCAGCGCTTCAAGCACCTGCGCACTGTCGAACGCCAGCTTTTCGCGAACCTGTATTGGTGCTCGTTTGTGATTAAGCCCTGTAACTATTATTTTCATTCTGCGCCTATTTAATCATAGAGGTATTCGAAAGCCGATGGGCGACAAAATTGTGATGCGTAGCTCCCAAAACCGCTACTCCTAAAATCGCGAACAAAATCAGCACAAATACCGCTATAGTCATACACGCTCTCGCTTTGCTTCTGATCAAAAGCAAATGATTTAACACCAAAATACACGCTAAAATTATCCACGCCGCGATTATGCAAATCACTTTCCCATCCATCAGCCATCTGGTAACGCTTGTCCCCATCACAGCTAAACGTGCTAGCGCCATCCCCAGCCCGCTTATAACTCCGACAGTGATAAACAAAAAGCCTGCCTGTATCCCGAACAGATTCATCAATTCGAGCCTCTCAAGATTAGGGACTTTGCCGAGCACCTGCATAATCCGCTTGTGTTTGAGTTTGTAACTTGCATACAGATAAAGAATAGCGCTTGCTGTCGCGAATGTCATCGCCGCACCACCCAGAATCATCGCGATTCCGTGAGCAATAGCCCACGGTGTAGCAGCGACCGCCGCAGGCTCGGACGCGGGTTTGGCAACCACCCACGTCAGCAAAATTATTGCAAGAATAACCCACACCATTACCGAACCGAACCAAACCTGCCTAACAGCAATACTTAAAAACAAGTAAATAAGTCCGAATACGATGGTCAGAACAATCATAGACTCGAACAATCCTGTCAGTGGTATGGCCTTTATCGCGGCAGCTCGCAATATCAGAAGCCCCGCCTCGAAAACTACCGCCAAACAGACCACCGGTGGTATTATCCGCCGGTATTTAGCACCGCCGGCCTGCAATTGAATAATTCCTATAACCGCTGCAACTACATACATTGCGGTAGCCAGAGCGAAAATTATTGTTTCAGGCATCGGTAATTCGGACATTAAAATTTTTCCCTTAAAAACAACGGCCCCAGAAACCAAAAACCATTTTAATCATATCAGTTCAGTCCCATTATTGCAATAAATTAACGTGGCACAACTTGTGTTTTTTACGATACTTACGATGGATACTTGCTGTTTCAGCAATTTTGTAATTTGGCGTTAGAAGCTGGTAAACGCTCATCACCTCACAATTGCTAAAGCTGCGATGAGTAAAGTATGTATTTAGCCCTATTCTATAATGCCAAGGCAGAATATCTGTAGCCCATATCGCCGCTGTCAGATGCTGCGCCGATAGACGGACTGCCTGAACCGAGATGGAAATCACCCGCCGCGGGATTAACAAACAACGGATCAGCACTTATGCAGCCTGTGCCTGGCGAAGTGTTGAAATAATTTGTGCCATTACCCCAGACGTTGCTGTAAGTAGTTGTTATCGCACTGCTGGAACCATATTTCCTGACACCATAAGTGGTGTTATTAGTAATTATGCAATCTCTGATATTTATGGTGCCGCCGCTACCGGCATAAACACCTCTATCATGACCGTAAACTACGCATTGAATAACATCGGTGTTAAGTGCGTCGCTGGTGATATTAACTCCGTCATTGCTGCTGCTGTTGAGATAAATCGCATTGTTGAAAAGCACATTGTTGTCACCGTTAGTGATTTCTATTGCGTTATTGGTATTGGCAGTTACTCTGCAATTTCGGATTATCCAGCCGGTACAGGCAGCGTTGCTAAGCTGCACACCGAATTTAGCGTTGGTCAGTTTAAAGCCGTCAATAATAATATAACCGGCTGCAGTTGACTTAATCAAAGGTTGAGTTACACCATTTCCATTCAGTACTGCTTCACCACTTGCGGGGTCTCGCTTGAAAGTAATAGGGCTGGCTGAAGTTCCGCTGTTTGTAAATGTCATTGTACCGGTATAAGTCTGATCGCCCCAAACAAGAACCTTCTTGCCTGCTGTAGCAGTGCCAACAGCTTTCGCAAAAGTTTTAAATGGCTGTGAGGAAGTACCTGGGTTGAGGTCGCTTCCGCTTGGGCCGTCAACATAGTAATCGGCGGATTCGCTCCAAGGGGGTGGAGGCGGAATGGTTACGACACAGTCCCAGTCGCCTGTGCACCAATCGCTCGAAGCACCTGATTTTATGGCTTTTACACGGTAACGATAACTGCCGGCGCCAATGTGCTCGGCGTAAGAAGTGCTGGAACCGGCGTAAATCTGTCCCCAACTGCTTCCACCATCGCTTGAGCGGTCTAACTGATAAGTCGCACCCGTTACCGATGCCCAGCTTACCGTATAATCCCAGCCGTTATTACTCGTCGGATAAGTGATAGACGCTGGCGGAGGTGGCGGTGCTGGATAAACATTAATCCACAAATCAGCATAACTTGTAAGCTCACCATCGTAAGCCGTCAATCGCAGAACATAAAAACCAGCTGTAGAGAAGGTAGCTGTAGTATCAACAGCGCTTGCGTTGGCAAAAGATACTTGAGCAGGCCCTTCCTGCGTGGTCCAGGTAGTTATCAGTTTACCTGGCGGGATTGGCAAACCGTCATCGGTTACTGTTGCGTCAAGAGTTGCCGTTGCAGGAAGTGTAACATCGAAGTTTGGCCCTACATCAACTACCGGTGCTTGATTCGTGGGTGTAGTAGCGTAATATAAAATCATAACCTCGTCGTGAGCAGATAGCTCACCGTCACTGGCAGTGAGGCGCAAGATATACGTTCCAAATGCACCATTCTGGAATGTCGCAGTAGTATCAACTGCGTTGGCATCTCCGAAGGTTACCGAACCAGGGCCGCTTTCCTGTGTCCAGTGCACACTTACAACACCAGGAGGATTTGGTTTGCCATCATCTGTTACTGTACCATCAAGGGTCACTGTATTATTCGGTTGAATAATCAATTGATTTGACCCTGCGTTAACCAATGGCCTTCTATTGTCCGTGGTTAATATCTGACAAGCAAACATATTACTGTAAGCTGTGTAAGTTGTGTCAAACTCACCGCTGGTTATTTCATAGTAATATGCATTTCCCGTTACTGAACTTGTCGTAACAATCGCACCTTTAGGTAAAGCCGTCCCGTACGGATACTTACCCATATCGGCTGCTTCAACAGCAAGACCTCTGACCATACTTCCCCATGTCCCGGTGGTCGCAGAATCGAAAGTAAGCAAATATTCACCTGCTGTTATCTCGCAGGAATTAAAGTCAATCACCAGATTGGTATATTGTCTGCCGTCATCAAGTTCATAATGGTATGGAACCGTGTCCGGAGTAACTTTAGTGTAATCTATAATTGCAGGACTGCCGCTGCCTGGGTCGTTTATGGGCATACTGTGACCATAATTTAAATACCCTTTACCGGTAACATTAAAAAGACGAATGCGGATACTCCGCCCTGGCTGCCATGAACTGGAGGAACACTTGAATCTTGCTTTATCAAGGACAGTATTAGCATCAACAGCGAAAGCCAATGCCATACCTTTGGAGTTCCATACACCTTCAGGCCACTGCACCTGCTGTAACGCCCTGTAACTGTTAGCAGTAATTGTTCCGTTTGAATCCTGCGCGGTTCCATAAATGGTTTGCAGCAGAACATTTTTGCCGACTTGCTTAGTCCAATCATTAGCCAGCAGCGCATAATCAGTAAATGTTACATCACTGCTCGTATCTATATCAGCGCCGGCGCACCATTGATTGGCGTTATCGCAACCTGTATCGAGCCAGTGCTGTGCAATGATATTGAGGTCGTTAAAATCAACTGTGTTACTTGCGTCGATGTCACCTGCAAGGTCGTAGAAACTCCAGCCTGCCGGTGTGCTCGCTTCAAAATCCACGGAGATTCCCGGTACCGGCGGCGGAGGAACTGCGTTATTGGGTTCAAAGTTAATTCCCCACTTATTACCGCAGGGACGCGAACCATTAGCGGAAGTACCCGTTGTAACAATCTGGTCATCAAAGTTGTATCCTGATTTACTTACATGTATTGTATAAGTCTTATTAGACCCGACTTTAGTAAGAGCGTAAATGCCTTTACTATTGGTTGTAGCGGTATATGGCCCGCCTGTTCCTGTGGCGGTAACGGTTGCACCGCTTATTGGAGTGCCACCACTGGTAACACGACCGCTTATTATCTCACCTGTTCCGGAAGTATAGATATTATAAGTAACTGAATCGACCACGCTGAAATAACTTATAATAGGAATGTTGTACCAGGCATCGTCTGTGCCACCCCAACCCATATTAATATGATGGTACATCGTTGTTCCGTTGTAGCCGTATCCGTCACAGATAATCGCATGCTCGCTGTTCCCTTGGTCCCACACACTGAACAGTACGGGCAGGCCAGCGTCAAGATTCGGATTTACCATACCTAACAGGTCAGTGTCTTTGCTGTACCAGTCGTGATAGGTAATAAATGCATTGCTGAATTTGTAGATATCCTTCAAAGACCTTGCGACGTAATGCATATATGCGCCTGAACCACCGGCAGAGTAGCCCATCTCTACGGTAACACCGCAGTCATAGCAAAGAGTGCCGATAGCCTCTCGCTGCGCCGTTGTAAGGCTGCTACCCGGAACAAGCACCATATCGGTCCAGTTATACGGCCCACCCGAACCATTTCCGCCACGTGTATAAGCAGTCTGCGGAGTACCATTTACGGTAATTGTAAATGGATGTACGCCTATTCCACCGGCTGGCTGATATTGAAAATAACGAACCACCTGCGCAAAGGCTGTTGCGACACAACCGCAGGGATAATGGTTTGGGGTAAAATAATTATAGCAGTATCCGCCCGCAGCGTCGCTCTGGTTCCACTTGCTTTGTACCAAAATCGGGACCCAGACGTCAGAGATACTGCTTAACGTCGGCATCCGTGTGTCTTCGTCGGCCTGCGCCTGCAGCTTACTCCACTTGCTTTTGGACTTTACGGAAGCATCGTGTACTGCCTTGCCTGTTTTGTCGAGATTATTTTTGCCTTTTACGATAAAGTCCTGCTCAACTTTTCGGGCGTCAGCTATCCTGTTCGGTACATCGCGTTCGACAAGTGCACGCAGGCAATTATGAGATGAAACATCATACGTACCACCAGAGACAAAACCTATAATTGGTTCCACTGAGTCATCGGCGGCGACAATCACAAAACCGGAGGGTTTGAGGTAAACAATATAATAAGCGGGTTGGCCGTCTTTGCCGTTGTATGTATCTATCCTTTTTACCTGTCCGCCTAAAGCCATACCCATTGGACTGGTGTCTGCTTTAAGCCAGCCTTTTACGGCTTTTTCAGCATCGGTTCTATTCACCGGTTTTGCTGAAACCAAACTGACTGAAAGCAATACTGCTATCACAGCCAGTGTTATGCGCCATTTCATTTTTCGCCTCCTGTATTCTTTTTTGTATTTTAATTACAACGCCGAAGCGCTGTATCTATAACCCATATCGCCGCTATCTGAAGCGGTACCTATGGACGGGCTGCCTGAACCGAGATGGAAATCGCCCGCCGCGGGATTAACAAAAAGCGGATTAGCGCTTATGCAGCTTGCATCAGGGGTGAAGTTGGAGTAATTCGCATTGCCGTTGCCCCAGGCATTACAATAGTAAGCTGTTACCACAGTAGAACTGCCGTACCGCCTGATACCATATTTAGTGTTATTGGTGCTAATACAATCCCTGACAGTAACATTGGCGCCACCAGAACCATATATACCCATCTCGTGACCATAGACTGAACATTGGACAACTTGATTGTTAAACGCGTCGGCAGAGATTTGAATTCCGTAATTACCGCTGCCGTTAAGATAAACAACATTATTGAAAAGCAGATTGTTGTCGCCGTTTTCGAGGTAAAGTCCGTTGTTGTAGTTGGCGGTAACTCTGCAGTTTCTTATTACCCAGCCGTCGCAAGCGTCACCGTCAAGGTGAGCACCGAATTTGGCATTGGTCAGCTTAAAACCATCGACAGTAATATACGCTGCTGTGGTTGACTGTAGAACTCCCTGATTTAGGGTAAGTCCGTCAATAACTGCTTCACCGCTGGCGGGGTCTCGTTTGAATGTAATGGGATTAACCGAAGTTCCGCTGATGGTAAATACCAGATTCCCGCCGTACGTCTGACCACCCCAGACAAGAACCTTCTTGCCGGCAGTCGCCACGGTAATAGCTTTCCTAAGCGTTTTAAACGGCTGCGATGAGGTACCTGCACCGTTATCGGTTCCGCTTGGGCCATCAACATAGTAGTCTGCGGATTCGCTCCACACTGGCGGTGATGGGATTGATACTACACAATCATAAGTTCCTGTTCGCCAGCCGCTTGGACCTACATCGTTTATGGCTCGTACGCGATAACGGTAGCTGCCGCTACCTATAAGTTCTGAGTAAGAGGTATTTGCACCGGAATAAATCTGGCTCCAAGTAACTCCGCTATCACTCGAACGTTCCAGTTGGTAAGAAATCGTTTCTGCTGTCGCCGACCAGCTTACAGTGTATTCCCAAGTTGTGCTGCTGGCAGGATAAGTAATAGACCCTGGTGTCGGCGGTGGTTGAGCAGGATTGACGGTAATTGTTATTTCGTCGTAGGTGGAAAGTTCACCGTCATTAGCGGTTAATCTAAGTACATATACACCGTGGGTCGAGAAACTGGCAGTCGTATCAACCGCATTTGCGTTGCCAAACGTAACAGTTCCAGGGCCGCTTTGTTTAGTCCAAGTGATTGTTACAGCACCAGGAGGAATAGGTAAACCATCATCAGTTACAGTTCCATCGAGAATTGCACTATAGGGAAGTGTAATTTCCTGGTCTGGGCCTGCGTTAACAACTGGGGCTTGGTTCAGCGAACCTGAATCTACGTAAGTAACAGTTACTTCGTCGAAGGCACTAAGGGCGCTATCGCTTGCGGTAAGTCTCAGGACATACACACCATAAGCAGAGAATGTCGCAGTGGTAGAGGCAGAACTTGGGTTACTGAATGTAACTGTGCCGGGACCACTTACCTGAGACCAGGTTATAGTAACCTGTCCCGGCGGATTGGGCTTGCCATCATCATAAACCATACCATTAAGGGCAGTGCTGTTTTGAGGACTCAGAATTGTTTTATCGATTCCAGCATCAACCACCGGCGGGTCATTGGGCTGTATAACCGGACCAGCAATGGATAGGTCAATCGCATCACGCGGTATCGCTCCGCTGTTGCCTCTGACATCATCTCTAAGGGCATCATTAGCAGGCATTGTAGTAACTGAAGGTTCTTCATTCGGGCCGTCGGTTTTATCTCCCAAGCCATTAATGTCGTAGCCGCAGGTGAAATAGTTTCCACTGATATAAACATCGGCGGTGTAAGCTGGTTCAATGTGGAAGCCAGTCTCGCAAGCTTTGTCGGTTGGCCCCCAGTAATTATTAATGATGTTGACCTGATGTCCGAATTCGACGTTTGTACCTGTACCTGTCCAATATTGTAAGACATTATTGCGGAAATCATAAGGTCCTTCGACGTTGACAATCTTCGGCTGGCGACGGTTATTCTCACGGAAATAATTGTGATGCCATGATGCATATTTGCCATAGGAGCGGCTGACTTCCGTACAGTCATAGAAAATGCATCTACTGACTATTATATGGTGTGTTCCGTTGTTTACATCGAGTCCCCCGTCACCACCACCACTGATTGAAAGATGGTCAAATATAAGGTTGTAGTCACCATCGCACTGTACTATCTCACGTGTTCCGCCATTGTTACGTACTCTGAAATTGCGGAATATCATATCGTGGCCATTGACCTGCAATACGGCTGAACCGTAAACATTGCTTCCATCTATTGTGATTCCGTTACCAGGTGCAGTTTCGCCTGCGATAGTGATGTACGGCTTGACTACGTGCAGCCAACTGTACACATAAATGGTGCCGCTGACGTCGAATACTACTTTAGTTCCCGGAGGAGTCCCGCTCGCACCGTCTATGGCTGCTCGCAGACTGCCTGGTCCGGAATCATTCAGATTTGTGACGTGAACAACGGTTCCATCGCTGCCGCCTCTGGTTATCGGCGCATAACCTTCGTATATGTACATACTGTAGTTTATCGTTACTTCATCATAGGATTCAAGTGCGCCGTCATTTGCGGTCAGTCGCAATACATATGTTCCGAACTCAGAAAAACTCGCCGTTGTGTTAGCTGCATTTGGATTAGAGAAAGTAACAGTTCCAGGGCCGCCTTGCTGAGTCCACTGCAGTGTTACCACACCGGGCGGGTTAGGATTACCGTCGTCTGTTACTGTGGCGTTAATCGAGATACTATTGGCAGGCTCAACAACAGTTCTGTCCGGCCCTGCATTAACAACAGGCGCACTATTGAGCGAACCGGAAACCACAGTATAGGTTACTTCATCATAGCTTTCAAACTCTGAATCATTGGCAGTCAAACGCAACACATACGTACCGAGTTCAGAGAAAGACACTGAGGGTTTCAAAGCATTGATGTTATCAAAAGTAACCGTGCCTGGGCCGCTTACCTTGCTCCAGATTGTTGTTACCATTCCCGGCGGATTGGGCAAACCGTCATCGGTAACAGAGCCGTCGAGCTTGACTAAATCAGATATGCCTACCATCCTGTCAAGTCCGGCGTTAACAACTGGCGGAGAATTTTCCTTATATATTACCGTTACAAAATCAGACCTCGACAGTTCGCCATCATTAGCTTCCAGCCGCAGAATATATGTTCCAAATTCCGAGAAGGTCGCGGTTGTATTCAATGCATTAGTATTGCTGAATGAGACTGTTCCAGGACCGCTAACTTTCGACCATGTGGTTATGAATGTACCCGGTGGGTCGGGAAGCCCATCATCGCTTGCTGTGCCTGACAGATTTGCTGTATTCGTGGGATGCTGCAATGTCTGGTCCGGGCCGGCATTTACAGATGGCGGGCGATTAGCGATAGTTATCTGGAAGGCAAGGAGGAAGCTGCGCTTAGTGTATGTAGAATCACTTGTGGCACTCAATTCATAATGGAAAGTGTTTCCTGTAAATCCGCTAATACTGACTGTTGCTTGTTTCGGTAGAGGGGTACCATCGGGATACTGGCTCATAGTTAGTGCTTCAGTTGCATTACCTCTGACCATACTGCCCCAGGTGTTGCTGCCGCTGGACTGGTCAAAAACAAGCAGATAATCTCCAGCAGTTACCTCCATTGGTCCAAAATTAAGAATCATATCGAAATATTGCTTTCCGTCCCCGAGTTCCGAATGATAGACACCAGATTCCAGTGAAGCAGTTAAATCAATCAGTTTGGCCCCCCCGCTGCCCGGGTCAGATTTGCTTATTGTGGGACCACCGGTATATGCAAGATAGTTTTTACCGGTAACGTTATAAAGTCGAACACGAATGACATTACCTGGTACGATAGGATTAGCGTAGCACTTGAATATGCCTTGGCCCAACGCCGTATTTTGCGGGACATTGAAGACCATCGCGCAGCCTTTGTCCGCACTCAATGCCTTGTTGGTATTAGCAGTAATATTGCCTGCCGAATCTTGAGCCGTTCCATAAATGGTTTGCAGCAATATGGTTTTGGCCCCCTGTTTTGACCAATCATTAGCAAGAATTGAATAATCAGTTAAGTCAATACCGCCGCTCACATCAAGGTCAGCGTAATCGCACCACTGATTGGCAGGACTGCAATCATTGGCCAGCCAGTGTTGCGCTATAACAGCCAGGTCACCCCAATCGACATAGTTATTTGGTGCGATATCTGTATCAAGCTCACCGAAATCCCAACCGTCAGGCGTACCAGCGACGAACTGAATGCTCGGAGGCGGCGTTATGGAAACGACACAATCATAGCTCCCCGTCGTCCAGGCACTTGAGCCTTCGCTGTTTGTTGCCTTTACGCGATAGCTGTAACTGCCATTACTTACATTCTCTGCATAAGAGGCGGTTGCTCCCGTATAAACCTGGCTCCAGATTCCGGTAGCGCTGTTAAGCCGTTCGAGTTGGTATGATGATGCTCCAGATGATAACGCCCAGCTTACAGTGTACTGGCCTGTGCTGCTGTTGGCCGGATATGTAATCGAAGCTGGTGGTGCAGGTGGGCCCGGCGGAGGAGGCGGGGGCGCTTCGCCTGCTGTAACGTATGTTTTGTTTTCACCGGCATTGTAAGTCGCTATAATTCCAGTACCTACGCCGGCAATCTTGCCCGCTAAAACATCCGCATTAACTTGCGCGGTTACATTATTCTTTATCGTCATCACACCGCCCTCGGCAATGTTGATACGGGCAGTGCCGTAATTACCAATCATGTAGGAGTCAACATTAACCACACCAGTTGCGTAAATATTTAAAGTTCCTGTGCCGCCGCCGGGAGAAACATTACACATCTCAAGTGATGATGTTCCGTTAGCAAGATTTTGGCTAACAATATTCAGCGTACCCCAAACATTGACAGTGGCAGTATAGCCGCCATTGTTATCACTTGCCAGCTTGAACGTAGCGATAGCAGTATTAGCTTTTGTGCAGGCATCGAAGGTGCCGCCAGCCTCGATATCGATTTGCGAACTGGTGCCCTGATACATTTCCACTGAACCTGTAGTAGTCAATTTTTTGCCGGCAGGAATAGTTACCTTTGTTGTCAGATATTTCATCTGAAGCTTCTGTGCTATTGCCGTAGTAGTTGTTATCTGAACGTTGGAGTTGGTGAAAGTGCCGAACAAGGCATTATAAACCCTGCACGTATCGGTATCCGAAGGCACCTTGCCGTTACCAGTAGCCAGGTCATACCAGTTGTTGGCGTTTTCCCAGGGCAATGCCGCCCCATTGGCGCCTATCCACTCGAGTGTAGCCGCCGATATTGTAGATGAACAAATCGACAAAGATAAAATAAACAAACGTGCAGACTTCAGAACTATATTTCGATACCCGACCATTTTTTCTCCTTCCCGAAATATTATTATGCATTAAGCAAATTCAGCTTTCCTCGCCTTGCAATATGGAAGATTTAATATCTATAACCAATATCTCCTCCGTCGGAAGCAGCGTTTTTACAGGGGCTTGTGCTCTGCAGATGAAAATCACCGCCTGCAGGATTTACAAACAGCGGGTCTAAATGCAGGACATAACTGCCTTCAATAACCTTGGAGACATTGCTGTAATTGCCGCTGGTATTGCCCCATACATCAGAGTAGCTGATATTGACAATTACGGTACCGTAAACATTGATACCCCATTTAAGATTACCGCTGATAATTGTGTTAGTTATGACAGCATCGCTATTTGCACATCTGATGCCGTCATTGCTGTTATGCCACGATGTGCAACCCGAAATAGTTGTTTCGTCAGCATTTCCTTCCGCGTGAATGCCGCGGCCAGTATTATTGTATGACAGGCAGTTTTCCACTGCGCATCCATCTGGTCCATCAAGGTCAATTCCATCTCCACCGTTATTGCGGCTGACGCAGTTTCTAATGATGCAATAGTCTGCGGAATCACTTGAGAATAGAATACCAACACCGTTGGCATTTCTGACCTCGAAGCCGTCGAGGATTACGTAAGGCTTGGTGTTTTTGAAACCGTTAGTCTTGTCTGCTGCATCGATAATCACCGCACCTTTTTCATACCATGCGCGATAAGTAATCGCTGCGCCGCTGGCTCCACCGCTTGAAGTTGTTACCATTTCAGCATAAGTTCCGGGCATAACAAGTACAGTCTTGCCCGCAGTCAGTGTACTTGCGGCCTTCTGGATAGTTTTCCACGCCAGAGCTGTCGAGGTGCCAAGATTGTTATCGTCTCCGTTCGGGCTGACATAATAATCAGCCACCGGCATTGTCGGGTCTTTCATTGTCGTAAAATTCCAGACCACACCTTTTACGATACCACCTGCCTCATTGACTTCATCAATTCGCCAGTAATATGTCAACCAATACAAAAGTGTACCGGGATCATAATTATTTGTTGGATGGTTGCCTATAAATTCCGGTGAACTATGATTCGCATTTAATACAGCGTTGTAATTTGTGCCTAAATATACATCATGCGAAGCTGCACCAGCGCCAGATTGCCAACTCAAATTCTCGTTTATATCAATATTTTCTGCTCCGTTTGCCGGCGATGGTTCAGATGCTTGAGACGCCGAGACAGTTGTAAATCTCCAGATATCCCCCTTCCACGTACCGTATTCTCCGACTTCGTCAATCCGCCAGTAGTAAGTGGTATCATTTTCCAAAACACCTGTATCAAAACTGGTTGTCCAGTAATTACCTTTGTATTCATCAGAAGATTGAGTTGCATTATTGACGGCATCATAGCTTGTACCGAAATAGACATCGTGGGTTTGAGCATCGATTTGCGAAGACTTCCACTGGAGCAACAAAGAAGTATTGACCCCAACTTCCTTACTGGCTGGAATCGGATCACGAGCTTTGAGGCAATGCGGAATACCTGTTCCCATACCAACATCGTTGAGGTCAGAAGGTGTCTGTGCCTCTTCGAGCCATGCAGGGAAAGGCAAGCCAGGGTCTGTTATGGGGCTTATATGTTCAACGGCGGTCGCGTCAGGACATTCCAGCCGGCATTCTTCCGGTACTATATCATAGCCCCACGCATATGCATTATCCGAACCGCTGTTACCACTGCGATAAAAATGACCCGGCGCCTTAAATCTGAAACCCGAACAGGCGTTATGATTGGCAACACAGTTAATTACATTGCTGAAAACATAATTGCCGCCTGCGTTAGTAAAGCCGCTTCCTGAAGCGGTGTTCCAGCTTTCTTCAATTCGGCAATTGCGTAAATCTGCTAAACCGTCTGAGTTGATTGTAATACCTCTGTTGCAGTGATAAACATAAGTACCGACTATGGTCGCTGAACCTCCGGTGATAAGGATTCCTCTGCCGTTCTCACCGCCTGTGCCATCACCGGGCTGCGAGCCGCAATATTCAATCCGGCAAAACGCTACAATATTGCCATAAGAACTGCTCATTCCAACGCCCTCATCCTGACAATGGCTGAAAGTGCATCTATCAACTGTTATATTCCTGCTGCCTTCCATTAGGCTTATGCCATCACTGTTGACGGCAGTGTTCTGAACCTTTATATCGGCGAATGTTATTCTTTGGCCGTAAACACGGCAAAGAGTGCTGAGATTGTTAAGGTCAAAAGTAATACCAGGACTCGGCGCTGTGCTGCCGCAAATAATAAGGTTCGGTTCATATATATTGAATCTGCCCGATGTTCTTGAAATTGTTCCACCAACATCGAAAAGAATTATGCTATCCTTTCCGTCAGCTTCGGCTTTAGCCAAACAATCAGCAAAACTATCCGGGCCTGAATCATTAAGATTCTTGACGTGATAGACCATACTTTTCGGTGCGGTCTTAAGCCAATCTTGCGCAAGAGAGGCGTAATCATTGAAATCCACGTCGCAATCACTATCAAGATTTCCTAACGGAATACTGCCGCAGTCATCGACCAGCCAGGACGAAGCCATTATGGCAAGGTCTTCCCATTCGACTATGCCGTTTCCATTGAGGTCACCCGTATAGGCGTGTAAAAGATTTGTTGAGATTAAAATAGCGGCAAATGCAAAGACAATTTCTAACCACAAACCAACTGTGGGCGGGATTCGAATTGGCATGACTTTTACTGCCTCCTTCCTGCAAAATTTCTAAGCCGTATGCGTGTACGTAAGCACACATTCTTAAATACGGCTATTTTATAATATTATATCATAGTATTTTGTCATTTGTCAATGAATTTTATATCTCAAACTGGGATAGGAAAGGAACATCGTATCCCCCTGTAAAGATAAGATGTATGACATATGAGCAGTATAAAGCTTAAGGAGGATATGGAGTGGCAGGGGTTAACCCTGCCGGTCATTTACTTTTTCGATAATAAAGGATTAAATTATTTGTCGAACTGTCATGGCTGAGTTCTGGTTCTTCCTTGCTCTGAAGTTCAGGAATAATGCGTTGAGCCAGCACTTTTCCAAGTTCGACGCCCCACTGGTCGAATGAGTCAATCTGCCAGATGACCCCCTGAGTAAAAACACAATGTTCGTAAAGGGCAATAAGTTTACCGAGTGTTTCCGGTGTAAGCCTGTCCGCAAGAATCATATTTGACGGCTTATTGCCTTCAAATGCGCGGTGCGGCACAAGCCAATCAGGTATGCCTTCGGCCTTAACTTGTTCGGCTGTCTTGCCGAAGGCCAAAGCTTCAGCCTGTGCAAAAACGTTTGCTATGAGCATATCGTGATGACAACCGAGGGGGTTAAGCGTTTTTATAAAAGCAATAAAGTCGCAAGGGATGAGTTTGGTTCCTTGATGAATCAACTGATAGAAAGAATGCTGACCGTTGGTCCCCGGTTCACCCCAATAGATGGGGCTGGTCTGATATGTTACTTCTGTGCCATCGAGGGTAACACTTTTGCCGTTGCTTTCCATTGTCAGCTGCTGCAGATATGCGGGGAACCGCTTAAGATACTGTTCATAAGGCAAAACCGCAATGGTCTGTGCGCCGAAGAAATTATTGTACCAGATACTGAGAAGGGCCAGAAGCACCGGCAGGTTTCGCTCGAACGGAGCTGTGCGAAAGTGCTCATCCATCTGATGGAAGCCGCCAAGCATTGCACGGAAATTGTCCGGACCGATGGCAAGCATAGTGGAAAGACCTATCGCTGAATCCATAGAGTATCGACCGCCCACCCAGTCCCAGAACTCGAACATATTGGCAGTATCAATACCGAATTTAGAAACTTCTGCAGCATTTGTCGAGACAGCGACAAAATGTCTGGCAACTGCCTTTTTATCACCACCCAAACCAGTGAGCAACCATTGGCGGGCTGTGTTCGCATTGGTCATTGTTTCGAGCGTTGTGAATGTTTTGGAAGAGACGATAAAAAGCGTCTCTGCCGGGTCGAGGTTTCTTACAGCTTCGACAAAGTCTGTGCCATCAATGTTGGAAACAAACCGGAAAACTTTGCCGCGGTCGCTGTAATGTTTCAGCGCCTCATATGCCATCACCGGCCCGAGGTCGGAGCCACCAATACCAATATTGATTATGTTGCGAATAGGTTTACCTGTATAGCCTTTCCACTGGCCGCTGCGTACGCGGTTGCAGAAATCAGTCATCTTATCAAGTACGGCGTGAACCTGCGGCACAACATTCTGGCCGTCTAAAATGATGGATGTCCCTTTAGGTGCACGCAGCGCCACGTGGAGGACTGCCCGATTTTCCGTAATATTTATCTTTTCACCGCGAAACATCGCGTCAATCCGCTCCCTTAGGCCAGATTCTTCGGCAAGCTGAACAAGCAATTTAACGGTTTCATCTGTAATACGATTCTTGGAGTAATCCAGATAAATACCCACAGCTTCAACCGTCAGGCGTTTACCGCGATTTGGGTCGTCTGCGAAAAGCTTTCGCAAATGTAACTGGCGAATTTTTTTATAATGACTTTCAAGGGCTTTCCATGACCGGCGTTTGGTCAGCGGTTTGATAAGCGTTTTCTTATTTTTGACAGATGTTTTCATATCAATTACCCTTTCCTTGTACCAGCATCAACGATTCCCAATGCGCTGTTTACAATATGCTGAGCCTCATTCACAATAGCATTCAGATGTGCCTGGTCCTTAAAACTCTCCGCGTAAATTTTGTAGATGTTCTCCGTACCAGAAGGCCGAGCCGCGAACCAACCGTTAGCAGCTACAACCTTTAAGCCACCAATTGATTCGCCGTTTCCAGGGGCGCGGGTCAATTTGGCTGTAATCTGTTCACCCGCCAGCTTAGATTCCTTTACAGCATCAGGTGATAACTTCTGCAATCTTGCTTTTTGTTCCGGTGTCGCTGGTGCATCAATACGAGTGTAGTAGGGCGTACCAAATTGTGCAGTCAGCTCGCGATAGTGTTCACCGGGGTCTTTTTTTGTGCGGGCGGTAATTTCGGCTGCGAGCAGGTCCATAATTAAACCATCCTTGTCAGTCGTCCAGACAGTCCCTTCACGCCGCAGAAAACTTGCTCCTGCGCTTTCCTCGCCGCCGAAACAATACGAACCATCGAACAGTCCCTGTGTGAACCATTTGAAGCCTACGGGAACTTCGGACAGTCTGCGGCCAAGCTTTTGTACTACTCTGTCAATAATGCTGCTGCTGACAAGTGTTTTGCCGACGGCAGAATCCTTAGGCCAGTCGGGACGATGTGTCAGCAGGTAGTTTATGGCCACAGCAAGGTAATGGTTGGGATTCATCAAACCAGCAGATGGTGTAACTATTCCATGCCTGTCAGCATCAGGGTCATTAGCAAAAGCAAGTTGGTATCTATCCTTGAGTCCAACAAGCCTTGCCATAGCATACGGGCTGGAGCAATCCATTCGTATTTTACCATCGTGGTCAACTGTCATAAATGAAAAGGTCGGGTCAACTTCCGAATTCACAACGGTAATATTTAGCTTGTAAATAGAATTCATCGGTTCCCAATATGGTCTGGATGCACCTCCGAGCGGGTCAACTCCCAGCTTGAGACCAGCGGCACGTATAGCTTCCATATCAACGACATTCCGCAAATCGTTCACGTAGGGCATAATGAAATCTTCCTGATGGATACACTCAGCTTTGATGGCTGACTCGAACGGTACACGTTTTACATCGGCATTGTTTCTTCGCATCAGCTCGTTGGCACGATTCTGTATCCATCTCGTTACTTCGGTGTCAGCAGGACCGCCATTGGTCGGGTTATACTTGAAACCTCCATCTTCGGGAGGATTGTGCGACGGTGTGATTATAATGCCGTCAGCAAGATGCTTTTTGCGGCTGCGATTATAAACAAGGATGGCCCACGAAATAACCGGTGTCGGTGTTACACCGTCATTTCTATGGATAATGGTTTCCACATCGTTGGCTGCCAGAACCTCCAGAGCAGTACGCTGGGCTGGGCCGGATAATGCGTGCGTATCTTTACCCATATACAGCGGGCCGTCGGTGCCCTTCTTTTGCCGGTAATCACAGATAGCCTGGGTAATGGCAAGAATGTGTGCTTCGGTAAACGTACCTCGAATTGAAGAGCCTCGATGGCCGCTTGTCCCGAAGCTGACCAACTGATTAGGGTCTTCGGTGTCTGGCCGACGCTCATAATATTGTCTCTCGAGCGCGGCAGGGTCAATCAGCATTTCTTTCAGAGCAGGTTTACCCGCAAGAGGAGAAATTCCCATTCATCTTACCTTTTTACTTATCTTTTTTGTCCTTCCTTTGCTTAAAAAGCGTTATTCTACAGTACCGAACACGGTTTTGCACCCCAAATTCTGACACACACTCCGCTATACTGCGGTCACTGGAGAGCTTTCC
>Ga0272448_1003893_pt1 | contig 17385 bp, 10 predicted proteins | sample YNPCB0191_FD_202220 | JGI IMG/M metagenome (GOLD analysis project Ga0272448, IMG submission 202220) | Hot spring sediment microbial communities from Yellowstone National Park, WY, United States - YNP-CB-019-1 | ecosystem: Environmental > Aquatic > Thermal springs > Hot (42-90C) > Sediment... | reverse complement strand
CTGGCTTTCGAAAGTGCCCCCTTGGATTTCCATTGCTCCGTTGGTCCCCGTAGCAATAAAAAGGGATCGGTCGGAGGTACCGCCTTCGCTGGCCGCATAGAGGGTATGCCCTTGGGCGGAGGTGTAAATAAGAGGATAATTGCTCCCATTGGCCACGGTAATGCGGGCATTCACCGCAGTAGGAGAGTTGTTGTACGGAGGCACAACTCCCCCGCTCCAGTTGCCCGAAGTGCTGAAATCGGAGCTTACGGCACCAGTCCAGGAGTAAACCGTCTGTGCCCAGCCAAGGGCCGGTGAAAGGACCAGCAGGGCCGCTCCGGCCACAGGAAGCCAGACGCCCTGGAACCGTCCGGCCTGGGCACTCCTCCCGAAGCGTCTAAACCGTTTCCCAAACCAGGCAGCGTGGACCAACATAGCTTACGTCCTCCCAAAAGAGAAAACTCCCCCACGATCTCGGAAACCAATTTCCTATGGTCCCCTTGCCTACCCCCCAGACCATAGGGCTGCTCGACCCCAGCCAAGAGCAAAAAACCGACCCGGCGGAGGAAGAAAAAACCTCTCGGATAAGGCCAGAAACCGTAACTATTTAGCCGAATGAAGCAAATCGCTTCTCCCCTAGCGGGAGAGGCCGTCCTGGCCAAAGGCCAGGCCGGGTGAGGGGTGTCATTCCCGCGAAAGCGGGAATCCAGAAAGTAAAACTCCCTATTGCCTGGACTGCTGCTTGCGCAGGAATGACACATAGACCCTTCCATTCGGCGAAAATGGGACTCCTTAGTTTAGGATAATTACCGAGGGAAGCCGTTGCAAGGATTTTGCAGGAAGATTCAAGAAGAGCAAGGGCCGATTGGGTGGGGTAATGCCCCCCATAAGGCCTATTTTTCAGCAGCTTGGTTTTCCCCGAAAAGCCGTTTGCTAGGGGCCCCGTCCTCCAGACAGAGCCCGACGGACAACGCCAGACAGTATGGGCCTCGGGCGCGGCCCAGAGCCGCGGGGGCCGTCCTCCGGACCCAGGCCGACGGACAGCCCCAGAGCCCCCGGCAACATCCCCCGGTTCCCAGCCGATGCTACAACATCCCCGGCTTGTGGAGGTCCGGACGGCCTTCCACAGCAACATCCCCCGGCTCCCAGCCGGTGCTACGGGGTTACAACCGCCAGGGGCTGCGCATGGCCCGGCGCAGGAGCCGGCGGCGGCTCCGATTCCTTTGCCAACCGTTCTACTTGGTGAAACTGCCGTTGGATCAGGATTTTTACCAGGGCGGGGCTGCAGGTTGGTGGTAACATCCGGCTAAAAACGGATTTTGCGGACAGCCTCTTACAACCGCCAGGGGCTGCGCATGGCCCGGCGCAGAAGCCGCTCGGCGTCCGGATCGTCCAGGATTTTTTCTTGCACTGGGTCCCAGCGGATTTTTCGGCCTGTAATGATGGCGATCATGCTCAATTGGGTGATGGTGTCGGACAGCACGGCCACTTCCACGGGGGCGACCGTGGGCTGCCGCGTGCGCACAGAGTCGATAAAGTTGCCCATGTGGCTTGGGCTTTCGTAGAGGTGGATTTCGTTGGGGCCGATTTTTTCCTTGGCCAGGTCGGCCGGTTCCGTGCGGAGCCCGCCTCGGCTGATAGCCACGGTGCCACGCTCGCCGATAAACTTGGCACAATCGCCGCCGGGAGTGAAATGGAAGGGCACACCGTTGGCAAACCGGCCGCGGATGTCCCAATGGTGCGGGGCGTCGAATAGTCCGGTGCCCCAGACGCCGGTGCCCTCATATTCGACCGGTACGGCCGACTGGGGATCATCCCCCAAGGCCCAGACCATGTCCGTTAGCGGATGGGCGCCCCAACCGCCGATGAATCCATGGGCGTTGTCCGAGCACCAATAGGCGCCCCAGCAGGTGCAACGGTCTTTGGTGTAAGGTCGCCAGGGCGCAGGTCCTAGCCAAAGATCATAATCCAAACCGTCGGGCACCGGGATGGGTTCCAAGGAACCTTGGCCGCCTTCGAAGCCGTAGCTGGGGGCGGTAACTTCGACGGCCTGGATTTTGCCGATCCGGCCGTTCCGCACCAGTTCGCAGCCGTGCCGGATGTGGGCCATGGAGCGCTGCTGGGTGCCGTACTGGAAAATCCGTCCATACCGCTGCACCGCCGCGCGGATGGCCCAAAGTTCTTCCATGCTCAGTCCGAGCGGCTTTTCCACATAAACATCTTTTCCAGCCCGGACAGCCATCAAGGCGGCCGGCACGTGCCAATGGTCCGGTGTAGCAATGATCACCGCATCGATGTCCGGCCGGTCGATCAGCTCCCGTAGATCGTTGTACGGCGTGCAGACTTGGCCGCCATACCGCTGGTTGAACGCCTGGGCCATCCGCTCCCGCCGATCGCGGAAGACATCGCAGACGGCCACGATTTTGGTATTGGGCTGGGCGGCGGCCTCGTTGACCAGGCCGCTTCCTCGACCGCCCACGCCGATAGCGCCGATGGTTACCTGGTTGCTCGGTGCATCGGCGCCCAGCACACTTGGCGGCATAATCCACGGTTTAGCAATCCCGCAACTGGCGAATGCGGAACCGACGACGGCCTGTCGCAGGAATGTTCGGCGGGTAAGGTTGTGCTTCATGGCAGGTCTCCTTTGAGGAAGATGTTCACTAGAAAGATCGCCGAGGCATATTCCTCGATTTTTTCCGCAGGGTGCGTGGCCTTGCTTTTTCCTCTTAGCATAGTGGCCGCCCTGAGGGAATGCAACAGCTTTTCCAAGCGCATGGAGGGCGGATCAAAGCAATCGGCTGGCCAGGTCTTCCTGCTTTAATCGGATGAGGAGGCGTTTTTGGGGCGAGGTATGTCCGGTTAAAAGTTCCAGTTGGGATTTGCGGAGTTGAAGGGATTTGGCTAGCAGGTCCAGGAGGGCTCGGTTGGCTTTGCCTTTTTCGGGCGATTGGGTGAGCCAGGCCCGGAGCAGCCCGTCGGATTCCCAGCGGATTTGGTTTCGTCGGGCCCCGGCCGAGACCCGCACCGGCACAATAGTTCCTTCCGGATGGGATTGCCAAAGTTTCATGGCGTTCTCTCCAAGCGATTTCTTATGGGATGCCATCGGGGGCCTGGGATGGACGAGCCGAGGATCACGGAACGATCCCTTCGAACAAAGCGGTGCCAATGCGGACCATGGTGGCGCCTTCTTCGATGGCGGCTTCGAAATCGCCGCTCATGCCCATCGAGAGTTCGTCCAGTCGGACGCCTTCCGGGCAAACAGGTCGGAGTCGGTCTCGGAGGCGTCGGAGGTCGGCAAAATCCCTGTGAGCACGTTCTAAGCCGCCTTCCAAACCCGCCAGCGTCATCAGTCCTTGCACTTGAACGTAAGGAAATCTGGGGAGTTGGACCAGGATCGGTTCGAGTTCCTCCGGGGGCAAACCGGTTTTGGCAGGTTCGCCGGAAATGTTCACCTCCAGAAGGACCGGAATCGGGTTGCCCAGTCGGCGGGCCTGCTGATCCAGCGCCTCGATCAAGCGAAGACTATCGACCGATTGGATCATTTCCACCAGCGGCAAGGTGCGGGGGATTTTATTCCGCTGCAAATGCCCCACCAGATGCCACCGGACTGGCAGATCGGCCAAGGCGGCGGCTTTGGTCCAGAGGGCCTGGGGGCGGCTTTCGGCCAACAGAATGCACCCAGCCTCGACCAAAAGACGAATTTCTACCGGGCCGACGTATTTGGTTACTGCTACCAGGCGGACCTGTTCGGCCAAACGGCCGCTGCGACGGGCCGCTTCGGCCATTCGGCCTTGAATCTCGGCCAAGTTTTGCCGGATACGGTGGGCTTTTTCTACCAGCGAGTTCGCCACGGCAATTCTAGGGATCGTTGAGTCGATCGTTCAACACCCAATGGACGGATCTCTCCGATTTTTAGGCCTTCCGGTGATTGCTTGGGTGAGTCATACAAACGTCCATCTACTTGGAGAAAGATTTTTTCAGCAGGTTGACGAGGCCTCCGATTTCCGTCCGATCATAACATGCGGAGAAATTGGGAAGACTAAACTTATTCATCTTCGCAAAACTAAGGGACATAAACGTGGCTAAAAAACAGGAAGTTTAGGGTCTCTACCATTTGCGAAGATCAATAGAAAGCCCTTTCCGGGGAAAGGTTTTTCTAGGAGGTTATGTTTCCGGCGGCTGGACGCGGACCATGGCATGAGGAGCGTCCAGAAGCACAATGCAGGAGGTGGAACGGCGGATGAGTTGGACCAGTTGGCCGAAATCGGCCAAGGGGGTGAAGCATAACCCTTCGACCCATTGGGAATCCAGGCCGCTCAGGAGGAACAGATGGGCATGTCGGCGAGCGTGTAGCAATTGGATTGCTTGGAGAGCGTCGTCCGGCATATCGGGGCCGAAGCGTTTCAGGATGGCGGTGGGATGTTTGGCGCCCCGCAAGGCCTGCACTGCTTGGCCGGGTGGACGAGCCAGACTACAGCAGATGGCGATGGCGCCGCCGGGTTCGACCAAAGGCCGAGCCGCCGCTAAAGCCCGGACTAAACTCTGCCAGGTCTGCTGGGCGGGGCCGCCCGGAATGGCCGCTACCACCAACCGAGCCCGCCTGGGAACGGATCGGTTCCAGAAAGCCGCATACCGTTGCCGACTGGCCCGCCAGACTTGGCCCGTCTCCCCCGCCAGCACCTCCAAGACCTCGTCTCCCCTGCCGGGTACGAGCTGAATGGCAAAGGCGGAGCCTAATAGCCAAGCCACCTCACGAACCTCAGCCATCAGATAGCGTTTTTCCGCCTTCGGATTAGGCCGAAATCCCCAAACTCGAAACCGCCTCTGCGCCTGGGCGTCCGAAAAGGCCGGATAGACCCCCCCGAACAATCCAAAATAATCCGGGGCCCGCGCGCTTTGCTGACAGCCGATGGGCACCACCACATCGGCATCGACAATCGCCCGATGCAAAAGAATCCGATGGCCCGTTTCGGTCGATGCTAAGTAGGCCAGCGAGCCGGGATCGTAAGGATCATGCCTGATCAGCGTAACAAGTCGGCGGACCTGTTCTGGGAGCAATCGGCATGGGTCCACCGTTTGGGGGGTTGCTTCAGCGGCCGGTTGGAGGATGGCGATGTCTTGGGGCGCAATGTCCGCCGCTAGGAGGGTTTGGATGACCCCATAGGCCAGTTGATCCGCCTGGTGCAGCCCCTCCTCCAGGACCAACGTAACATGATCGCCTGGAATGGTGGATTGACGCAGAGCCGGAAATCCTAAGGGCCTTTCCAGTGCGGACGCCAGAGAGTCGGCCAAAGCCGGAGGCTCCTCCTGCCAGGCCGGTCCATCATCGGCTACGAGGATCCTGTCATCCAGGTCCAATTCCCCTTGATCCAGTCCGTAGCGGAGGAGGCAGCCCATATCTGAAAAACTCAAAAATAAGGAAAATGCACAAAATAGAGAAACTGATTTTCTGCCCCTTTTTTTCATCTTACCGCCTCCGGCCCCTTTGCTCAAGAAGTTGCTCTAGCCATCCCAGGCCCAGTTCGGGTAGAAACACCAGTAGGGAACCTTTTCTGAATCGCCTCAGTTGCGAAGGCTCCGTAAGCGGCCATGGGAGCTGGTTGGAAAAGAGCCCAAGGAACCAACAGCGCAAAAGGAGTTCTCACCATGAGTCTGCGAAGGTATCTCTCCTCCGAGAGGAGCCCAAGGGATGGTTTTAGGCTGAGGAGATGGATTTTGGGAGCAGAGAATCACGGAAGGAAAGTTGGGATGAGCAGAACCTGGTTATATTGGGTTGTGATGGGAATTGGGGGGGTGGTGGTGCTGGGGTGCGGCGGAAACGGGTCGGACGGCGGTGGTTCGGCCGGAGGGGCCACGGATCCATCCACGGCGGCAGCGCCAACGGGCGTCCGATTGCCTGAAAAGCCGCCCACCACAGGTCGGGGCGTCCTGGAAGCGATGGTTGCCGCCTACCAATCCACGCCCCGATACGCGGACGCCGGAGAACTCCACCTGTATGTTCGCAAGGGAGAGGAAGTTTTAGACAATAAGGTGGATTTTGCCGTCAGTTTCGTTCGGCCGAATAAACTCCGCATGGAGGTGTACCAAATCCGGCTGGTGTGCGACGGACAACGGCTTCGGGCGGCCATCGACGATTTGCCTGGCCAGGTCCTGGAACTGCCGGCCCCAGCGGAGCTGAATTTAAAAAACCTGCTCAGTGATCCGATTCTGGCGGAGGTTTTGACGGGCGGCATTGTGGGCGGGCCGCCGCAGCCGCTCCTGCTATTGGAGAAAAACGCTCTGGAACAGATGCTCCAACGGGCCCAGGAACCGGAATTGATCGAGCCGGGAACCATTGACAAGGAGGAATGCTATCGGGTGGCCATTCGTCGGCCGGAAGGGCAGGAGGTGCTCTGGGTGGATAAAAAACAGTATCTGCTCCGGCGGATCGAATATCCGACCGATCTATTGGCCGCTCAAATTAGCCCGAATGAAAAACCGGGCGGGATTTCGCTGGTCGTGGATTTTCATTCCGCCACCTTTTCCCCACCGGAAGACCCGAAAGCCTTTGCCTTTGAAACACCGACCGACGCCAAGGTGGTCAAGTATTTCATTCCGCCGGACCCTCGGACGGTGCCGGATCCGGCCCAATTGCTCAACAAGCCTGCGCCGGAGTTTAAGTTTACCGACCTTTCCGGCAAGCCGGTGTCGCTGAAAGATTTGGCGGGCAAGGTGGTGTATCTGGATTTTTGGGGACCGCAATGCACCCCGTGCCGACAAATGTTGCCTATGCTGGAAAAAGTCTTCCAGAAATATAAGGACAATCCCAACGTGGCGTTTTTGGCCGTTAGCGTGGCGCCGCCTCAGGTGGAAAATAAGGAGCTAGAACAGATTTTCGCCGAGTTGAAAGTCTCCCTACCTCTGATGCGGGATTTGGAGGGACATGGTGGTCAAAAGTTTATGATACAGTCGATACCGGCCAGTTTTCTCATCGGCAAAGACGGCCGGGTACAAGATTATCAACTGGGCTTCCAGGCAAACTTAGAAACCGAACTGCCGTCCAAAATCGAAAAACTCCTGGCGGGTGAAGATATCTATCAAGCGGCTCAGGCTCAGTTTCAGGAGAGGGTTCGGCAATATGAAGCCGCCCTGCAACGCGCCATGGAAGGCAAACCCCCCGAGGGCGTTGACAGCCAGCAACAGGAGATTCCTAAAGTAGAAATTCGGCCAAAAACCGAGCCGAGCTCTTTTCGGCTCCTCCCCTTGTGGAAATGGCAGGAAGGCGCTGAGCCGGGCAATCTCCTGCTGGTCGATCGTCCGGATGGAACGCCTCGGATTTTGGTCGTCGATCGGTTCAAAAAGGTGGTGGAACTCTCGACGGAGGGAAAACTTCTGAACACCTATGATCTAGGGCTTCAGCCCCAGGAGGTGGTTACTTTTCTGATTACTGGTTTGGGCGCGGATCAAAAGCGGTTTTTTGCCGGCTTGGCCGTCCAACAGCAACGGGTGCATGTCTTCGACGAACAATTCCGAGAGGTGTTCCGGTTTCCCGCCGACGCCTTGGAGCATCCGCACGCCGGAATCTATGACGCCGCCTTCGCCGATCTGAACGCCGACGGTCAATTAGAACTGTATGTGAGCTACTGGGATGTGGTCGGGGTGCAGCAAGTCGATCTGACCAAACGGGAGCGGCGGTGGGGATTTCGGCAGATCGCCAATGTGGCCCGCATGGCAATCGGCCCGGCAGACGCTCAGGGCAAACGCCTCCTGTGGTGCGCTCATGATCGGGGCGCCTTGCTGGCTCTGGATTTCGACGGCCAACGACAGGCCGACCTTGCGCTGCCCAATCGGCCTTTATACGCCGCCTTTGCCGCGGACCTGACCGGCGACGGCAAGCCGGAATGGTGCGGTATCCATATTCCGGCCCTGGGACAGGTGGTGATGGTCGGATTCGATTTGACGGGCAAAGAACTTTGGACCTATGAACTGCCCAAAGGAATGCCAGAACATCCGATCGAACCGGTTATTGCGGTTCAGCCCGGCCTTGGTGGATTTTGGATCTTTCCTGGCGCAGACGGTTCCATCCATTTCGTTGGCCCAGATGGGAAGCGGATCGACATGTTCCATTACGGCGCCCCGCTTTGCGGCCTGGCGGTCGGCACGCTCCAAGGCCAACCCCTCTTGTTCGTTTCGACGCCTAAATCGGTGGACGCATGGCGGATCGAACCTCTGCCCGCAACCCGCTAACCCCCTGCTTCTCCAGAACAGTGCGTGCCGGGATGCGAGCAGAGGAAGTCCCCAGCAGTTTTTGGGGAGCTAGCCTCGAGGGGGATTGGCCCCCTTAGGAGCGGTTTTGGACGGAGATTTAGGTCGGGTTTTTTCACCCGGTGCGGGCAGTTCTCCGGGGACTCCGCCAGGCGGCGGCATAGCGCCCTCCAACATCCCCGGAGGCATCCCCATCCATCCAGGGCCGAACCGTTCGTCATATTTCGGCGCCCGCATCTGGAGGATTTTGTCATATTCGGCCGAGTCCTCCAATTCGCTCTGCACGTACAGATACCCTTCCGGATGGAGCAGAAGGATTTCTCCAGGGGCGTTATAATTGGGGTCGGTATGCGGCGTGCGACCTTGCCCTTTCAGGTCAATCCGATACCCGCCTCGCAGGTCCACGACCAGGCACTCGGTCAGATAGTCAATTTCCAGCGGAGCTTTCACCTGGGGGCCGACCGGTCCGCCCGGGACAAGACCTTCGCCAACAGGGGTCGGCTTCTCTTTTTCTTTGGACGATTTCTTCTTAGGTGCTCCCGGACCTAAGAGCAGTTCCATATCCTGAACTCCTTCCATCAGGGGACCTGCCCCCGGGGGATATTTGCTCGAGGGTTTAGCAGTGGGAGAGGTCTTGCGGGTATCTTCTTCCGGCCATTTTTGCTTAGGCAAATTGAGCACTTGGCCGCGGAGCACTTTTTCTTCTTCCTTGGTAGCCAATTCGCCTTCCTGGTGAATCCATTTCAGGAGAGCCACTTTCCCCGCAGGTTCTCCTGCCGACGGCTTCACACTGAGCACCAGAAGCCGATCGTCCCGCGGCACTTCCACGACATTGCACGGCTCCGACCAGGGAGTAACAAGATACGGTTCTTTCCCCAATTCCGGACGTTCCAGGAGTCGAGGATTTTGTTTGTAATTCGGATTGAGCAGCCACAAACGCACCCGATACCGATAGCGTTTTCCCGGCTCCACGGTGCGGTCGATGAAGCGGAAGAGTTTATAATCCTGGAGTCGCATGGTTCCGGAGAAAGCCCCAGCAGGGCCGCCGGGCATGGGCCCCATCGGTCCTATCCCTTCCATGCCAGGGGGAATAGCGCCGGGAACGGCCCCTGGCGCCATTTCGCCCATGCCAGGTCCCATGCCGGGCATGGTCCCAGGCATATCCGGTATATCTTTCTCTTCTTGTTTAGGTTTAGGTGTTTTTTCTGGCGGGGTGGTTTCGGTGGTTTCGCTCAAAGAGGGTTTGGTGGGGAGGACCGGTCGGCCATCCGGGCCAATCTGGTACCTCTGCTTTTTCAAAAGAGGGATTTCCAGTGGATGGGCGAACGATTCGTCCAACTGCCGACCGTCGGCAAACCGAGGTAACGGAAAGTCCAAAACCGGATCCCAAAAGAGGGGGTGGATGCCAATATCGGTCTGCTGGACGCCGCCGATCGCCCCTACTGCGACGGCGCCCCAGCGCTGCTCGGCATCTTTTTTGGCTTTCTTGATGTTGATGGAGCCCGCTTCCCAGTCCGCCTCTTCGATGGTATCGCCGGGACTAAGGACTTCCACTCGTTGAACGTGATAGTGGACATAGACAGGCATATCAGCGGCGGCGCCGGGGCCGCTGCCTGCAGGGCCCATCATGCCGGGAACAGGGCCTTCCATCAATCCTGGCGGTGGGGCGGCGATCGCGCCCGGAATGCCGCCGGGGGCTGCGCCCGGCTGGGCGCCGGTCAGCGCCGACTCTCTGGAAGCGGCCCGGAATGCCTCGATATAAGCCTGAATCTGTTCTTTATAAGGCACCAGGCCCGTCAGCACCACCCAACGTTCGCCTTCGGTGGTTTCTCTTCCCATACCGGAAATAGGCCCCGCAGGAGGCGCCCCTTCCATCAGCGACATTTCGTCCGGGGAAGCGGCTGGCCCCGTAGTCCTTGGCGGCGCTACATGAACTTTCGCACATCCAGCGGATGCCCGTAAATCTCGGACCGCCAACAGCCGCGGTTCCCCGCGTTTGGGCGGCGGATCAAACACCGGCGGACACCATAACACCCGATGGGAATATCCCTTCGGGTCGATACTCCCCATCGTCTTTTTGATGATCTCTTCGTAATCTTTCATTTGGACAGGAAGTTTTTCGGGCGGCCTTTTGATCCGCTCAAAAGCGTCGGTGGAGACTTGCAACAGCTTCGTCGGCGTCTCCGAATACCCTTGCCGATTCAGCAACGCATGTTGGGCAAACCAGAGAAATCCTAACACGACCAAGCCGAACACAAACTTTTCCACATGGCTCAGTAGGAACTGTTGCACTTTTTTGGTATCCCATTTAATTTTCATGGCCTGGGCTCCTTGCACTCCGTTTTCGCAGAAGGGTTAAGGTTGTCCAGCCGGGTTGGCTGGGGGCTTGGGGGCGGCCGGGGGCAAGTCGGGCTCCGAACCGGCGGGGGATTTAGCTTCCGGCTTATTGGCCGGCAGAGTCCCCCCCGAGGGAACACCGGCTGGCGGCGTTGCAGGGCTTGCAGGTCCGGGAGGCGTAACTGCCGGCGGCACCGTTGGGGTGGCACCGGGCACCGTGGGTGGACCTCCTTCCGGAGTTACGGGGGCGCCGGCCGGCGGAGCAGCCGTTGGCGCGGTGGGGCTCGGCGGGGTTTCTGCACCACTGGGTGTCGGAGTTCCTCCCTCCGCAGGTTTGGCCGCGGGTGGCGTTTCTCCGGTCATGGCTGCACCGGTGCCTAACTTCTTTTCGTCAGGCGGCTCATAGATATAAATGATCCCTAAGACTTCCACGATCACGTCATAGGGGCCTTGGTAAACAGCTTCTGTGCCCAGAGGGCCTCCCATGGTGGGACCTTCTCCTATGCCGCCGGGAGTGGGCTGCAGCATCCCTGGCCCTTCGGTTCCAGGACCCATCGGTCCCATCGGTCCCATGCCTTCCATGCCAGGCCCCATCCCCGGCATCATCGGACCGGCTTGAGCGGTGCGGGCGGCGGCATAATTCACCTTGGCGGCCCGACCAGGATTCAAACGGACTTGCCGAACTTCAATCGGCATCTTCGAGTTCGCACACAGCACAAGCAAATCCGGAATCTTTCGCTGATCCATCAGAAGTCGCATCCGGATCGGCATCATTTTGAATTCGGAGAAGGGATGTTTCGGCATGCCGCCTTCCAGCGGTACAGGTTGTTCGTTTTGATCCACATACCGATATTGATAAAGACGTTCCAATTCGGCGGTGCCGGCGGACGGCAAGCCGGGAGTCATGCCAGGCCCTTCCAACATTCCCGGAGGCATCCCCGGCCCCTGCATCCCTGGCGGGGCGCCTTCCAGCATTCCTGGGGCCGATCCCGGCACGCCGCCAGGTTGGGGAGCGCCTGGACCGAAACCTGGTGCGGTCGGCGGCATGGCGCCAGGCATTTCGCCTGGCGCACCGGCGACTCCTCCTGCGGCGCCCACTGCCGTCAAGCCACGCAGCCCCAAGGCATCTCGAGCCTCGTAAAAGGCCTTCGTGGCATACGCGGCCACATCCAAGGCGAATATGCGTTTGACCACCGCATTGTAATGGCTGGTGGCGTCCTTGTTGAGCTCCTTAATGATACTGAGCAAAGTTTCATAGACCCACAGGTCTTCCTGCGCTAGCCGAATTTCTCGAGTTGTCGGAAGCCGATTCCATTGGAACCGGGCTACCAGTTGCTTGTAGTTGGCGTCGTCCCAGACTACGATACCCTCGTATTCCACCTGTTCTGCACCGGTGGGCGAGGCCGCACCGCCCTCCATAAGCCCCGCAGGACCTGCGCCCAGACCACCCCCGGCCAATCGAGCCGGATTCTTGGGCCGTCGAATATCAGCTTTCTTTAAAAGATCCGGGAAATACCGCTGGATGAAATTCCAATAGTGTTCCAGCATATCTGCGGGCAGTTCTTCGTTCGGCCCACGTTTCTCCCATTCTTCGATAAATCTCTCGCCCAACACGCTAGGTAGAGGATTATTTTTCGTCTGTTCCTCATACAGATGTCGCCATCCCCGCATCACATTTTTTTGCAATTGTTCATGCACTTTCCGAAGCGACTCATAGACAAGTTCGTTGACAGGAGTGGTCGCTTCTGCCACTTGATACATATGGCTGAAACCTTGATCCAGTTCGGATTTTCGCTTTCCAAAGGTTTCCGAAAGCCGAGCAACCGCCGTGCTCCAAAACACCCCTAATAACACCACCACCACTGCGGCTAAGCCCCAAAAATGGTATTTCCGCAGCCACGTGAGAATCTTTTTTATGTAATCCATGGCCTATCCTGCCTTGCCCAAAAGAATAAGAAAAATGGATACCAAACAGGTAACATTTTAGCCGAATGGAGGGGTACGCTTGTCCTGCCCGATGCCGGACCTGACAAGCAGGACCTTTCCGTTGAGTTTCATTCCGCTAACGTGTTACCCAAACAGATGTCTCCTTTGGATGAGCAAAACCAGCTTCCCTTACATAGGTTTCGTTGCTGGCAGGGTCTGGGGAACTTGTTCTTGGTTTGTTGGCGCTTCTTGTTTTTTCTTTTTTTCTTCCGCCCGTTTGCTGGGGGGAGTAGGACGCCAGACGAATTCCACCGTAAACGGATATTTCCACAAGAGGATGGTCTTTTTTTTCGCGGTGGATTCTTTTCCGGCCGGTCTGGCCGATTCTCCGGGGCCGGGGGAGGCGTCTGCTTTTGCTGCGGGGGCGCCGGTGGTGGGGTTAGGCATCTCTTCCAAGGCGGCTTTTGGATCCAGCACCTCGATCTTTTGATACGGTTTGGGTTCCACCAGCACCGGATACTCGATGCCGAGTTCTTTCATGGTGAGTTTTTCTTTTTTACCTCCAGCACCGCCTTCCGTGGAGGTGAAAGTCGGTAGTTCGATCGTTTTGTTTCGGAGATTTTCGATGAGGGTTTGATAGACATATTCTCGCCCCATCGCCCGCCCCTTTGCTTCGGCGGTCGTCTCGTAGTTATGGAAATGGTATCCCGTAAGCCGCACTATCCAGCCGGGGCCGGTGGGCCCTTCCGCTGCCGGAGTCCCTCCGGAATCTCCTGGCGAGGAAGCAGCATCGGTGGAGCCGACAGAGCCGGGCACGGCCGGAGCGGCCGCACCGCCGCCGGGTGCAATGCCAGGAGAGGTCGCTGCAGCAGCGGGGTTACTCGCTAGAGCGGCCCCAGAGGCAGGCATTCCTCCTGCTCCTACCGCACCGGTTCCCCCAGATCCGGTCCCCCCCTGCAACACGACGGCGCCTGGCCCAAGATACCAAGGACGAACCGCCGCAAACCAATTCTCCAAATTTTCCACCCGCTGCGCTTCGATGTTTTCAATATAGATTTCGTTCCGTTCGGCGGGATGGAGAGGACGGGTTTGGTTGGGTTGGCTGGAGAGATCCCTCGGCAAACATTCATTGATGGCATACAGCAGCTCCGCCCAGACAATCCGCCGCTCCACATTGCCTACCAGATTCTGGCCGATTTGATCGGTGAGTTGGTATTGCTGGACGAGGCCGTCGTTCTCTTGTTTCCATTTATCGAAGAAGGATTTCACTTCTTTGGCCTTTCCTTCGGCCTCACGCCAAGAGGTTTCTTCGACGGTGCTTAGGGCTCGGGTCCAACTGACGAAGCTCAGGGTGCTGGCCAACATCAACACGGCCGCCGCCGCCGCCGCCCAGGGCTTCTTCTCCCGAATCATCCGATCCTGGATAATCTCCTTCGGCAGCAGGTTGGTGGTGACCAATCCTTTCTGGAGGGCCTGGACGGCCAAACCATAGCAAATCCCAAAACTCTCCATGTTCTCCTTAAAAGCGGGAGCATGGAGGACCTGCGGCCCGGCCAATCCACGAAACGCCTCAATCCGCTGCACCTCATAGCCCAACCCCTGGGAAAGATATTTCCGCAGCCCCGGCAGTTTGAATCCATTGCCCAAGGCCACCACCCGTCCAATCTGCCCCTTGCGATTCAAGTTGCTGAAAAAGGTCAGCGACCGCTGAATCTCCGTCAGAAAATCATGAAAGATTGGCCGCATCGCCTGGAAAAGCGCCTTGGGGTCTTCGGCCGCCGACACGTTCCGCTTCAGATGTTCGGCCTTAGCAAAAGTGAGTTTGAGCTCTTTGGTCATGGCTTTTGTGAAGTGGTTGCCTCCGATCGGGATGCTCCGTTGCCAGACCCGATAGCCGTTGGTCACAATCAGGTCGGTCGCGTCGGTGCCCATCGAAAGCACCACCACCGAAGGCGGCGGATTTTCCGGATCGTATTCCTCCGGCGGTCCCAGATCGGGCATCTGGTCGAATACCATAAAATTGTACAGTGCCAGGGGCGCCAGTTGCACCAAATCCACCTCAATGCCCACCTTCGTGAGCGGTTCCAGGATACGGAATACCTGTTCCCGCTTCATCGCAAACAGCCCGATCTCCGTCTCCAGCGTGAACCCCTCCTCTTCGCTCCCCCCGCCCATCCGCTGATAGTCCCAGACCACATCCGCCAGATCAAACGGTATCTGCTGCTTGGCCTCGTAATACACAATGGCCGGGATCTTTTTACTTTCCACTGGCGGCAGTTTGATAAATCGCGCCAAACCGCTTTGCCCCGGCACCCCAAGAGCTACCCGATCTCCTTTGACACTATTGCGAGAAAGAAATTGCTGAAGGGCATCGGCCACCAGTTCGGCAGGTTCCGCCCCAGGCTGGCTGAGAATCTTCGGATATTCGATAAAATCAAAAGCGTCGGCGATCAGCCGATCCGGCCTCTCATCCGGTAAGCACCGCAGAGCCTTCAGCGAACATTGCCCAATATCTAGCGCCCAAACAGCATCTGACTTCGCCATAGATCATTCCTTCCCCGTTCCGGTTCGATAAGACCCGGCAGAAGGGTTGTCCTGGATCCCTCACACGCCTATCCGTACTGGGAACCTGAGCCTCCTGCCCCTTTTCCAGATAAGCCCAACGAGCCCAGCGCCTCGGGTGGACAGCGCCGGAGTCTGTCCCGCTAACGCAGAAAGCTGCACAGTCTGAGCAAAAACGCTGAACCTGCTGCCTTCGGAGCAGTTCCCAACTCGGGCGCCTCCTCTTCTAATTTACCCATCTTCTTTCGGGATTGTCAATTATGTCCCCCGAAACCGATCCTACGGTGTATTGGCCCCCGCCCAGATACTTCTCCCTAAGATACCCCCCTCCTTCTGCTGGGGGCCGATCTTGATCTGGCCGGCAGTCTCTCCCTCTCCCCAGCCAAGAAAGGGCAACACCTTCCCCCAACACTGCCAGAAACTCATCGGAATAGCCTGCCAACCGGCTCGATGCCGATGGCCCCGAAAACAGCCAGGGGTTTTCTCAGAGGGTGTCCCGAAATGGGTAGCCCAGAGGCGGCCCCGAACCTTCTGCAAACCGTTCTGACGAACCAAAATGCCGTTTTCTTAGGGTTTTGGGCAGTCTGGGGGCCGCCCGTTGGTCGGTGCATCCCGACTAAAAATGGAATTTCGGGACAGCCTCTAAGACCCGAAAAGCGGAGACCGACTTTTCCCCAGAAAAGGACATTCCCCTTTTGGGGGGATATTTCCCGCCTATCCTTTGGAGATTCTGATCTTTCGAGATGCGGAGTTCTCTTTGAGAACCATCTGCTTAGCTTGACTGTATCTACCGGAAGTAATGACCACAATCGGTTGGGTTGGAGCCGATTCTTACCCCCTACAAGTTGTGGGGGCTTGGCCGGGTAGATACAGTCAAATTAGGCGGCCCTCTTTCGGCCACCAGGCCCCCGGAGTGCCCGCAGTAGTCCCAGACCGGCCAATCCCACCAGGGCCAAAATCCCGCTGGCCGGTTCCGGCACCGCTACCTGGAGCTGGAGAATCTGCTCAGCCCCCTGGCCGGAAACAATCCGATAGATCCAATATTGAGCCGGCAGGAGACTGCCCGGATCCCATTGTAACTGAATGCCCAGGTCTTGGATTCCGCTGGAAGCCGTCACCACGTTAAACGTCTGGCCCGTAGCGGGCTGATACCCGTCCAAAAGAAGAATCTCCACCGACCCGCCCAACACCGCCCGACCGGTAACGGTTACCCTGTCGTAGCTGGTGGGGTTGGCCAGTTCGATCTCCAGCACCCCGTCGCTGGCCTGGGTGTAATTGCCGTAGATGGTGGTCGAACCGATGGAGTTGCCGGGGGCAAGCACGGCCAACGCCCCAGCACCGTTCCCCTGCACGAGGTCGAACGAGCGGCTTGCCGTGCCGAAGGTGCCCACATGGAGCGTGCCGGCGTTGAACTGAAAAACGCCGGTGCCGTCGCCTTGGGCGATGGAGCCTGCGGTGAGCGTGCCGCCGTTCATAACGAGCGTGCCGGTGGCGGTGCCTCCGCCTCCGCCACGGGTCCCCAGCAGGATTTCATTCACATCGATATTGCCCGCCTCGAACTTCAAGGTGCCGCTAGTGGCGCCCGTAGCCGCCGAAACCTTCCAGCCGATCCACAGCTGATCCAGCATGGCGTTGAACGTCACCGGAGTGGTCCCGGTAAGATCGACCGTGCCGGTGCTTCCGCCGGCGGTAGAAACTGGCTGGTAGCCGATATAGAGGTTGGCCCGCTGGCCGGTCTTGCCTTGCAAACTCAGCGTGCCGCCGGAAGCAATATTGACCAGGCCAACCCCCTTGCTCCCGCCGAAGATGACCGTATCGGCAGAAACCGTATTGCTCAGGCCAAAGGTCAGTTGGTTCGTTTGTCCTTTTAGCCCCACGTTTTCTGAGTAGGCCAACCGAATGGTCGTGGCGGTGATCGTGTTATTGGGCGAGAGGATGAGCGTTCCCTGAGGTGCCACTTCTCCAGAACCTCCGCTGGAATAACCGATTCCCAAAGTATTCACGTTGATGGTTACCGAGGTCGCCCCGGCGAGATTCAGGGTGCCTTGGAAGACATAGTCGCCCGTAGGGGTACCTGAGTCACGATAGCCGACATAGAGGTTATGGCCGGTGGCGCCGCTGCCGATCTGGACCGCCCCGCCGGAGAAAGTGGCCTGGGCATTCAGGCCGTTGTAGCCCACCCGAAGGTTATCGGCGCCGACTCCGCCGGTAACCGTCATGGTGCCGCCGTCCACATAAAGGTTGGTGGCGCCGCTGGAATCCACGATATTGCCGTTGACCGTAAAGGTGGCCCCGGTGAGGGTGTTGCTTTGCAGTTGGATGGTCGCGGTTCCCCCG
>Ga0272448_1003890_pt1 | contig 17389 bp, 15 predicted proteins | sample YNPCB0191_FD_202220 | JGI IMG/M metagenome (GOLD analysis project Ga0272448, IMG submission 202220) | Hot spring sediment microbial communities from Yellowstone National Park, WY, United States - YNP-CB-019-1 | ecosystem: Environmental > Aquatic > Thermal springs > Hot (42-90C) > Sediment... | reverse complement strand
TCTATGCGCTGACCGTCGACGTGGGGGGCGAGGCCGGCCAGGCCGAAGGCCCCGGCGAGCGCGGCTCGCACGATGCCACTGCCTGCACCCTCTTTGCCATCCAGGCACCGCCCGGCGAAGGGGCCCCAGCCGCGGGGCGGCCCCTCTACCGCGTGGTGGGCCGCCGCTGGTGGCAGGGCATCAGCCAGGCCGAGCTGTATGCGCGCCTGGTGGAGCTGGCCGAAGCCTGGGCACCCCGCCACCTGGTGATCGACGCCACCGGGCTGGGCGCCGGGGTGGCTTCCTTCCTGCGCGAGCGCCTGGGAGAGCGCGTGATCCCCTTCGTCTTCTCCGAGGCCACCAAATCGCAACTGGGCTGGGCTTTCCTGGCCATCTGCGACACCGGCCGCTTCCAGGACCACCGGCTGAGCGGCTGCCCCGCCCAGGCCGAGTTCTGGAGGCAGGTGGCTGCAGCCGAGTACCAGGTGTTGCCAGGGCCGGGCCAGGGCCTGCGTTGGGGCGTGCGGCCGGCCCGCGGCCACGATGACCTGCTCATCTCGGCCGCCCTCTGCGCCGCGCTCGAGTCTCGTGCCTGGAGCAGGGGCGAGTCGTTCATCGTGCCTCGGCCCGACCCGCTCGACGAGATGGACGGCAGCCCACTGTAGCAGCGGGGGCTTCTGCGAGGGGCACAAACGTGCTATACTCGGGGCGGCGCTTGCCCGCTGCCCTGCTGGCCCGGGGCGGGGAGCCCGGCGCGCTGCAACTGCGCACTATTCTACTACTGTCAAGTAAAGGCAGTGGCGGTGTTGGGCTACAGGAAACCGAAGGATGGAAGCTATGTCTGATGATCTCCAGGTTGCGATTGTTGCGGCTCGCGCGGCGGGTGAGCTGCTGCGCGCCGAGTTCGTGCACGTCCATCGAGTGGTTCACAAGGGGGTCATCGACCTCGTGACCGAGATGGACCGGGCGGCCGAGGCGCGAATCGTCGAGATCCTGCGCACGGCGACCCCTGACTATGGCTTTCTGACCGAGGAGAGCGCCGCAGTGGCCGGCGCCGGGAATGCGCGCTGGATCGTCGATCCGCTCGACGGCACCACCAACTATGCCCACGGCTGCCCGCACTTTTGCGTATCGATCGCGCTCGAGCGCGATGGAGGGCTGTGCTTGGGAGTGATCTACGATCCCCTGCGCGATGAGCTCTTTGCTGCCCGGCGGGGCGCGGGGGCCACACTGAACGGCAAACCCATCCGCGTCGGTGCCACGGCGTCGCTTGGGTCTGCGCTGGTGAGCACCGGCTTCCCCTACGATGCCTGGACGAACCCCCACAACAACAGCGACGAAGTGGCCCACTTCCTCCGGCGAGTGCAAGCCCTGCGCTGCACGGGCTCGGCGGGCCTCGACTTGGCCGCGGTGGCGTGCGGCCGGTCCGACGCCCATTGGGAACGCGGACTTGCCCCCTACGACGTGGCGGCTGGGATCCTCCTGGTGCGTGAGGCGGGAGGGCGGGTTACCGACTATGGCGGCGGGCCCGATGCCCTCTACGGTGGCGAGATCCTGGCTGCCAACCCGGCCGTGCATGCGGCGATGCTCGAGTATTTGCGGGGGCGGCACGAGCTGCGCGGGGGGTAAGTGCGGTCACCCTTGCACTTGGCCCTCTCGCTCGGCGCCCTCGCGCGATTCCCGCGAGTGCCGTTTCTTCGCTCCGCACCACCCCCCTCGAGCCCGAAGCTGATGGTCTCTGTATCGGCCAGGGTCTGCCGTTAGCTCTCCCAGGACAATCATGCCGAACGAAATGCTATCCCCCATGCACTGGCGCAGCAAAGGTTGCTCTCACCTGGGGTCTCGCAAAGTCGTGTTGTTCGTCTATTGACAAACGAACGGCACGGGTGTATAATTTGAACATAGCCGAAATCCCCGCATTCACTAAGGAGCACCGGTGATGCTGGCCGAGCAGCGCCGCAAGCGGATCCTGGAACTGATCGAAGCCAAGAACTCGATCTCGGTAGCTGAGCTGGGCCAAATCTTCGGTGTTTCAGAGATGACGATCCGCCGCGACCTGCGGAGCCTCGACCGCGAGGGCTTTTTGAAGCGAGTCCACGGCGGCGCGATTGCCGACCGCGGGCGCAGCTACGAGCCTCCCTTTCTGATACGTGCCCCGGAGAGCGCCGGAGAGAAGGAAGCGATAGGCCGCAAGGCGGCAAGCCTCGTGAAGGATGGCGACAGCGTAGCACTGGATGTGGGATCCACGACGCTTCAGGTCGCGAAGGCGTTGGTGGGGGTACAGAACCTGACCATCATCACGTCGAGCCTGCGCATTGCGGCAGTTCTCAGCAGTGCTCCGGGTATTCGCCTCATCGTCACTGGAGGGATCGTACGCGAAGGCGAGATGTCGCTCGTAGGGCACCTGGCACAACGTGCGTACCAGGATTTCCGGGTCGACAAGGCCTTTATCGGTGTTGGGGGCCTCGACTTGGCGAATGGGCTTACGGAATACAACCTCGAAGACGCCCTGGTCAAGCGCGAGATCGTCAACCATGCTGCGCGCGTCATTGTGGTGGCTGATAGCTCCAAGCTAGGTCGGACGTGCTTTGCTTCTGTCGCTCCCCTTTCCCGTGTACACACGCTGGTCACGGATTCTCACGGACCTGCCGAGTTGATGGCTAAGCTGGTTCAGAAGGGTGTCGAGGTCATCCAGGCCTGAGTGAGAATTGGCTGAGTCGAGCCGCCTTCCATGCGCCTGTTCCCCGCGTCGGATGCAGCTACCGAGGCTGCGACACAGCTGTCACTCGGGTCGCCGCCGTTCTGCTTTGGAGGGGCTACCGGCAGGCCACCATTTACGCGAAAGGAGGTGATGTACGTTCTCTAACGTGAGTTGCCACCATTCCGCGTGATTCCGGTGCGTCTCTCATTGCATGACCACGGAGGAGAAAAATGGTCAGAAAGTCATTTCTGCTCTTGGTGCTCCTGGCACTGCTGGTCCCAATGGGGCTTGCAGGGTGCCAGCAGGGTGCCCCAACAGAAGCACCCAAGCCAACTCAGGCTCCGGCAGTCCAGCCGACGCAGGCACCAGCCAAGCCCACCGAAGCACCCAAGCCGACGACAGCTCCTGCAGGCTTCAACTGGAAGCAGCTAGCTGGCCAGAAGATCACCGTTTTCCTGTCGGAGACGCCGATGGCAGTGGCCATCCGTTCTCACCTTCAGGAGTTCAAGGATCTGACTGGCATCGATGTCGACTATCTGGTGGTGGCCGAAAACGAGTATTGGAGCAAGTTGTCGATCGATCTGAGCAGCGGCGCGGGGCAGTTCAACGTGTTCATGAGCGGGCCCACCCTCAACTGGGGATACGCCTCTGCCAAGCAGATCCAACCGCTTGATCCGTTCATGAGCGACAAGAGCCTGACCCCTGCAGACTGGGACCAGGCCGACTTCTATCCTTGGGCTCTGGAAGCTAACCGTTGGGATGGCACCCCTGGCCCGGCTGGGCTCGGCAAGGGTCAGCTCTGGGCGATGCCGATTAACGCGGTCAACAACCTTCTCGCGTACCGCAAGGACCTCTTCGAGAAGTATGGGCTGAAGGCACCGGATACCTGGGATCAGTGGGCCGAAGTCGCCAAGCAGCTCAAGGAGAAGACCGGCGGCACGGTCGACGGCAAACCGTTTTATGCGGTGGCCCAGCGCGGTGCCCTCGACCTGACTACACTTAGTGGCCCCTTCTATTCTGGGCTCTTCTCCTACGGCGGCGCCGACTTTAACCAGGACCTTACACCGGCCGTGAACAGCCCCCAGTCGGTCGCGTTCCAGAAGCTCTACATGGATACGATCAAGAGCACCGGCTCGCCCGAGTGGCCCAACCAGATGTGGTTCGACGTGCAGCAAGGCTTCACCAGCGGGCAGTACGGCATGGTCTTCGATGTGGGTGACTTTGTTCCGACCTACGAGGGGTCTGGAAGTGCTGTGGCTGGGAAGCTGGGGTATGCTGAGCCACCGGCAGGTCCCGATGGCAAGCGCTTCTCGAGCGTGTGGACCTGGGGCCTCAGCATGAACGCAGCTACCAAAGGCGACAAGGCCAAGGCAGCCTGGCTCTTCATCATGTGGGCATCAGACAAGAAGAACATGACCGAGTTTGCCAAGACTGGTTCCTGGCCAACTCGCGTCAGCGTCTGGAACAGCCCGGAGGTCGTCGAGTTCTCCAACAAGTTTGGCAACGGCGAGTTCCGCAAGGCCTTCGACAAGGTTCTGTCCAACGACGTGAAGTGGCTGGTTGCTCCCATGGTCGATGCATCCGCGGTGGAGCAGATCTGGGTGAAGGGACTGCACGACTACTACTATGGGAAAGGCACCATGCAGGAGATCATGGACAACGTAGCCAAGCAGATGACCCAGGAGATGAAAGACTCGGGTACCCTCAAATAGGAGCAGCGTGGCCTTGGCGGGCGGCCGACCGCGCGGCCCTCGACCCGAGGCCCCTTCTCCTTGTGCTCCCCTCCCCCGTGACAATGCGGGGGAGGGGAGCACGGCTAGCGCCGGACCGCATGCTCCACCGTTTGTAAGACTCTGGAATGGCTTCTGTAGGCTCCCCTACAAGCCTTTCGCTCAGGAGAGGTCCAATGGCTGTAATGCCTCTGTCACGTACAGCAACGGGCGCCCCACCCATTCGGAAGCGCAGCAACTGGTTGCCATGGATCATGACGGCGCCAGCCACCTTGGCCATGATCGGCATCATGTATCCCTTTGCGATTGCCGTATACTATAGCTTCACCAACTATCGCATTGTCAGTCAGACGTACTCCTTCGTGGGCTTGCGCAACTATGTGCGCATGTTCAGTGATCCCAATTTCTGGGAAGCTATGGGCAATACGCTCATGTTCGCCGCGTGCGCGCTCGCGGTCGAACTAAGCCTGGGTTTCCTCATCGCGCTGCTGCTCAACCGCCAGGTCAAAGGAGTGAGCATCGTGCGAGCCCTGCTCTTGTTGCCTCTGATGGTGCCTCCCGTGATCTCCGGCATGATGTGGAAGACGATGCTTGCCTCCGGTAGCGGTCCGGTCAACTACTTGCTTGGGCTTGGGACCTACGCCTGGTTCTCCAACCCCTGGTCGGCCCGTTTCGTGGTGGTCTTTATCGAGATCTGGTCGTCGACGCCGTTCGTTGCGCTCGTGTTGCTCAGTGGCCTGCAATCGTTGCCCAGGGAGCCATTCGAGGCTGCTCAGGTCGATGGCGCACACTTCTGGTTCATTCTGCGACGCCTCATGCTGCCGATGTTGCAGCCTTTCATCCTGGTTGTGCTGCTGTTTCGTGTGGTTGATGTGATCAAACTGTTTGACATCATCTTCGCCACGACAGGCGGTGGCCCGATGTACGTGACCACTACTATCCCAATCCTGGTCTACAAAGAAGTTTTCATCTCGTATAACCTGGGCTCGGCCATTGCCAAGGTGCTCATGCTGTGGGTTATCAATTACGGCCTCAGCTTCTGGTTGGCCAGCCGTTGGCGCAGGTCCACTGCGACGAGGTGAGGGAGCGATGAAGGAGAGACAGGGCAATAGCTTCTTCGTCTACCTGGGCATGTTGATGGTCACGCTCTACATTCTGGCTCCGATTGTGTGGATCGTGATGATGTCCTTCAAATCGAGAATCGACGTGGTGTCGGTGCCCCCCAAGATCATCTTTACGCCTACCCTGGACAACTATCTAGCACTCTTTGGCCTGGGCAAAGTAGGCCTGCTCAGCGGGACAGCCTTTCTTTCCTACTTCAAGAACAGCCTGATCCTCTCGCTGGGCTCGGTGTCGCTCTCGCTGCTCCTCGGCATGCCAGCAGCTTACGCGATCGCCCGGCTTCGTTTTGCGGCCAGAGATTCGTTAGCCTTTACCTATCTTACTTTTCGCTTCGTGCCTGAGGTGACCATCATCCTCCCGCTCTATGTGGTCTATCAGAAATTGCACCTCTACAACACATACCTCGGCTTGATTCTCGTCTACCAGCTCATCTCGCTGCCGCTTCTCATCTGGATGATGCGGTCGTACTTCGAAGAGATTCCGGTCGCGATTGAACAGGCCGCCCGTACCGATGGTTACTCGTGGTTCAGGAGTTTCTTCAAGCTTGTACTGCCGTTGGCCGCGCCCGGCATCGCGGCTACGCTGGTGCTGGCATTCATTTTCTGCTGGAACAACTTTAGTTTCGGCCTCATGCTTGGCGGACACAGCACCCAACCCGTGACGGTAGGGCTCCTGAGCTTCATGGGAACGAACGAGGTGCAGTGGGGATTGATGGCAGCTGCGACGGTGATTGCCATTGTGCCGGAAATGGTCCTTGCGTTGGCTGTGCAGAGATACATGATCCGTGGCCTGACTTTCGGCGCGGTCAAATAGGCAGGCGGCAGAAGGATACACAAATGGCCCAAGTTGTGTTGCAGGACGTTCACAAGAATTACGGTGCATCAGAAGACGCCGTAAAAGGTGTTTCCTTCACCTGTCGCGATGGCGAGTTCCTTGTACTCCTGGGCCCCTCGGGTTGCGGCAAGACTACCACGCTGCGGATGATTGCGGGTCTGGAGAGCATCACCAGTGGCACCATCATGATCGGCAACCGCGTGGTCAACAAGCTGACGCCCCAGCAGCGCAATGTCGCCATGGCTTTTGAAACCTACGCCCTTTACCCCCCCTTGACTGTCTACGAGAACATCGCTTTTCCACTGCGTGTGATGAAGCGCTCTCCACAGGAGATTGACAGGCGAGTGCACGAGGTTGCGGAGGCACTTTCCATCGCCGACATCCTCACTATGCGGCCCGACGAGTTAGCTGGCGGTCAGAAACAGCGAGTCTCACTTGCGCGTGCTCTGGTGCGCGAGCCAGCAGTCTTTCTGATGGATGAGCCTCTTTCGCACGTGGATGCCGATGTGCGCTATCGCGCACGCGCTGAGATCAAGCACATCAAGGTCACTTCTGGTGCGACAGTAATCTACGTGACTCACGACCAGATCGAAGCAGTAGCGCTTGCGGACCGTGTCGTTGTGATGGACCAGGGCGTTGTCCAGCAGATTGGAACGCCGACAGAGTTATACTATAAGCCTGCCAACCTGTTTGTGGCAGGTTTCATCGGCGAGCCGCCAACGAATGTCTTGCATGGACGGCTGGAGCTACCTGACGGGCAGGTCCAGTTTGTTTGGGCTGACGGAGCCGGCGCGACACTATCCTTTCCTGCCGATCGCATCCCTTCTGCAGCTCTTACAGCCCTCCGGCCCTACTATGGGCGTAACGTCATAGTCGGTATCAGGCCGCAAAGGCTGGTCATGCGGCCACCTGCCACGGGAGAAGCTGGCGGAGTATTGGCCGGCAGACTGCTGGTGCACGAGTTCCTGGGAAACGAAGGGATTGCACAGGTAGAAGTGGAGGGGAATGTCCTCGAGTGTGTCACTGAACCAGACGTCCCCTTCGTCGCCGGCGACCCCGTTAGCCTGTGGGTCGGCTTTCAAGACGTGTTGTTTTTCGACCCTGCGACGACGCGGCGTGTAGAGTATTAGCGAGGTGCTATGGCTACCTTGGTGCTTGACCGCATCAGCAAGAGCTTTGGCAGAATCCAGGCGCTCAAGAAGGTTTCGTTCGAGTGCAACGAAGGCGAGTTCGTGGTGATCGTCGGACCATCAGGCGCTGGCAAGACTACCACTCTCAACTGTATTGCTGGCATAGAGTACCCAGACTCGGGCAGCATCTACATCGACGGCCACGACGTGACAATGATGGCACCGCAGGACCGGAATATCGCCATGGTATTCGAGAGCTATGCCCTGTATCCACAGTTTACTGTGCGTGACAATCTGGCCTTCCCGCTGCGTTCACCCCGCTACTGCCTGCCGGAGAGTGAGATCGAATCGCGGGTGTCGAAGGTGGCAAAACTGTTGGGGATCGACATGCTGCTCGATCGGCTGCCACGCCAGCTGAGCCAGGGGCAGCGTCAGCGTGTATCCTTCGGGCGGGCCCTGGTGCGCGATCCGAAGGTGTTCCTCTTTGACGAACCCATTTCGCATCTCGACGCCAAGCTTCGCAATGCGATGCGGCGTGAGCTGAAGCGTATGCGTGCCAGCCTGCGGCAAACGACCGTCTACGTGACCCACGACTACCTGGAGGCCCTGTCCCTCGCCGACCGAGTAGCCGTGTTGTTCAGGGGTGAGGTGCTGCAGTTCGATGCCACCAAGTTGGTCTACAACCAACCTGCTACCGTCGAGGTGGGTCAGGTCTTTGGGAACCCGCCGATGATGTTCTTTGAGGGCCGGATCGATGCAGCAGGCCAGTTCGTGCCCGAAGGCGCCAACTTTGCTCTGAAGACCGGCCCCTCATCCTGCGCGCTTCTCAATGCCGGGCAAGAGGTCATCCTCGGCTTGCGGCCCACTGACGTCAAGCTTGCCAACCCTGATCAGGGTCAGGTGCAGGGCGAGGTCTACAGCGTCCAGAACCAGTTCGATCGCCAGTTGGTGACAGTCAAGGTGGATGGGCATCTGTTCGACGTTGTGACGCCTTCGGCCATGTCGATCGCTGAGGGCGACAAGATCGGCGTGAGCATCGCCCCCGAGGTTTGCTACTTCTTCGATCGGGCAACCCACAAAGCGTTGTAGTGCGATTACAAGAGGACAGCGAGATGGACTCCAGAGAGCGTGTTCTCCTTGCGCTAGACCATCGTGAACCAGACCGCGTGCCAATCGATTTCGCGGGGACCGGTGTCACCAGCATCTGCTATCAAGCGTACGACGAGTTGCGCCGCTATCTTGGTCTAAAGCCCCGGGGATTCCGGCCCGAGGACCTTGGCGCAGGCGCCTGGGGTGGGGTGGTAGCGCCCCACTTGGATACGTACGATCGCCTGCATTCAGATGTGATGATGGTCAGCATGGGCAGCCCAGACTCCTGGTCGCTCGACATTCACTATGGCGAGGATTGTGACACCTATGTAGATGAGTGGGGCACCACCCTCGTCCGGCCCAAGGGCGGCCACTACTTCGACTACCGCATCTTTCCAATCAAGGAAGGGACCGTGGAAGCTGTGCGGGCTTGGAACAAGTGGCCCGATCCACGAGATCCGGGCCGCTGGCGTGGCTTTCGGCAGCGTTGTCTGGATGCGCGCGCTACCGGGCGGGCAATCACGGCTTTCTCCGTGTTTGGCGGGGGCATCTTCGAGCAGCCTGCCCGCATCATGCCTATGGACGAGTACTACGCAGGCCTGGCCACAGACGACAAGTTTGCCGATCTTATCCTCGGCAAAATGTTCGAGATATACTACGAAGCAACTGTGAGGATGTTGGAGGAGGTCGGTGACATCCTCGACGTATGGGTCTACTGGGACGACCTGAGCGGCCAGCGCGGTCCTCTGATCAGCCCGGAGTGGTACCGCCAGCACCTGATGCCTCTGCACCGCAGGCTGTTCGAAAAGGTGAAGGCAATGACCCGGGCCAAGATCTTCTTCCACTGCTGTGGCGCCGCGCGGCCGTGGATCCCTTACCTAATTGATGTCGGAGTGGACATCCTCAACCCGGTACAGACTTCGGCTGTGGGCATGGACCCCTTTGAGCTCAAGCGCGACTTCGGCCGCGATATCGTCTTTTGGGGAGCGGGCTGCAATCCCCAGGGCGCCTTGGCCTTTGGTACGGCAGCCCAGGTAGCCGATGAGGTACGCCGGAACATTGACACGCTGGCCCCTGGCGGCGGATTTGTGTTCGCCAATGTGCACAACATCCAGAATCTGGTGCCACCTGAGAACATCGTGGCCATGTTTGACACCTGCTATGAGCACGGTGTCTATCGGTAGGTGCATATGAAACACCGCGAGCGAGTACAGATCGCATTAGAGCACCGCACTCCCGATCGATGCCCCATGTATGTGGGGTTCACGCCCGAGTTCCGGGCCCGCTTGCGGGCCGACATGCAGAGGCGCGGCTTTAATCTGACTGGCGACGACGACGCCTTCGAGATCGAGCGCAGCCTTGACGAAGACATGCTGCTGACCTTCGTCGGCTGGGCGTTGTCGTATTACCAGGAAGGCGACACATATCTCGATGAATGGGGCATCCGCTGGAGATCGGTCGCCTACGAGACACCCTTCGGAGTGGGGCACTATACAGAAATGGCCGAGCACCCCTTGGCCGACGAGCGAGCGGTGCTCTGCTACCATAGCCCCGATCCCCATCGCCCGGAGCTCTACCGCGGCGCAGAGCGCGCTGTCCGTGAGTTCGGGAGCGAGTATTGGATCGTGGGAGCTGTGGTATGCACGATATTCGAGGCAGCCTGGGGGCTGCGTGGCCTGACTGCGCTTCTGGTTGACTTCGTGCAAAACCCAGACTTGGCGGAGCAGGTTCTCGACATTCCTTACCGCTACCATCTCGCGGCGGCCAAGCGGCTGGTCCAGTTTGGGGTCGACATGATCTGGCTGGGTGACGACGTGGGTACCCAACACGCCATGCTGATCTCCCCCCAGCAGTGGCGGCGTTTTCTCAAGCCGCGTATGGCCAACCTCATCGCTGAGCTGAAAGCCACGAACCCCGGCGTCAAGGTGGCCTACCACTCCGACGGCTATATCTATCCCATCATCGGAGACCTCATTGAGATCGGGGTGGACGTACTCAACCCCGTCCAGCCGGCGAGCATGGACCCCGCTCAACTCAAGCGGGAGTTCGGCGAGCGGCTTTCTTTCTGGGGCTCGATAGACCTGCAGTACACCCTGCCTCATGGCAGTCCCTCGGAAGTCAAGGCCGAGGTGCGCCGGAGGCTCAACACAATCGGCCGGAACGGTGGCCTGATCATCGGGCCAACTCACTACGTGCAGCTCGACACCCCACTGGAGAACTTTTGGGCTATGATCGAGGCCATCAAGGGCACTCCGTACCAGGCGCTGGAGCTCGACACTGTTGACCAGTGAACTCAAGGACAAGGATTGCACAGATGTACTCAACCGACAAACGGTGGCAACAACTCGGCGACCTCTTGGTCCGGTACTCGGCCCGAGTCAAGGCTGGTGAGCGCGTCATGATTGCTATGGTAGAGCTGGAGGCGTTTCCGCTTGTGCGGGCAATCTACGAGGCGGTGATCAAGGCGGGCGCCTATCCCCAGGTGCAGTTCCTGTCCGAATCTCTGCGCCATGGTGTCTTGAAACACGGTTCCATGGAGCAGGTGGCCTGGGTACCTGAGATCGAAGCCTATGGCATGGACTGGGCCGACGTCTACTTTGGCGTTCGCGGCGCGCACAACCTATATGAACATGCTGACATTCCGGCTGACCGCCTCTCGCTGAATCAGGCGGCGATGGGCAAGATCTCCGCGTTGCGCTGGGAGAAGACACGGTGGTGCTTGATACGGGTGCCCGACGCAGACTTTGCCCAGCAAGCAGAAACCAACCTGGAAACCATCACCGACATGTTCTTCAACGCCTGTCTGCTTGACTGGGAGGCAGAGGCGGCCAGGTGGCGAGACTGGGCAGCCACGCTCAGTCAAGCGTCCGATGTGCGCATCGTTGGCAAAGACACAGACCTCCGATTCTCAATTGCCGGGCGAGGTTGGATGGTCGGGGATGGCAAAAACAACATGCCCGACGGCGAGTTGGCCACCGCTCCGGTGGAAGAGACGGTGGATGGACAAATCTACTTCGAGTTCCCTGGGGTGTTCGGCGGGAGGCTACTGCACGACATTCGCTTGCGTTGGGAAGAGGGCCGTCTCGTGGAGGCAAGTTCGTCAACTAACCAGGACTACTTGCGTGCAATTGTGGAGACTGACCCTGGCGCTAGCCTGATCGGCGAATTCGCTTTGGGCACGAACCCGTTCGTGGATCGCTTCTGCAAAGACATCCTGTTCGACGAGAAGATCGGCGGCACAATTCACATCGCGCTCGGCCGTGCCTATCCTGAGTGCGGAGGCACGAATAAATCGGCCATACATTGGGATATCGTCAAGGATATGCGCGCCGGTGGGACGGTCTACGTGGATGGCAGGCCAGTACTGCGAAACGGCCTGTTCCTCATGTGACCGGGGCGTGGCTGGATAGGGCTGGAGAGGAGAATGGCAATGGACCTGAAGCAGATCTACGAGTACACAGTGTTGGGAAACGCGCCGAAAGTAAAGGAGGTTGCACAGCAGGCGGTTGAGCAGGGCGTGAGCCCTGGGGAGATAATCACTCAGTACTTGATCCCTGCTATGGCCGAGGTTGGCGACCGTTTTGAGCGCAATGAGTACTATGTGCCCGAGTTGTTGATCGCTGCCCGCGCGATGCAGGGAGCCATGGCCATCCTGAGACCTCTGCTTGTCGAGGGTGAAGTCACGGCTGCGGGCACTGTGATCATCGGAACCGTGAAGGGCGACCTACACGACATTGGCAAGAACTTGGTGGCCATGATGCTGGAAGGCGCGGGCTTTGAGATTGTGGATCTGGGCGTAGACGTAGCACCGGACAAGTTCGTGACCGCCATTGTGGAGCATCAGGCTCAGTTGGTCGCACTGTCCGCCCTCCTAACGACGACCATGCCCTCGATGAGGACCACGATCGAGGCCATCCGATCGGCGGGCTTGCGAGACCGCGTCGCAGTGTTGATCGGCGGCGCACCGGTGACCCAACGGTACGCCGCTGAGATCGGTGCTGACGGCTACGCCCCTGATGCCAACTCCGCAGTTCGGAAGGCCAAAGAGCTCCTACATGTTGCCTGAACAGACCGTTCAGCCAAGGGGCTGCCTGTGCGTGAACGGGCGATGGTAGGGCGGCACGATGAAGAGACACTACCTGCTGGGTCTCGATATCGGTACGTACTCTTCTAAAGGTGCGCTGGTTGAACAGGACGGCCGCGTTGTGGCTAGCGAGGCAGTCGACAACCGGCTTGAGATGCCTTACCCGGGATGGGCCGAACATGACGCTGAAACCACTTGGTGGGGCGGTTTTCTCAGCATCGTTCACCGCTTGTTAAGGGTTAGCGGCATCGAACCCCGCCACATCGCAGGTATTGGCTTTAGCGGCATTTCGCCAGCAGTCCTACCGATCGATCGCGACGGCCGAGCACTCCGCAAAGCCATCCTTTACGGCATCGACACTCGTGCTACTCGCGAAGCGGAAGAGCTGCAAAGCATCATTGACGCCGATGAAGGCCTCTCACAGGCAGGCGTGCGACTATCCTCGCAGTCTGCCTTGCCCAAGGTGCTCTGGATCCGCCGGCAGGAGCCTGAGGTGTGGGCCAAGACGTATCAGATTGTCAGCGCTACCGGTTTCCTACTGTATCGCTTGGCGCGCACCAACGTCCTCGACATCTACGATGCCGTCAGCTTTGCACCATTTGTCGACAGCTCGCAGCGGCAGTGGAAGCCGGATATCGGCCGCTACGTGGCTCCCGCTGAGATGCTGCCGCGGCTGACCTGGACCTGCGAAGTCGCTGGCCGCATCACGGCCGAAGGCGCCCGGCTGAGCGGCCTTGCCGAGGGCACTCCCATCATCGCTGGGACCGCCGACGCTGCCGCCGAGGCGATCAGCGCAGGCCTGTCCAATGTCGGCGACATGATGCTCATGTATGGGAGCAGTGCTTTCTTCATTCTTCGTACCCCACGGCTGCTCACTGCACCGCACTTCTGGACCAGTCAGTTCCTTGAACCCGGCAGCTTCGTCTTAACTGGTGGCATGGCGACTGCGGGAAGCCTGACCAAGTGGTTCCGCGACCAGTTCGCACCGCTCGAAGTGCAGGCAGAGAGGGCCGGCGGTGAAGACGCGTACCAGGCACTGGCGCGTCTGGCAGGCCAATCGTCCATAGGCGCCAACGGGCTGGTGATGCTGCCCTACTTCTCGGGCGAACGCACGCCCATCCTCGATCCCGATGCCAAAGGAATGATCTTCGGCCTTGGGCTGACCCACAACCGCGCCGATGTCTACCGGGCGCTGCTTGAGTCGGTTGGTTATGGAATCCGCCACAACATCGACGAGATGAGGGCAGAGGGAGCTGAGCCCGTGCGTATCTTGGCGGTAGGGGGCGGCACCCACAACTCGTTGTGGTTGCAAATCGTGAGTGACATTGCCGGCATCGAGCAACATATCCCCGAGCAACGCCTTGGAGCATGCTTTGGCGACGCCTTCCTCGCCGGTGTTGGTGTGGGCCTCTTCTCTGGGACACGGGAGGTAGACCGCTGGGTAAGGGTTGAGCAGCTGGTACGGCCTGACCCCGTCGCCCACGACCGGTATGAGGCGTTCTACCGCATCTATCGGGATCTTTATGCGCGCAATGCGCCGCTCATGGGGGCAATCGGGCGCCTGGTTCAGAATGCTCCTGCACAGGCGCGTACTGCTCGAGACTGAGGTGACCAGCGTGGTGGTACGGCAAGAAGGTGCAGCACAGCGGCATCCAGTGAGCCCGGGGCTGCTGGCGGTGGTACAGAGCGCGCCGGTTCTGGGTGAAGTTGATACGAACATGGCAGCGTCAGCCAGGGCGCTGTCCGAGCTTCCCTTTGCGGCGAACCGACTGGTGGTGTTTCCCGAACTGGTGTCAACTGGCTACACCTTCACCGATCGCGCGCAAGCCTGGAACCTGGCTGAACCCGTGCCGACAGGTCCCACGACTCGGCGGTGGGAGGAGTTGGCGGCGTGTCACAGCGTCTACATCGTCGCCGGGCTGCTTGAGCGCGACGGTCCCTATCTCTTCAATACAGCCATCCTGGTGGGCCCGGAGGGCTTTGTCGCCAAATACCGCAAGCTACACCTGTGGAGCGAGGAGAAACTCATCTATGAACCGGGCAACCTGGGGATGGTCGTCTGCACCCTGCCCTTCGCTAGGGTGGGACTCATGATCTGTTACGATATGTGGTTTCCGGAGCATGCACGCATCCTGCGTCAGCTGGGTGCAGACGTCCTTGCGATCCCCTCAGCCTGGGTGTGGAATGATACGCCGGGTCATGTCAAGCGGGGCTATTACATGGCAGATTATGTCGCCATGGTCACTGCACACCTCAACCAGGTCTTCATAGCCGTTGCCGACCGAGTGGGGCGTGACAACGGACAATGGTTCTTTGGTTCAAGCGTGCTAGTCAGCCCTGTCGGGTGGCCCCTGCAAGGGCCCGCTGGTGATCAGTGCCCGATAATGTTGTCGGCCGAAGTTGACTTTGTCGAAGGACGTCGCCTCCGTGGCTGGGGTGCACTGGACCACTTTGACGTGGACCGCCGCACAGACCTCTATGACAACTTGCTTGGTTATCGGCCAGCAAAGTCTTGAGCCGCACACTAGGACCAGGATATGCCACGAGAGCAGGTGGTTTGCCAACACAGCCGGCACAAAGGCTAGGAGGGACAACATGCGCGTGCTCCTCATCACATCGCACTACATGGGAGTCTTGTATATGGAGGAGTTGCTGCGGGCAGGCGACGAGATTGTAGGCGTGGTGGCTTGGCCTGATGATGGTGGCTGGTTCGTGCCGCCGGAGTGCGACGTCCGCACACAAGCTTTTCGCCACTACCTGCCACTTTACGAGCCTGATCCGAAGGACCTCAATGGCGCCTTCCTCCCCGTCGTCGAAAGGCTGGCCCCGGAGATGATCATTTCGGGCTACTATCCGAAGATCTTTGGCCGACGCCTTCTCTCCATCCCACCCAAAGGCTGCGTGAACATCCATCCCACCGGTCTTCCCAAGTTCCGCGGCCTCTCGCCCTACTTCACACACATGCTCTTCGGCGACTCAGTGAATCGAATCACCCTGCATTGGTTAGATCCCGGTGTCGACACTGGCGACATCATCGATCAAGGTGAGACCGATATTCGACCAAATGATACTGGCTTCACTTGCGGCCAACGTCTGACCGAGGTGGGCCGCGACGTCTTTCGCAGGAACTGGCCATTGATAAAGGCGGGAACAGCACCGCGCCGTAAGCAGGATCCGGCGCAGGCCTCCCACTTCAACTTTGATTGGTCGATGGCCGAGATCGACTGGACGAAACCAGCCACTCAGATTTGGAATCTGGTACGTGCCCTGACCAGGCCACTGCGTGGCGCTTGGACGTGGTTAGGCGGGCACAAGTTGCGCGTGTGGAAGGTGCGCGTGGTGGAGCCATCTCGCGAACTCGTGGTCTCAGGAGTGGTGCCTGGCCAGGTCATTGCCATCATTGGCAAGGGCATATGGGTGCAAGCCGGGGAGGGGCAAGTGCAAATGGTTGACGCTTCTTTCGACGATGAGCCAACGCGGGCCATCTGGGACCAGTTGCCGATGATCCGCGGTGTGCCCCGCCTTATCCTAGGTTGATTGCTGGCTCTGTCGCTTGGCCATGCTAGCGACGACAGGACTCTGAGGAGGATTCCAGAGGTATGTCTTGGTTGCGTGACGTCTTTGGGGTCGATAAGCCCATCATCGCCATGTGCCACCTACAGGCCCTCCCTGGCGACCCGGGCTACGACCGTGTGGGCGGGATGAAGCGCGTGATTGAAGAGGGCCGCGCCGATCTCTTGGCCCTGCAGGAGGGCGGCGTGGATGCCGTGATGTTCTCCAATGAGTTCAGCCGCCCCTACCTCACCAAAGTGGAGACCGTGACCGTGGCGGCGATGGCCCGTGTCATCGGCGAGCTTCTGCCCGAGATCCGCGTGCCCTTTGGGGTCAACGTGCTGTGGGATGCGGCAGCTTCGCTCGACCTGGCGGTGGCCACCGGCGCCCAGTTCGTGCGTGAGATCTTTACCGGCGCCTATGCGTCGGACTTTGGCATCTGGGATACCCATTGTGGCGAGGTGGTGCGCCACCAGCACGCCATCGGCGCCGAGGGGGTGAAGCTCCTGTTCAACATCTACCCCGAGGCGGCTGCCTACCTGGCCCCCAGAAGCCTGCCCGATATCGCGCGCAGCACGGTGTTTAACGCCATGCCCGATGGCATCTGTGTCTCGGGCCTGACGGCCGGCGCTGAGACCGACCAAACCCTGTTGGCCCAGGTGAAGGAGGCCGTCGGCGATACCCCCGTCTTTGCCAACACCGGAGTGCGCCCCGACAACCTGGCCGCACAACTGGCGGTGGCCGATGGTGCGATTGTGGGCACCTACTTCAAGCGCGACGGCCATACATGGAACCCAGTCGACGCCGACCGCGTGCGCGAACTCATGGCGGTGGCGCGCCGGCTGCGCCAATGATGACGATGCAGGGGCCTTGGCACGGTCAGCTCACCGCGCCAAGGCCCCCGGGCCTCCTCTCCTCTCACAAAGGCACTCCCCTCCATTTGAACCCCGCGCCGCTGTGCCGTATACTTCTCCCGTTGGCCTCGTCGGCGCCCTAAGCGGCGCCGTTTCAACACATGGATGGATGCCCATGGACCTCAATGGCGTCTGGAAGCTGCAGGATTTCGCGCCGGGCACCGGCGTGCCGGCCGGCGCCCACGAGCCGGATTTCGACGATAGCGCCTGGCTCGACGTGCCCGTCCCCGGCGATGTGCACCGCGCCCTCATCG
>Ga0272448_1003887_pt1 | contig 17399 bp, 10 predicted proteins | sample YNPCB0191_FD_202220 | JGI IMG/M metagenome (GOLD analysis project Ga0272448, IMG submission 202220) | Hot spring sediment microbial communities from Yellowstone National Park, WY, United States - YNP-CB-019-1 | ecosystem: Environmental > Aquatic > Thermal springs > Hot (42-90C) > Sediment... | reverse complement strand
CGCGCCGCCGACCAGTCGACTTTCGCCTGGTCGAGGACCCGCTGAAGCTTGGGCACCACGCTCAGCCGGGCGACCCAGGAGTCCAGCGACCCCGCGGCCGCCTCGACGGCGCGCTTGCGGATCACGGTATCCTTGCTCAGCCGGTCCTTGGATCGCGCCTTGCCCGCACGGTCCTGCAACCGATCCAGGACCTTCTGCCGGCTGTTGCCGCGAAGGTCCATGATGACCTGATAGATTCCGAAGGCCAGCAGAAGGGAGCCGGCCATCGGCATCACCATGAATACGATATTCGCCGCGCCGCTGAGGGCGGCCAGCATGGGGACCGCTGTCATGGACATTCCTCCGGTCCGACCCGTTGAAAACCGATCTCCGTCACCGCGCGACCCTCCTCAAGGGCGGCCGGCCGCGCGGCGCCCGGCGTTACTGGTTCGGCTCATCCGCCAGAAGCACCCGGCGTTCGAAAATGCCGGGGTCGAGTTCCGTGCCCGCCGTCCGGAGCCGCTCCATGAACTGCGGGCGTATGCCCGTCGCCACGAAACGGCCGTAGGCGCGGCCGGTGTTGTCGATCCCCTCCTGCTCGAACAGGAAGAGATCCTGCATCGTGATCACGTCCCCCTCCATGCCGCTGACCTCGCTGATGCCGACGATCTTCCGCGGCCCCCCCGTCAGGCGCTGCGCCTGCACGATGACGTTGATGGCCGAGGCGAACTGCTGCCGGATCGGCTTGAGCGGCAGATCGAAGCCCGCCATCATCACCATCGTTTCCACACGCTGCACCGCATCCCGCGTGCTGTTCGCGTGAATCGTCGTGAGCGAGCCGTCGTGGCCCGTGTTCATGGCCTGAAGCATGTCCAGCGTCTCCGGGCCGCGGCACTCGCCCACCACGATCCGATCGGGCCGCATACGCAGGCTGTTGATCAGCAGGTCGCGGATCGTGATACGGCCCTTGCCCTCGATGTTCGCCGGACGCGACTCCAGCCGCACCACGTGCGGCTGACGCAGGCTCAGTTCCGCCGCGTCCTCGATGGTCACAATCCGCTCGTGCTCCGGAATGAAGCTCGAGAGGTTGTTCAGCAGCGTGGTCTTGCCGGAGCCCGTACCGCCCACGATCAGGATGTTCATCCGCGCGATCACGCAGGCCCGCAGGAAATCCACCATCTCCTGAGCGCAGGACTTGAACTTCAGGTAATCGTCCCACGTGATCGGGTCCTTGCCGAACCGCCGGATCGACAGCGTCGGTCCGTTGATCGCCAGCGGCGGAATGATCGCGTTCACACGCGAGCCGTCCGGAAGGCGCGCGTCCACCATCGGGTTGACCTCATCGCACCGGCGCCCCACCGCGCTGACGATCTTGTCGATGATGTGCATCAGGTGCGCGTTGTCGCGAAACTGCACGTCGCACTTCTGCAGGCGGCCCTTGCGCTCGATGTAGACGCTGCGCGGACCGTTCACCAGAATATCGCTGATCGTCGGATCGGCCAGGAGGACTTCCAGCGGCCCCAACCCGAACGTCTCGTCGAGCACTTCGTTGATCAGGCGCTGCCGCTCGTTGTAGTTCAGCAGCGCGTTTTCCTGTTCCGAGATCTCCGCCACCAGCTCGCGCACCTGCGCGCGCATCGACTCGTCGTCCGCGTTCAGCCGCGCCAGGTCCAGTTGCTCGACGAGCTTCCGGTGGATCCGCGACTTCAGGTCGTGGTACTGCTCAAGGCGCTCGGCGACGATCTTGCTCTGGTCCTGGCCCCCCCCAAGCCCGGCGCCCAGCCCCTTCGCGGCGGCAACCCGGTCCGGTCCGGCGCCCTCTCCCGCCGGCAGAAGGCCCGGCTTGGCGATCGGCTTCCTCAAAACTGTCCCCTTGCTGCTTCCAAACATGTCCCGTCAACCTCCTCATGAGGAACTGAAGATCTTGCTCAGAAGGCCGCCCGCCTTCCTTCCGGTGCCGCCGGGATGGTCGGCGTCTGCCGCCCCGCAGCCCTCGTCTTCGGACAACAGCTTGTGGACCCGCTCGGCAAGTTCCGCGAACGCCTGCCGGACATGCGACTTCCCCGCCGATTCCAGCAGCGGAACGCCCATGTTCACGGCGCTGCTCACCGTCTTCCAGTCGTCCGGCAGCATGAAGAAGATCGGCCGATCCAGCGTGCTCTCCACGTGCTCGCGCTCCAGGTATCCCGATTCCCGCCCCACCCGGTTGCAGATCAGCCTCACGCGGTCCAGGTTGTACCCATTCGCCCCGAGCTCCTCGAGAATCCGATGCACGTTGCGGACGCTCGGCACCACAAGCTGAATCACGATCAGTTGCAGCGCCGCCAGGTCGAAGACCGACTTCGCTCCGATGTCGAATCGCGTGGGCCCGTCGACGACCACATAGTCGTACAGGTCCTCGAGCCCGCTCAGCACGCTCGCGCAGTGCGCCGCCGTGATCATCTCCGCCTGCGAAAAGTGCGGCGGGCGAGCCAGCACGTGCACACCGCTCGAATGCGGCACCATCACCCGGGAAATCAATTGCGGATCCAGGTGCTCCGGCGTGTCGCACAGGTCCGCGATACTGTACTGCGGCTGCACGTCCAGCAACGTCGCGATCTGCCCGAACCGGTAATCCAGATCCACCAGCGCCACGCCGCGCCCGCCGCCGGCCGTCAGCGCCGCCAGCTCCACCGCCAGGTTCGCCGCGATCGTCGTCGCCCCCGCGCCGCCCACGCTGCCCGTCACCGAGATCAGCCGCCCATGCTCATCCTTCGACGTGATCTGCTGCGCGATGCGGTCGATGGCCGCCTGGATCTGATCCTTCTCCACCGGCTTCGTGAGGTACTCCCGCATCCCGGCGCGCATCGCCGTAAGGATCACCTTGCCGTCGCTGCACTGCGAGATCGCAAACGCCGGAAGGTCCGGCCGCCCCGCCAGCACCTTTCCGACGAGCGCAATCGTCGCCTCGGGCGACGGGTCGAGGTGGGCCACGAGCAGGTCGCACGGAAACTGCGCCACCGCGGGCTCGAGCATGGCCAGATCGTCCACCTCGGCGACGATATGTACGCCCTCGCACCCGAGGAGCAGCGCGCGTAAAACGGCAGCGTACGACTCGTCGCCGTTGGATACGATCGCGCGGATATTCCTCCGCATGGCTACCCCTGAACGCGGAAAGCCGCGCCCCTTCCCGACCGCCAGGGCGGCGGCGGCACGTGCCGCAAGTCGCCGTTCCTCCGGTCATCCCGCTGCGTTCCTGTGACCGCGTCCCGTCGGGCGCAGGCCGGTGGAATACCCCGGGATGGAGCGCCTCCGTTCCTCTATTTCGGACGCATCCGAGGCCGTCTTCGGTCTATTACTCGACCCTGCCCCCGAATCCTGCTCGCCCCTGTCACGTCCGCTAAAAGCGGCAGGCCCCGGCCGGCGGGAGTCATCCCGCGCCCGGGGCCTGCACATACAGTTACCGCGCCGCGGCCGCCGTTACTGGATAAGCTGAACCGGACGCTCGCCGCCCAGTTTCTCAAAGATGGTCTCCAACTGCTGTCGGTAGGACTCCACGCTGCCTTCCGCGTGGAAGTGTTCCCCATGGCCGATCGCCGCGATCTGCTCCATCAGGGCCTGATCGGCGGTAATGCCCACGCTGATCGTGAAGATCTGCACGCCCTGAGCCGCGATCGCGGTGGCACGTGCTACCGCATCCGCCTTCGCCTGGGTCGGATTGTAATACGGCGAGTGGCCGCCGGTGTCCGAGGCGGGCGTCGCCAGCGTCTGGTTGGCGTTGCCGTCCGTCAGCAGGATCATGACCTTGGCCGCATGCGCGCGCTCCGACGACACGGGACTGTTCATCAGTACATCCAGGCCCTTGTTGATCCCCTGCGCGATGTTGGTGTAATCCGTCCACATCCGGGCCTGAAGCTTGTTCACCTTGATCGTCACGCCGTCGAAGTCGTCCGTCAGCCACGACATGTGGTTCGGCTTGTCCGCGGGACCGTACCCGATCGTCCCGTAGCTCGCCAGGCCGATCATGTCGTTGCCGTCCAGGCCCCGGATGATCTCGATCGCGGTCTTCGTAGCGTCGGCCACGGCGCCCATCGGCTGCTCCGGCGCACCGGCCAGGCCCGGCGACGTGCTGTCTCCGGCCTCCTGCACCTGCAGGAAATCCGTGAATGTCTTGAGGCCGAAGCGATACTGCAGGCCCGGATCGCCCCAGTATTCTGAATCAGGGGCGTATTGGCACATGCTGGAGCCGCTGTTCGCAACGTAATCAACGAACGAATCCCAATTGCCCCCGACCTGTTTGCACAGCGTGTCCGGGTTGCTGGAACTGGAAGGGTACGGGACCATCGGCGCGATTTCGCTTGCATCGATGTAATTGTCGCCGTTGCCACCCGTCTGTCCCCCGGCCTTGCCGCTCTTCCAGCGATCCAGCCCCAGGGCAACCCGGACCCGACGACGATAATAGAGCGTCGCGCCATCGCCGCTCTTGTAGCTGCTGGGCGTCGTGTTGACCGCGCTGACCTCCGCCGAAACGTACGAGCCGAAGCCCTTGGCGCTCAACGTCTGGCTCAGATACGCCCCGGTCAGCGTCCAGGTGCCCGTCTTGGGAAGCCGAACGAGTCCCGGGTCGCTCGCGAAGTTCCAACTTGCGTTCGTGTCCTTCGCGCCCCACAGGCGCATGTTCCCGATGTAGGGTCCGGCCGGCTCCCCGTTCTCCGTGGGCCGTGGCACGCCCAGCGACTGAGCCAGCGCGCTGTCCCACAGCGATTCCCACACATCGCGGTTCGCAATCGTGATCCGTTTGTAGGACCGAAGGCAACTGTCGTATCGGTGCGACCCCGACAGATCCAGCACGAACACCACGTCGCGCGGGGTCAGGATCGCCGTCGCCTCCGCCGACATGTCCTTTCGGGACTGACCGAAAACATTGGCAAAAAACAACGGCACGGCGCCGTTCGGCGAGTCCGCCGTCCGTCGCGCCCGTACCCGCACCGCGTTCGACAGCACCTCCGTCGGCGTAAAGCTGTAGCGGGTGCCGTCCCACACCGCCCGCCCGAACGTCAGGTCCGCGCCCGGATCGAGCAGGATGCCCGTTCCCAGCACCGTATTCCGGGCCGCCAGATCCTGGGCCGCCTGCCGCGCCCGCACAAGCGGATCCCCGTCCGCATAATTCGCCAGCTCGCCGGCCGCCGCCATCGCCGCCGCATCGGCCGTCCGTTGAAGCTCGGCCTGCGTACAATACAAGTAGCCCACGTCGACCGCGAGGGCGCCGAAGCCGACCAATACCGCCGCGCAAACCGCCACCTGAACCACCACGGTCCCGCGCCGGCCCCATGGGCGGCGCAAGACCCTGCCTCTGCGCTTCGTTCCTCTCGTGACTATTCTCCGTTACGAGTCGCGCCACCGGTTCGCCGCTACGGCGCAACGGCCGAGCGCGTACCCGGGGTTTCCCATTTCCTTCCGCTCACGCCGCTGCCCGCCGCGGGGCAGCGATGAGCGCCTCCGTGCGTCGCGTGTTCCGACTTTCCTTCAATCCCTCCGAGAGATCCCGGGATCGGATCGTCAGGCATCCGGCGCGCACAGCCCGGATCCCCGACGCCGCCCCGAGACCCTCTATCGCGTTTCCGCCTCGTCCGCCACGCCCCACGGACCGTGCAGCGACATCTGCGTCGGCGGCGCGGTCCACTTCCGGTTGCGGACGGGCACATCCGTCTTGACCGCCAGCTCCGGCTCGTCGGGGTCCGGCTCCGGCTCCCCTTCGAGCAACCCGAGACCGAACAACTGCCAGTCGTTCGGCTCCGTCATATACTGCCCCGGAACCGGCGCCACCTGGTCCGGGTTCATTGCCGAGGCCAGCTCCGGCGTCACAAGGATCACCAGTTCGGTCTGATCCCGCTGATACTGCACCGAGCTGAACAGCGCCCCGAGCACGGGAATGTCCCCGACGGCCGGCACTTTCCTCACCGCCCCGCGCGAGGAATCGCTCAACAATCCGGCGATCGCGATCGTGCTGCCGTTGGCCAGCTCGATCGTCGTCTCCGCGCGCCGCTCCCGGATCCCCGGAACCAGGAAGCCCTGCAACTGCACGGCCGCCGTGAAGTCCAGGTCACTCACCACCGGCGCCACGCGCAGCCGGATCATGTCGCGGTCGATCGGCGTCGCGACGAACACCAGTTGGATGCCGAACCGCTTCCACTCGATGGTGATCGTGACGCCGCCTGTCCCCGCGCTCTGCGGCACCGGCACGGGGAATTCGCCGCCCACGAGGAATTTCGCCTCCTGGCCGGCCACGGCCACCAGGTCCGGCTCCGCGAGCACGCGCAACAGGTCGTTCTCACGCAGCGCCTGGAAGAACAACTGCATCTGCACGCGCGGGAACCCGATGCTCAGGGTCGTCGCCTGCAGCAGGTTCAGGCCGTCCTTGTCCGTGGTGAATACAAGCCCGCCGGGCTGGATGATGTTCTGGCTGCCGGCCGCGCCGATGTTCACGGGGTTGATTCCGCTGATCTGGTTGACGGCGAACACATCCCGAACGTTGTCGCCGGCCAGCCAGCCGTTGATCCCCAGTTGGCGCACCGCCTTCTTGCTCACCTCGGCGACCGTGCATCGCAGAAGCACCTGGTGCTCGCCCGCGATCTTGATGTGGTTCTTGATCTTCGATTCCGTGCTCTTGTCGCCCGTCTTCTGCCCGGTGTTGCCGCTCTCAGGAGAACCCGCGGTCTGCTGGCCGGTGTCGGCCGTTCCGCTCCCGCTGCCCTTCGAAAGACCCGTCTTGGAGAGAAACGCCCCCGCCAGGTCCGCGATCTGACTGGCGACTTCGGCAGTCGGCGCGGTTCCGGTCAACACGATCGTGTCGCGCACGAAACGGGCCTGCACACGCGTCGTCGGAAACTCCCGCCGGATCTCCTCCTGGAGCTGCTTGGCCGCGTCGTCGAGAACCGGGACCGTCACCTCCACGTCGACCATTCGATGACGCCCGTCCTCCGCCCACAGGATCAGCCCCGTCGTGCCTTCCTCCTTGCCGGTAATCAGAACCTGCCGGGGCGTGGCGACGACGGCCTCGGCAATCTCCTTGATGCCGACGGAAGTGCGGATGATCGGCAGCGGTTCCTTCTTACCCTTCTCCATGAGTTCCACGATCACGCTCTTGCCCACTGCCAGTCGGATCGGACGCTCCGCCACGGATGTCACCGGCTGCTGATTCCGATCCAGCCCGTGCATCACCACTTCCAGCGGAACGGTCTGGCCGCCCCCGGTCTGCGGCGAACCCGCCGGCCGCGGGCTGGCCGGTTGAGCAATCGCCCCGCCGGCACCCCAACAGACAAAGACCGCGACCCATAATGCAACGTCCCTCGCCCCACATGCGGTCCGCACGAGGGCGCGGGACGCTGTTCGAAATCCCCCGGCCGGCGAACGATTGAAACCCGTCATCACTCAGCCTCCTTGCTCGTTCGGGCCATCTGCCACTCCGTTGGCCCGTCGTGCACCATCTATTCGATCGCCACGGCACCGAGCGGCGCCGTCGTCGGACTCTTGCTCGCGGGCGGCTCCGGGGCCTCCGAATCGCCTTCCGGCTGCCGCGCGGCCATGGGCGCCCGCCCGGACCCGGTCAGCCCCGCGGGACCGGAACGCTGCACGGCATCAGGCCCGTCGAATCGAATCTGCTCGACCTCCGTCTTGTTCTTCCGCGAACTGGCGATCACCTCGACCGACCAGTCTCTCGGATGTTTGGCCGCCGGTACCGCTACCGGCCTGGTTTCGGGACGAGGTTTCGTCGGCGCGGCGTCATTCTTGCTCAGCAGCCTCGAAAACAGACCCGGCTTAGCGGACGTATCCTTCGTCTCCTCGCGTCCAAGCAACTTCTTTTCGGTCGTAGCGGCCAGTTGGCGTGAGGACATATCGACCTGATTTCGCATCGCCAGAAGTATCTTCCCCTTCTGGGCAGCAAGATGCAGCGTCGGCACATCCTCGGGTTTCAGTAACAAGGTTACCGACTTGGTGGCAACGGAGGCCTTATCAGTATTGTTACCAAGCTCCTGACCTACCGCCGCCACCTCGATGTTCTCGAGAATGGTCTTGCTTACCGTCTCGGAATCCCGCCCGCCCTGGGAGGTCATCACCGCCACCACATCCACGCGGCTGCCGGGCTTTACCAGAAACGCCACCCCGGACGACTCATCGATCTTCACCGCGACGGCCCGATAACCTCGCGGAATCCGCGCTTCCATCCCCGGCGTCGTCCCCTTGGGCGCCAGCAGGTTCGCTGTGATCGGCAGGTCCTTTGTGACGATTACGTTCGTCACCCGGCCAACCACGTCCTCTTTCTTCGCGAACGCGTCCTTCGGTACGAACGCCTTGGGAACCTGCACGACCTCCACCATGTCGTTCGTGATCTCCGCCGCCATGGGTATGGTCGCCCGCGCCCGGACCACCGCGACGCCTTGCCCGGACATCGTATCGCCCCGTGCTTTCCGCACGTAATCAAAGGTCAGCTTGATCGCAAGCACGCCCACGACCAGGCCCACCGCCAGCGGTATGTATGCCTTCGCCTTCATCATCGTGTCTCCGCCACTGCGACAGCGTACGAGCCTGATCCTCCGCCCTCGTTCCGCCGTCGTGCCCCTGATCATCCATCGGCGCCCGCTGCACGGACGCCGCCGGAGCGGTTCGCCGCCCCGTCAGACCGATCCTTCCTTGCGCATGGAACAGGTCGATCCCATCTGTCCCTGCGTCATCGACGAGCCGAAGAATGTGCCCAACAATGTCACATCCGCCTTGTTCACGCTCACCCGCACGGTTTCGGTCGGGTCCGCCTGCGTCGCCCGCGTGAGCGTCACCGTGTAGTTCGGCATCCCCGCGGCCGTCATGTACGAACCCACCCGCGCCCGGATGTCCGCTTCGGTGGAACCTTGCAGGACGGCGACCCGGCAACCCTCTCGCGCCGCCTGGATGAGCGTCTGGTAGACCATGAAACGATGCCCGAATTCCATGATCCCGAAGAGCAGCGTGATCAGCAGCGGCATGACGACGGCCATTTCGACCACCGCCGCCCCGCGCCGCTGCCGGCGCCGCATCCCCGGGCGTCGAATGATGAGAATCCTCCGCATTGCCCTGCCCTCCGCGTCGGCTTCACCAGAGCCCGTGACCGTTTCCGAACCACACGATCCACGAGCCGATGGTCAACGGCACACCGTACGGCAACAGGGCCGAAGTGTTGCCGAAACTCTTTGCCGAGCCGTACTCGCTGAAGATGCGGTCGCGGCTCTTCATCTTGTGCATGATGGTCGCGAGATTCGCGCACGCCGGTCGGATCTTGCCCGCCGAGACGATCATCACCGCGGCAATGACGCCCCCGATGATCACACCGAGCGAAAACGCGAGCAGCGTCAGCCACGGGCCGAACCAGGCGCCGATCGCTGCCATCAGCTTGACGTCGCCCGCGCCCATGCCGTGCATCAACCACGGCACAATGAGCAGGCTGAAGCCCGCGGCAAGCCCCAGGGCCGCCGCGCGAATACCCTCCCCGCCGAAGTAGTAGCCCTGCGCCACAAAGCCCGCCAGCGCAATCGCCGCGTTCAACCAGTTCGGGACCCGACGCTGACTGTAATCGATCCACGACGCCAGCAGCGTCGCGGGCACGAGAATGGTGCTGGTCGCCCACCAGAAACCTTCGGGCATCTCACGACTCCCCTGTCGCCCCGGCGGCATCCCGGCCGGTCGCCGGGCCTCGCCGGCGCGAGTTGAAGCTGTTCGCGTTCGCCGCCCCCTGGACTCGCGGGGCCGTCAAGCGTCGGTGGGCCTCGCCCCGACGGGCGAGACCCACCCACCCTTTGACGTTTGTCCTCCGCTTACAACGACTGCTTAGAACCCCGTCACACCCAGCGCGCCCGTCACGCCCTCGAACACCGCCGTGACCTTGTCGCCGAGGGCACCGATGGCCGTCAGCGCCACGACGATGATCAGAGCGAGCATGACCGCATACTCCGTCGCGGTCGGGCCGTCTTCACTCCGCAGGAAGTTCTTCGTCCTCGTAATCAGCTCCTTCATACCGATCTCCTTTCGCTTGCCTTTCCGTCCGAAGCCGGACGCTGGTCCCGGGCCGTCAACCCTCCGTTGTGGCGGACCCACTCATTCTCACGATTCGGGCCACTTACTCCCGGCCGTAAACTCGGCGGATCCCTCTGCCGAGATCCGATTCACTGCCCCCGTCGTGTCCCCGTGTGCCGCCGGGGCGCAGGGACGCCGCGGTCTGTGCTTTACCCCGCCTCATGACTCACCATGCGTGGTCCTGAAGCGATCTGCATCGACCCCCAACCTTCCGTTCCTGCGAATCGGCGAATGACAATCGGAACATAAAAAACAAACCGGCCGGAGGCAAATACATCCGTCGTTTTTTTGCCAGATTGCCTGTTTTCGGATGTTCACGCCCGCCTCGGCCCTGGGCGAGCGCTGATTACCGGCCCCCGCCGCGACACGAGGCAACATTCTTCTCCGGCATCGCTCGCCGACATCAGCGCCAGACTTTCCCTCATCCGCACAATCCGCACAGTTTCCGGCCCGCACGGGCAATGCCGTACCGTGTTCATGCAGTCCTTGGCGCACGCCCAACGCGACGGTATCACGTGCGTATACGGAAACGCACCGGCGATCGGTAACCGATCGAGCCCCACCCGGGCTTCGGAGCAGCCACCTTCGGGGACATTGCGATGAGCACGCGGAAGACCAGACGAGAGTTTCTGAAATCCTCGGCCCTCGGCGCTGCAGCGATCGGGCTTGCGGCGCATTGCCGGACCACGCACGGCCAGACAACCACCGCGCCGGCGAGCCGGCCCGCCCCCGCCACCGAGCCGGCGCCCGCATCCCGGCCCGCTACGCAATCCGCTCCCGCCACCAGACCCGGGCCGAGCGAGCGGGTCGTCCTCGGCTTTATCGGCGTGGGCGGTCGCGGCCTGGAGCTGATGAACGACTTCGCCGCCCTGCCCGACGCCCAGATCGCCGCCGTTTGTGACGTGGATGACGCCCACCTCGCCGAGGCCGTCAAACGCACCGGCGGCAAGGCCAAGCCCTACACCGACTACCGCAAGCTCCTTGAACGCCAGGACATTCACGCCGTCGTCATCGCCACGCCGGACCACTGGCACGCCCTCACCGCCATACACGCGATGCATGCCGACAAAGATGTCTACATCGAGAAACCCCTCGCGCACACCGTTTACGAAGGCCGCGTCATGGTCGATACGGCCCGACGGCACCGGCGCATCACCCAGTTAGGCACGCAGATCCACGCGACCGAAAACTATCGCCGCGCCGTCGAGATCGTGCAGTCCGGCATCCTCGGCAAGATCACCACGGTCCGCGCCTGGGTCGCCGGCAACGTCTACCCTGGCGGCCACGGCAAGGGCCCCGACGAGAATCCTCCCAGGGGCCTCAACTACGACATGTGGCTCGGACCCGCGCCGCAACGCCCGTACAACCGCTTTCGCCTTCATTTCAACTGGCGGTGGTGGTGGGACTACGGCGGCGGCGTGCTGGGCGACATGGGCTCGCACCTGATCGACCTGGTCTACTGGGCCATGCAGGTCGATACGCCGCTCTCGGTTGCCGCCCTCGGCGGAAGATACGTCCTCCAGGACGACACGGAGACACCGGACACGCTCGAGGCCGTTTACGACTTCGCTCCTTCGCCGGGCCGCGACCACCCCTTCAATCTGGTCTGGTCGCACAGCCTCGCCTCCGGCCAGGGGTTCTGGGGGCGCAACCTCGGCGTCGCCTTCTACGGAACCAACGGCGTCCTGGTCGCCGACTACAACACCCACGAGATCCACGCCGACGAGAAGCGCATGGAGGGTGCCAAGATACCCCCGCCCACGATCCCGCCGTCGCCCGGCCATCAGCGGGAGTTCCTCGATTGCGTGAAGTCGCGCCGGCCGTGCAGTTGCCACGTCGAACGCTCGCACAGGCTGGCGACGGCGGTCCATCTCGGGAATATCGCGCTGCGAACGGGTCGCCGGCTGGCCTGGAACGGCCAGCGCGAGGAGTTCGTCAACGATCCGGCGGCGAACCAGTTGCTGCGCCCGGTGTACCGCAAGCCCTGGGAGATTTGAACGACAACCCCCGGCACGACCGCTGAATTGCCGTGATGGCACGAGAACACGAGATTGTCCCGCAGAACTGCGCGTGCGGCTGCTATCATAACCTATTTGCGTACAGGATGTTATGGCCAGCAGTCTGTTTCGCAATGGGCGGCTGCCGCGTCGGGCGGGTCGGCTGACGAAATCGGGCTCAGCGGGGTTGACACACGGCGAAGACGTGCTATATTAGTTATGGCTCGCGGCGGAGCGAGCTGCCCAACCGGTTTTCTTAGGCCGTCGGCCGCCTTGGCGCGGGTGCCTGAACTCGCGGGACTCTCAGGAGGGCGGCGTGGCGGAGAGGTGAACCGGGTTCTTTTTGCGCGGTTCATGGCTTACAGGCGGGCAGGGGTCCGGGCGCGGGCCTCCGAAAAAAAAGCGGAAAAGCCCGCTTGACAGAACGGCGCCACTCGGTATGATTGCGGTTCTTCGGTCCGGTCGGCGGGCCGACGGCTCTTTGACAAGTAAACAGTGTTTTTGCCGCGAGAATGTGTGAACCGCGGTCGGGCCTGCAAGCCCGCTGCGGATTCATGATCCAATCTCAGTCTCTCGTTCTTCCCGCCAGGGTGGCGCGAGAGGCGAGGTGTGTTTCTTCTCACATTCTCGTTTGCAGACGGTTTGTGAGAGCCCGGAAGGCCGCGTCGTGGCCGGTTCGGCACGGCGGGGCCCATTCCAATCGAAGACGAACGCGGGCGAAAGCCCGTGTTTGGCATCGATAATTAAGTGACGAGTTTGATCCTGGCTCAGAACGAACGCTGGCGGCGTGGCTAAGGCATGCAAGTCGTACGGAACATGCAGGGTAGCAATATTCTGCGTGTTTAGTGGCGGACGGGTCAGTAATACATGGGTAACGTACCCTGGACACAGGGATAGCGTCGGGCCCGCAAGGGTCCTTTGCGAAAGTGACGGTAATACCTGATGACATCCCCGGGCGGCATCGTCCGGGGATCAAAGGGTGGGGACCGCAAGGCCTATCGGTCTGGGAGCGGCCCATGTCCTATCAGCTAGTTGGTGAGGTAACGGCCCACCAAGGCGAAGACGGGTAGCAGGGCTGAGAGGTCGGCCTGCGACATCGGGACTGAGACACTGCCCGGACACCTACGGGTGGCTGCAGCAACGAATATTCCGCAATGGGCGCAAGCCTGACGGAGCGACGCCGCGTACGGGATGAAGTCCTTCGGGATGTAAACCGTAATAGTCTGTAAGCAAGCAACTCGGGCGAATACCCCGGGAAGTTGAGCAACAGACGAAAGGGACGGCTAACTCCGTGCCAGCAGCCGCGGTAAGACGGAGGTCCCAAGCGTTGTTCGGAATCACTGGGCTTAAAGCGCGTGTAGGCGGGTTGGCACGTACCTTGTGAAATCCCTTGGCTCAACCAAGGAACTGCTTGGTATACGGCCGGTCTTGAGGCAGGTAGAGGCGCCTGGAACCTTAGGTGGAGCGGTGAAATGCGTAGATATCTAAGGGAACGCCGGTGGCGAAAGCGGGGCGCTGGGCCTGTCCTGACGCTAAGACGCGAAAGCGTAGGGAGCAAACGGGATTAGATACCCCGGTAGTCTACGCCGTAAACGATGCGCACTAGGTACGAGACCCTCTGACGGGGATCGTGCCGAAACAAAAGCGGTAAGTGCGCCGCCTGGGGAGTACGGCCGCAAGGCTAAAACTCAAAGGAATTGACGGGGGCTCACACAAGCGGTGGAGCATGTGGATCAATTCGAAGCAACGCGAAGAACCTTACCTGGGTTTGACATGCACGGATGGTCTTCTCGAAAGAGGAGTAGCCTGCCTTCGGGTGAAACGTGCACAGGTGCTGCATGGCTGTCGTCAGCTCGTGCTGTGAAGTGTCGGGTTAAGTCCCATAACGAGCGAAACCCTTGTCGCTAGTTGCCAGCGGGTCATGCCGGGCACTCTAGCGAGACTGCCGGTGTTAAACCGGAGGAAGGCGGGGACGACGTCAAGTCATCATGGCCTTTATGTCCAGGGTGTCACACGTGCTACAATGGGGCGTATAGAGCGAAGCAAGACCGTAAGGTGGAGCAAATCGCAAAAAGCGTCCCTCAGTTCGGATTGGGGTCTGCAACTCGACCCCATGAAGCCGGAATCGCTAGTAATCGCGCATCAGCCATGGCGCGGTGAATATGTTCCTGAGCCTTGTACACACCGCCCGTCAAGTCATGGGAGCTGGGAATACCCGAAGTCCCACCTTGCGTGGGCCGACGGTAGGCTCGGTGACTGGGACTAAGTCGTAACAAGGTAGCCGTAGGGGAACCTGCGGCTGGATCACCTCCTTTCTAGAGGATATCTAGCTCGGCGAATCCAAAGGATTCGCCGTGAAAGGTCAGCACATTTTCGGGTCCGCTTCGGCGGATCGGCGGCGCGAGCGATCGCCCGCCCGGCAAACACTGTTTTCTTGATATCGCGAAACGCCCGGTGCGTCCTTCGACACGCCGGGTGTTTTCGTTTCTCCGCCGGCCCCCGCGGGGCCGATCCTCGCACACGCCTTCTCCGCGCACCCGCGCCGGCGCCCGCAGCAGCCTCGCGCACTTTGCCTCCCCGCCGCGTTGCGTCTAAGATTTCGCCACGATGTATGACGTGTACTCGATGGAGCGTCCCGGCCGGCCGTGGCTGGCTGTCGCGCTCACGGCCGCAATTCTCGCCGGCACAGTGCTCTTTGCCGAGTTGATCGTCGTGCAGAAGCAGCGGACGATCTACGTTTCGCTCGGCGAAGCCACGCCGGTAGGCTCCTGGCCGATCTCGATCCGCCCCCCCGTCGGCTGGAAGGCCGAACCGCCCGCCAACGCCCCCCCGCAAGTCGGGCTGGTGTTCGTCGAGTCCGCCGGCTTCGGCCGCACCCTCGCCGTGGTGCAGGGTCCGATGATGCAATCCACGCTGCCCGCCTCCTACGCCGTGGCCACTCTGGAGGATGCGGTCCTGTGGCTCTCCGGCTCCGACATGCCAAAGCTGATCACGCAGAAGCCCGTACCCTTCGGGCCCCTGCCCGGCGTCGAGGTCCAGTGGATTATCGGGTACCGGCGTCAGTCCGTGAAACGGATCCTCGGGTGCGTGACGGTCACTCCGCAGGGCCGCGTCTTCGCTCTGCTGCTGAAGTGCCCCGAGCGGATCGACCGCAATGACGAGCGATTCCTCGAACACGTCGCCGCCACCGTCAAGCTGGCCGACCTGAACACCACGGATGATATCGCCGCCGCCGCCCGCGCATGCGGCCTGCGCCTCGATCCCCCGTCGGACGCGATGGCAGCGCCCTTCCCCGACGGCCCCGTTCCAACGCTCCAGGTGATCTGCAGGCCGGACGCCGAGAAGCCCTGGACGCTCGAGATCACCGTTGTGCCGCTGGCCGCAGATCGCACGCCGCAGGCCGTGCTCGGCGACATCGTGCGCAACCTGACGGAGCAGATTCGGCCGACGGCGGAAATCGAGACGATCCAACTCGGACCGCATGCCGCCGGCCGGGTCCGCTTCGAGGCGCCCGATCAGCCCTGGGACGGCGAGTTGTGGACCGTGCCGCTCGACGCCCGGCATGTCGCCGTGCTCGTCGGCCATGCCGACGAATCCGGCTCCGATCTGCCCGCCGTCTGCGAACAAATCGCCCGAACCCTTCAGTTCGCCGACGACGCCCGGCCGATCGATACGACGGCGGCGCAGCAGCGCGGAGCGGACCTGCTCGCCCGCATCCGCGACAAGCGGGTCGACGCATGGTTCGACGAATGGGCGGCGTCGACGCAGTTCTATCTGATCATGCGCGACGCGCAGATCGAAGGCTACTATCGGCTGGACTACACGCGCCTCGCCGACGAAAAGGATCGCCCCTGGCAGGTGGTCTCCGAACTCCACCGCCAGGTGTCCGAAGGCCAGACGATCACCTACAAGCGCGAGGCCCGACTGGACCCCGGCGGCGTGGGATACGAGCTGGCGGAGGTCCGGCGAACCGGCGCCCGCGGGCGGCGGCCACGCGGGCGGATGGATACGCCCTATCAGTATCACGAAGGCCGCGCCGCCGGCGCGAACAGGGTTCACAAGGCGCTGCAGATAGGCGCCGCCAGCTACGAAAACACCTTCACTGTGGACGCGAGCTTCGCCTGCGACCCCGTGCTCGGGATCGTTTCGTGGCTGGCCGCGAGCGATACGGAGCGACGCCCGGTGCTGGTCGTCACCTCGGACCGGTTCGAGGCCGCCTGGGCCACGCAGACGCTCTACCCGCTCGGCCCGCGGCCCGTTCCCGAAAGCGAGCCGCCGCGCACGGCGCCCGCCCTTGTTGTCCAGACCGACTCGCTGCCGTATGTTTATACGATGTATTTCGACCAGGACGGAACCCTGCTCTGTGTGGACTTCGGCCGTGGTACGATCTTTCGCCGATGCACCGAGGAGGAGTTCCGCGAGAATCTCTCGTTGACGCCGGGCCTGTCCATCGTCCCGGCGCGTTGAGGGTTTCGCGTGAACGGGACAATGTCTCTTGGGACGATACCGGGTCTCGTTCTCCTCGCGGCCGTCGCCGCAAACGCGCAGGCCCCGACGCCAAACGCGTCGTCGCGGCCGGCCGCACCGGCCCCGGTCGCCCTGGCGGACCAGCCGTATGTGGATGCGAGCTTCGGCTTCTCGATCCGCCCGTTCCGCGACTGCACCGTCGTTCGGCACAAGCGGATGGACTCCGAGGGCGATGTGGAACTCGCCCAGTTCAGCCAGCCCCAGCGCGGCTGGATCATGACCATCCGTCTCGCACGCACCAGCAGGACGTTCAACCCGGACGACCTCCTGGCCGGCCTCGCCGAGAAGCTCACCGCGCAGTACCCTGAGATGAAGATCCTGGCCAGGGACAAACTCCGGCTTGCCGGACGCGACGCCGTCCGGCTCGCCGCGACCGTACCCCTCGGCGGTACGCTCTGGTTCCGCCAGCAGACGGCGATCTTCTACCGGCAGAACGAGTTCTTCGTAATCGTGCTCAACGTCCCCGCTGCGGACCGTGGCATTGCGGAGAAACTCTTCGCCGATATGACGCGATCGTTCGAGATCATCCGCTCGGAGATGACGCAGGAATTGCTCCAGCAGGCCCTCACCCGCGGAACGGAACTGCTCCGCTCGATCGCCCGGGAGCGCAAACTCGGCGGCCGTCTCGTGCAGGAGCATTACCTTCGCATCCTCGTCGACGGCAAGGACAGCGGCTACCTCTGGCTCCGCGAAATGCGCCTGGCCGTGGACCGGCGGGACGGCGTGGGCCTTCGGCAGGAAGGCTGGCTCTTCGAAGCCGACGGCAACGTCCGGCGGCAACTCACGGAGATGTTCCTCTCCGATGACATGACC
>Ga0272448_1003886_pt1 | contig 17400 bp, 13 predicted proteins | sample YNPCB0191_FD_202220 | JGI IMG/M metagenome (GOLD analysis project Ga0272448, IMG submission 202220) | Hot spring sediment microbial communities from Yellowstone National Park, WY, United States - YNP-CB-019-1 | ecosystem: Environmental > Aquatic > Thermal springs > Hot (42-90C) > Sediment... | reverse complement strand
AATGGCTCCTTAGGAGCCATTGAAACCAAAGCCCCTCGCTTGTTTCATTTGAAACAAAGGAAGCGCGAATAATAATTATTAATAAATTAAGATATTAAGAAATAATTTCCTTCGTTCGTATCTCCCTCTTTATTTACATAATAGCATTGCTTAGCAATGCTATTATGTAAATAGAGGGAGTCGCAAAGCGGAACTTCCCGATATTAGCGTATAGCACAAATATTAGGGAAGCATCGTCTGTGTGACAACAGGTTAATAATTATTAAGATTTTGAGAGGGTAATAAATAATGCCTAAGATGTTAAGAAACAATTAACAATTTACCAATTGTTAAGAGGAAGCGACTTGAGATGTTAATAAATAATTAAGAGCTTAATAATTCTTAACAGGTTAATTTTAAATGTCAAAACTATTTATTTTTAGACTATTAACTAGCTATTTGGTTGATTAACTAGCTATTTGGTTGATTAATAGTTAAGCATTATTATGATGATTAACTACCTATTTTATTGATCAATTGATAGTTGTTCTTTTGATTAATGTATAGTAAATAATGGTGTTAAATGATTAATATAGTAACCATTTAAAAATAATGTAGTTATGTTATTTAATCAAGAAATATAGTAGGTATTAATTAATAATTCATATTAATATGAATTATTAAAGTTTAATTAGTATTTAATTGATGATAGCATTAAGTAATTCAACAGTAGTTCCTACATGACCTAATTTTTTATCCAAATAAAATGGATCGAAATCACTAACCTTTTTAATCCAAAACAAATATTTATTATTTAGATTCATATTATTATTACTTAAGAAATTAGAAATTTCTTCAAATGTAGGGGTAGATGAATTATTATCAAATTTAAAAAAATCAAATGGTAATAATTCCCAAATTTTTTTAATGAGAGTATAAAATTGTTCATCAGTTACTAATTCAAAGTTAAGAGTGCGAGGATAATATTTATTCCAAGCAGTAGTAAATTGATATCTAAGTCCATGTTTATTTTCATCAGCGCAATAGTAGGCCCATTTTACATAATCATCCAACTTAAAAACTGTGTTATCCAATATATATTTAGCTAAATCGTCCCATTCATTAGGAATGACTTTACTTTCAATTATTGATTTCATTAACTTATAATCACCATTTAGACATGAATGTTGTAGATGATAGACACAACAACTTTCATTATTATATTTAAAAGCGGTTTCTAGATCAATTTGATTCCATCCCACACCCTTGCCTAATAATATTTTAAAAACCCATGTATCCCAGCCATTTTGATATATTTCCCTAAAATTGGCTAAAGTCCATGACATACTCATTCCTGAATGTCCACAGTCATCTACATCAGGATATGCCGAAATTGCTCTAATAATATTATTATCATAGTCTAGTTTATCAGATTGTTTAAAGTAGTCTTCAGCGCCCTCGATATTTTGGATAGCTTTATACATAGCCTTCATACATTTTTGACTTAATCGATCGTTAAAGATAGAAAAATCCCCATTCTTAATATTTTTGACCAAATCATTTAAATTTTTAACACCATTATTTAATTGGGATTGCATGTTAATATCATTATTTAATTCAGTGACTAATTCGGTTATTCTACTCTCTGTAAATGCTAACATCCTATCAATATAATATTGTTCATTACACAACATAATTATAGAGGGTATATAATTAATACCATGCCAACTAAATAAAGCAATTGTTCTTATTAACGGAATTAAATTAGTTCTTTTTTTTCATTATTTTTGATCCATTTATTGAATAATGGTTTTAAATGTTCATAAGGACATTTCTTTAATTTGTTCTCATAATACCAATTATTATTGCCCTCATATTCATTATTATATATATTTTTGAAATCCATTTGTGTAGCATAACCACCATCGAAAATAATTTTACACATTTCGTCAATTATATTAATATTCTCTTCATTCAAATAATATAAATATTTAGTTATAGGTATCAAGTATTCTTTTATTGATTGATACCTATCAATCTGATAACTACAATTAAATAACAACTTAGTTAGATTGTTTTTGTTATTCCTTGTTAATACATTTTTTTCCTGTTCCACCAATTCAGTGATTAATTTAGTAATCACTTGTACTCGATCATAATTTCTATTCCAATCTTCTAAATTTGACTTTAAACTTTCCCAATTTGTTAAGGTTGGATATGCTGCTTCATTACTATTTAATAATGATAATATTTGTTGGGTATTTTGGTATCTAGTTGTAATGGTTGATTTATAATCGATAGTATCATCTAATCTGGGATACTTTTCAAACATTTTTAACAATATTAATTCTATGTAATTTTAATTATTTATTTATCAATTTTGTTAATTATAATTTCTCAACAATAGTTATCATTTTAATTATAATATTAACATTTAAAAGAAATAATTATCATGTCCAATGGTAGTAATCTCTAGTTAATTTATATTCGGGTTTACTAACTGATTGATCTATTGATAATTTAGGATAATCAAATACATCTTATATAATAACTACAATTAATGGCTAACTTATATTGATAGTAGCCATAATTATTCAAAGTTATTGTCAACAATAGATAATAATATCACTAAATGATATAATATAAATTTGATAAAACTGATTTTTTATTTTTTAATATAAATTTGATAAAACTGATTTTTTATTTTTTAATTTTATTTATGAATTAATGGATTCATTATATGACCAAGTATTTACTTTAATTTCACTGGATGAGGAGAATGAAGACACTATTCTCGATTTACTTAAAAATGATGAATAAGGAAAAACAATTGTTAATGTTCCTTTTAGTACTGATTATGGAGAAGAAACAATGTTAATGTGGGCTGTTTGGCGTTTAAAGAAAAGGGTAATTCAACGACTTCTCGATTTAGGAACCAATGTTCATTTTTATAATGTCTATGGTGAAAGTGTCAGTACCTATTGGAAAATGGATGAAGGATCTAGTGTGGATAAACAAAAATTAGCGTGTGAAATTATAGATTTATTACATGAGAAACAAGTGCCACTAAATATAGATTCACAATTTAGTTATAGTATAGTCCGTCGAGCTAGAGAGAATAAGTTAAATATTTTACTAGTAAAATTACAATCATTAGGTTATTAAAATTGAATTCTAATTTTATTATAATTATCCATTATTAATGGATAATTACCAACATTTACGTTATGATCATTTTGATGATTATTACACTTTCTTAGAACAACTAGATAATAACACTAAAGGAAAATATTTTGAATATTTTGCACGTGATTTTTTAATTGTTCATCCTGATTATAATTATGATATTAATACTGTTTGTTTTTGCCGTGATGCCTCCTTTGATTATTGGAGTCAAATTAAAATGGATAGACCATCGGGTGGAGATATAGGTACTGATTTATTTATTAAACATAATGATGGTAGTATATCTATAGTTCAGGTAAAATGTTATTCCAAAGAGACAATGACAATTAATAATTTGGGAACTTTTTGGTTTACTAAACTTGTAACTAAGAATAATGTTAGAGATTATTATGTATTCACAACTTGTAAATATATCTCTAAGAATTTATTACAACATAATCCTAATGTTAAATATATAATGAGAGATAAAATTACGGAGTTTATTAATTTATTTCAATGGATTAAAAACTATCATCAAAATCAATTTTTGCCTACCTATAAATATACTTTAAAGAGCCATCAGATAGAATGTGTAGATAAAGTGATCGCCGAATTTAACACTAATAATAAAGCCCAAATAACGCTAATGTGTGGTACAGGTAAAACATTTGTTAGTATTGAAGTTGCAATTAAATTAAATGCAAAACAAATTGTTATATTTGTACCCACCATTTTATTAGCCAGTCAAACTATGTTAGAATGGTTTAGATATTTTAAACGTGATGATATTGACTTTTTAATTGTTTCATCAGATACTGATCCTTTAAATTATTGTTATACTACAACTGATATTCAACAAATAACTGATTTTATGGATTCATCTAAAACTTATAAAATAGTAATTAGTACTTATCATTCATCACCTTTATTACAGAAATATTTATTTGATTTAGCTATATTTGATGAAGCACATCATACAGTGAAAAATAGAGATAAAGAAAGATATAAAATTGTAGATTCACCTATAATTAAACATAAATTATTTATGACCGCTACTCAAAAAGTAGATAATAGTCTCATCTGTAGATCTATGAATAATTATGATGATTATGGTAATATTGTTTATACCTATCCCCTAGGACGAGCTATTAAAGATAATATACTTAATAATTATAAAATAGTAATAGGAACTGCCAATGAATCTATCCAAAAAATAAATTATGATGGTGATATTATTCCTTCAACTTATGGTTTATGTGCTTATATGATAAAAGAAGCATTTTTAAATGGTAGATTTAAAATATTAACTTATCATAATTCGATAAAGAATGCCGAAACTATGGTTAAATTCTTAAGTAATTATTTACCAACTCAAGGTATTGATGTCTTTATTTCAACCTTAACCAGTAAAATGAACGGTAAAAAAAGACGTGAAATATTAACACAATTTGAACATGCCAATTATTCTATTTTATGTACAGTAGCTGTTTTTAAAGAAGGTATCAATATACCTAGTATTGATGCAGTTTGTTTTTGTGATCCTAAACATTCCAAAATTGATATTATTCAATCAATAGGTAGATGTTTGAGAAAAGCTGTTGGTAAATTAGATTCCTTAATTTTATTACCATATAATGAGTCGGAAAATGATCCATTTTCTGTTATTAAAGAAATATTACTTACTTTAGCTCATGAAGATTCGTCTATTATTGATGAAATACTTTATCAAACCAATTCCAAAATTAATTTTGCCAATTATTCTCCTGATCATCCTAAAATATTAGATAAACTAATTCTTGAGTTTACACAATTGTTAAATAAGATCCGTCTCACTATCTTTGATAGTAAATTTACTCAATATTCTACTCTTGATGATTATTTATCAGCTCGTGAATATGAACTGTTTATCTTTTATTGTGATCATTATCAACAAATACCTATTTCTAAACAAGGTAATAAAAAAGTCATCGCTAATTATGTCAATGATGTCAAGATTAATCATGGTTATGATTTGGCGCTCATTCAAGAAATACTTATTATTAATTTCCCCTTCTTAACTACTGATCAACAAGATAAATTATGGTCTTATCCTGATTGGTATTTATATAGTAATCGAATAGGTGAAGAATATGGATGGTATTTTATATATAATAAAGTTGTAGAATTTATTAATCAACATCAGAAAATACCGTTTGATAACCAAAATCCATTTCAAAAACGATTAATATTGTGGTTAAATCAACAAAAAACTGATCGCTTTCCTTTATCTGTTGAACAAATCTCACATCTTGATCGATTTATTGATTATGGATTCAAATGGGCTTCTTTTTCCTCTAACTTATCTTTATGGCAACAAGCTACTTATGACGCTTGCTTCAGACAATATACTAAATATGGTTCTCCTATTAAGATTAATTTATTATTAACCGAAGAATTAACTACTATTGTAAATAATACTAAATCAAAGGGTAAAACTCCAGATAAAACCTTATCAGCAACTTTAAAAAAGTTAATTCATATGGGATTTTTAAATTATAATGACACTGGTTTATATACAATGAAAATGTTACCTAGTTATACATATTAGTTAGATCATAAATTTAGGAATATTAGAAGATTAATAATTCTAATATTCGATTATCATCATAAAACTTCTAAATACCAAGTTCTCTTAAAATGCCATGTTCTCCTTTTATTTCCCAATTTACATATATTCAATATTAAATAATTAATAACATTTAAATTAAATTATTATTTTTCCATAGCTTAAATGTCATTCCCAGTAGAAATTATCACCAATCTTATTATTAATCTTAGTCCTCAAGATATTATTTCCTATTGTCAGACCAATAAAGTTCTTAATCGTCTGTGCAATGACGAGTATTTTTGGGAACAATATATTAAACAGCGTTATTTTATTGATCAAATACCAACTGATAAAACCTACAAAGAAACAGCTTTTTTAGCTGATAAAATTTTAAATGAACTCTTTAACAAAGAATTGTATCCTTCTTATCGAGTTTTATCATTTATTATTAATAATATGGAAGTTGAACAGATTTTAGAGGATATAAATGGATTAACTGATCAACAAATAATTGACACTACTTCATTTGAATCAATAGGGCGTATTAAATATCAAAAAGCAATTAGTAAAATATTTCCAACCATTACTTTACCTCCTGTTAGTGGGTTTGCTTGGCTCGGTGGTGCACAGTTTACTCACGTTGTATTAAATTCCAATGAAAAGAATTTTTATCACACCTTTTTACGATATGTCATGGTTCCAACTATTTATTTAACACCTAAAGGACCTTTAATTTTAAATTTGGACGCTGATCTAGCTGGTTACTTATTAAATACAGAAGTCATATCAGTTGCGGATTCCATGTTTGATTTTGTGTTATACGATATGGATTACTATAAAAGAATATTATTTATGAGATATTTAGCTCCTTTAAAAGATTAAATAATTTCGTATCAGAGCATTTATTTTGATAAATAGTAATTAATTATTATTAGATCAGCTAGTTTATCAAAATATTCATCTTATTGTTTACCTTGATACTGAAATTGAATATATATTAGATTGTATTTGATACTTATTATTAACTGTCAAGATGATAATTAATATTATTAAACTACCTATTTTAATAAATGTGATTAAGATAATTGATAAAACTTATTATTAGAATGTCACCATTAATAATTAATACATAATTATTATCAAAATAATTAATACATAATTATTATCAAAATAATTAATACATAATTATTATCAAAATAATTAATACATAATTATTATCAAAATAATTAAGAAATGATAATTACATAGTTTGAATTGAATTTATTATTCAATCAAGAAGTTAAAAAATTCTTTTATCAGTAATTCAATATGATCTAGTGGTGTTGAGCACTGGCTTAAAAATAAATGTATTAATATACATTTATTTCAAATAAATAGTATAATATAAAAACGGAGCTTTTATCTTAATAAAGTCATAAGATATAATCTTCTTAATTAAGAGATGAATATACTTAGTCAAGAGAAGTTGGAGATACTCTCTTAACTGATAAAGTAAAGTAAAGTAAAGTAAAGACGGAGATACTCTCTTAACTGATAAAGTAAAGTAAAGTAAAGACGGAGATACTCTCTTAACTGATAAAGTAAAGTAAAGACGGAGATACTCTCTTAACTGATGAAGTCAAGAAAAAACGGAGATACCCTCTTAACTGTTGAGGTCAAGTAAAGACGGAGATACCCTCTTAACTGTTGAGGTCAAGTAAAGACGGAGATACCCTCTTAATCAAGAAATTATATCTCAAATAAAAAAGTTAACCCAACTTTAAAGAAATGTAGACGTTACTTGTTGTCCGACGGCCGCGCGACCTTGGTATCCTAACCTCCGTCTAGAGGGTAGCGTGAACGCGCGATGTGCCACTCACTTTCAACAAGTTATACATTCCTTTAAAATCAATTATTAACTCTCTTAAATTAGAAATCCTTTCTTTTATTATCTTTAATATTTCTTTAAGTGCTTTTTTCAATTTTCTTTAATTTTACTCTTTAAAGTGTGAAACAATTTGAAGATCTTAATTATTAATTAAATGTTATAAGAATATCATATTATATAAATAACATTTATTAATATTATTAAATAATAATGTTATTGTATTTATTATTTATATTATATTTAATATTAAAATATAAATAATAACATTAAATTATTGAATTATTGTAATATAGAAAAATTAACAGTTTAAATCCATATAACAGGTTTTTTAAAACCTAAAAACTCTAGGGATCTTATAATTATTTCAAATAATATTAAAATTTAACCAATCATTTAAATTAATAATATCGTTATTATTAAAAATATATAGATTTAACAGTTAAAACTCATATTAATAATTTTAAATGTTTTTATATATAATAGTTGTTATACAAATGCGAATATATATATATAAATTAGAGACTGAAATTCATATCAACAGGTTTTTTAAAACCTTAGAGTTATCAAAATACTATGATTAGTTTAAATATTGTTTGATTATAATCAAACAATTAAAAATAAAGTATAACAACTGTTATTGATGTGATAAATATACAAATGTTAAATTTACTTTTTATTAACAATAATAGAATGAGATAGTAAGAATGTCTTACTACATTCAAATCTTCTTCATATGATATAACAATTATATTATATGATTATTTTCCTAATAATTTAAAGTTAATAAAATTATTATATTTTATCAATGAATATATACTAATAACTTAAAGTTAAATATCTATAATCAATATTGTTCATTAAATGATGCGATGGTAAACAGTAATACATATACATTAATACTTTAAATTAATGATATAGATAGAACACACTTAAATAATTATTCACCTAGAGATTATAATCAATTAAGATCCATTTAAAATGTTAAAGTGTTTAACTTTAATATTTTAAGTATATAATCAAATAATTTAAATATTAAATTTGACCGTTAACCATAAGGTTAATAATAACATCTCAATTTAGTATACGTTAATATTTGATGCAATAAATAGATAATTAAAATCATTATTGAATCTTAACCTCTTTTTATTAATTTAAATTTATTCTTACTGAATAATACAAGTTATCACCTTATAACAAAAGAAACAACTTATATGATTCAACAATAAATGAGTCTATTAACATATTTATTAATAGGAATATATTGTTGATAATTAATTATCAACAATATAGATAACGTTAATTTATTTCTTGGTAGCTACATAACATTTAGTACATCTGACTACATATTTAGGTTTATCACGTGGTATATTTAATTTATGGCAACTAATGCATTCTCTCATTTTTAATTTAAAGCAACTAGTACAATATGTAACATATTCTGGTTTGTCTTTAGGGATCTTTAATTCATTACATTCCGAACAAGGTCTCATATCTTGTTCTTGTTGAGTTTTCTTATCAAGATAACATTTTTTACACATGGTAACATAACTGGGTTTTTTGATACTGATCCTGAATTTCAAACAAGTTTGACATGCTCTTTTTAATTTTTGATTATGATAACCTTTATTAACACAATCTTGACAAAATCCAGAAAACATTTCATCTACTTTACCGACATTAGAACAATATTTACACCTACGTAATGATTTTTTCAATTTATGCGCCATATTTTGCAGATTATCAGGACAGAATTTATTAATACAATCATTACCAATCAACAAGATATTACCATTATATTTATTAATTACATAATATAATTCATGAATTGGATGAGAACAACAACAATAATGTTCATTTAAGTCTTCTTCATTATCAATACCACTAGTGGTTGATTTTAATAAACTATATTCTAAGATAGCTTGTTGATATTTATCATTCAATTCTTCTTCTTGACACTTAGAGGGTGTTAATCTTAAGGTAGAATATCTCATGATAGCAGTCATGAATTTTAAAGGCATACTACCTTGATGTTTAGTCGATATACCTTCTTGTATATATAACTCCTCCAATAATTGTTCATATTGTTCTTCTCTCATTAAAGCGTTGATTTCTGACTCTTTTTTAAGTAATGCTAAAAGATCAACTTTAGCATCAACGCACACAGTTTTATCTTCTATGATTAAAAAATTCATTCTATTTTGAATAGAAATTAAATCTACAATTTAATTTCAATTTTGGAATCTTATTTATAAATCTATTATTGTAATAATATCTTTTATCTCATTATATTAAATGTTTAATTTAACTAATAGTAAGTGTCTATTAAATCATAATGATATATTATTTCTTAAGAAATAATATATTTCAGTTTGAAGATTAATTATTAGTCATTAACATTTTTTCTCGTAAGGGATAATAGAGGATCATCAATCCTATTGAAATTTCTCCTAAAATCATAGCATTTTGTATATCTAAATAAATTGATGGTGACCGTAATTTATCCGCTAAAGTCCATTCGATGACAATCACGAAGAAGTATCAGATCCATTTTTAATTCTTCATTAACTTCATGATAATATATATTCAAGATAAATACCATGGTGATCTATAACTGTATGCACAGTTTCCATTGTTATACGCTCATTTATTAAAATATTAAGAGGTGGGTTAGGAGTTATAATTTTGGACTTAATTCGATCAACGACATTTAGATATAATTCTTTTTGTTGTTGATATCTTTGTTTTCAAAGGCATCAACGAGTGATAATAAACAATTAACTAGATTAAAAATTTTCATTAACTTTAATAACCATTAAAATTTAAAAAATCAATTTTAATATTAAGTATATAACAGTAACTTGATATTAATAACTATGTTATATTTATTTGAGATATCTTTCAAGTATCTAAATTTGATTTAGATGACTCATTTTGAATGCATATTAGGCCTCATTTAACTCTAAAGATTCAATAATGCGTATTAATAAACACATATTAATTATAGAATGTTCTAATGGTATATTAATTAAGTTCGTTTTGATATCAGTATTGATATTAATAACATTTTTAGCTTTGGTAATCAATTCATCAATATATTTATTATATAATAATGGGTTATTACGTATAATATTATTGATTCTACTAAAAGTAGAAACACCTATAATTTTCCAAGACCATGATAGATCATTTAAATATAATAATCCACTTATAAAGTTATTACTATCAGTATCAATAATTGTAGTTAAAAAGATACTATAAAAATAACCAATACTCTCAATATGATGATAATCAGATTTAGGTAGTTCTTTAATATAATGTGAGAGATCTAAACTTTGCAGATAGTGATTATATTCATCATCATTTTCTAAATATCTAATAATTATTTTACCACGAAATAAATTATAAATCCTAAGTAATTCCTTATATAATTCATCATTCTCCATTTTCCTTATTTTAATTAACAGGTAAAATATTTAATATTCATTTCTTTAATTCTGTTACCTAATGAATTATATTGTGAAATTAAATATAGTTGGTGTCTAATTGAGGAAGATTAAATTATATTTATTATAAGATAATTCACGGTTCAATTGAAAATAATCACTTGTATGAAATGGAATTCATTTTAACTATTTCGAATTATGTCACTATGAAAAATTAAATATCAATTTAGCGGTTAATAATTATTTAAGTGTTGGATTATAATCTAATATTATTAATAAGTAATAATATTAAATAATTTTACCTTTGAAATTCGTTTGTAACTATATTTATGAAAGACAATCTTTATTGTATTGTTATATTATATATCAAATGAGTATGAATGTTCTCTTTTTGGTTTACGAGTGGAATTTTCATTTTCACCATTAAATATTATATATTCAACTCTTGTACTAGATGATTGTGAGGTTGCGATTATTTGTTTTTCACCAATTCCAATCTGAGATTCTGTAAGTTCAAATATAGCATTAGAATTATCTTTTTCAATTGAATAAAAAATCTTATTCTTTGGTACAATGGCTAAAGTTCCTGATTGTTGAAACGCTATACTTCCTTTATAATATTCTGTTGTAACTTTAATTATTTTATATTCATTATTGTAACTTTTAAACGCACGAGGAATAGTATCCATTTTATAACAAATTGTTATTAATGAAATACAAAATTAATTTAAAAATTCAATTTTTAATAAACAATAATCACTATAATATATCATATAAATTTACTATCTTTTTATATTAAAAAGATAGTAATAACGAAAAATATATCATTCAATAAACATAACAAATATGGTAATAATTAGATACATTTAAAAATAAATATTTAATTAGTTCTTCTTGTTCTTTCTCTGGTAATTATTTCAATATATAAGTAGTTCTTCATCCGATAATTATTTTAATATATAAGTAGTTCTACTTGTTCTTTATCTGGTAATATTTTCAATATATAAGCAGTTTTTCATCCGATAATTATTTCTACTTGTTCTTTATCTGGTAATATTTTCAATATATAAGTAGTTCTACTTGTTCTTTATCTGGTAATATTTTCAATGTATAAATAGTTCTACTTGTTCTTTACCTGGTAATATTTTCAATATATAAGTAGTTCTACTTGTTCTTTATCTGGTAATATTTTCAATATATAATTAGGTTGGTTACTTATTTCTTTAATATAGTTTTATAAAAAGATAAATATTATGATATATTTGAATTGTTAATATAACAGTTAGGGTAATAAATTCTAGATATTTTGGCACTAACTTAAATTTAATAAAAACCGAACGGATTCAATTTAAATTATATTATTATAGTTAATAAATTATGTAATTAACACTAGAAAATAGATAAAATAATTAACACTAGAAAATAAAAAGAAGAACAACTATTTAATACATTTCAATGGAGTAGTCTATTTTAATATATTAATATGTAATGATTTATAATCACGTAATATACTAATATCATTTATACTCAAAGGTTCATCAGATAATTTATGTTGATTAATAATGGTAATAACTTTAATATTGGGATATTTCCTTAATAATTCAGGGAGATCTTCAATATAAATGGGTATTTGTAATAGGTGCAATGATTCATTTGATTGTAATAAACTGACATCTATAGGTTTGGTGGAATTATAATAAATATATTTGATTTTAGGTAAGACTTGATTAAGAAAATTTATTTGGAGACTATCGATATTTTTATAAACTTTAACGGCATTGATAGTAACTGAATTCATAATAAATAAGACCAATAAATTATATGATTTACAAACAGGATAAACATTTCTCAAATCAAATAATTTAGTATTATATAAGTTATAATAGATACTCAACAACATTATCATCTGTGGTGCAGGAAGACAAAAATTAATATTATTAGTGGTAACAGAAGGCAATCCATCTATTATAGAAAAGGTAATATGTAAATCCGGTTTATAAGAAAGCGAGGTGGTAATATTTAAAGTTTTAAAAATTCTATATTTATTGTATGATAATTCGAGGAAGATCTTGAAAAAATGTAATGCTAGATCAATAGAATCGACTGTGGATATAAAGAAGTGGGCAGATTGTAATTTGGGTAATTTAGCTATCATCAATAATTGATCGAACGAGTTTAATGGATATTTAGTGCTTAAGATAACCAGATTTTTTAATTGTATTAATAAAGGAAATGGTAGATTGCCTTTAATAACTTCGACACAATTAGATGTTAAGGAAGCAACATATTTACTAGTTTGGGTTAATAATTTGATGATGATATTAGCATCTGTAACACTCTTCAAAATATGACATAAAACTTCAGGTGGCAAGGTTAAATAGTCAGACAGAGATTCCATTGATTTTAAATATAATGACAGATTTAAAATAATATTTTAAATCTGATAGATTTTAATATCAGTCATAATAAAATTTAAATCTAACTACAGGATAATAAAGTATTAACATTAATTAATTTAGCATCATGTAATATCTGAATATGTAAAGTGTTATGATTAAGTAATGAATTAAGATCATCGGGTGTTAAAGGTTGATTAATTATAATGATATTTTTAATATGAGGATATTTTGTTAACAAATCATTTAAATCTTCAATATAAATAGGTAATTGTAATGTTTGTAATGAATTACTGGAGTTCAATAAATTAAGATCTATTGGATTAACAGTGTTAGAACAAATAAAGTTAATTTTAGATATTAATCGATTAATAAAGAGTATTTGAATACTGTCTAGGTTTTTATTAATTTTAAGAGTATTTAATTCTTGTGAGTTCATAATAAACTCTACCAGTGCATCAAATGATGTACAAACATAATTGAGATTCCTTAAATCAAAAATATTATAGGGATACAATTGATAAAAAAGTCTTAAAATCTTAATGATGTCATCATCTGATAAAATATAATCTAACCCATGAGTAGTTATCACAGGTAATCCTTCAATTATTAAAAATCTGATATGATTAGAGGGATCATAGGAAACGGGAAAAGTAATAGCCAGTGCCTGAAAACGTCTATATTTATTATATGCTAACTTAAGGAATTGTTCCAATATAGATAATATATCTGTAACTAAATCAATACTAGGCATAATTAAGAAAGCATATCGTAATTTAGGTAATTTAGCTAAATCTAATAATTGTTCAATGGTTTCAAGTTGATATGTAGTATTTAAGGTAACCAGATTTTTCAATTGAATGATAAATTACCTTTAATAACTTCGACACAATTAGCTGTTAAGGAAGCAATATATTTACTAGTTTGGGTTAACAATCTAACAATTATTTCAGGTTCCATAACATACTTTAAGATCTCACATAAAACTTCAGGTGGTAAAGTTGGATATTTAGACATAGATTCCATGATAATAAATAACCATATTAATTATATATTAAAAATCAATTTTTGATATTGTATAACAATTATATTATAATTAAGATAATATATTCGAATTCGAATATTAGTTGTGTTGACTAATTATATTATAAATAAAAAAGTTAATACCCATTTATTACCATTGGGTATATATGTTACATCTATATCGGTAGCTATAACTAAAGATTATATGATATTAATCAATTGAAAGATAAAACTAATCTGTTAGAAGTAATAATAATAATTAATATAATGACTATAATAGTAACATTATGATAGTAATAAGTAAGACTGTAATAACATCTGGTAACTAAACGGAAAATTAATAATTTTAGATTGATGTAATTCAAGAGGACATATGAGTATTAAAAATTAGCTGTGTAATGAGTTAACTAATAATTTAATGAGTATTAAGAAGTTAACAACTAATAATTAGAAATTAATAGATAATCGTCAAATTTAAGAGTATAAAGAAAATATTATGATTAGTGTTAATCATTTATCTGATTATTAAACCATAAATTAAGTTATTATGATTGGGAAGAGGTAAATTTATTATTTAATAATCATTAAAAGGTCAATAATAATAAAATTAATCTTTGTTAAAAAGTTAATTGCTAATAATTAATGTTAAAATGTAATTATAAACAAATTAAAAATGAAGTTAATAAATTTATAGTTCTTAAGGAGATAGTTTTATACTAAACATTAACAACAATTTGAATAACTGATAAGAATTAATAACAATTTAAAATATTAAAATACACATGACTGATATAGTCATTAATAAAATTGCTCAAGGATTAATTAATCGAATTTAATGTATATTATTTGGTTAATAATATACATGATTGATTTTAAATTTAAAGATAACTATTCTACTATTAAATCCAGATGATAACATTATTTAAATTAAGATCGCCGAAGAACCTTTTAATATCATTATCATCATATTTTTTACTAAAATGATACAAAATAAAATAATTAGTGGGATGATCGATAACAATTTTTTGGAGATCATTCCAATGTATGTGTTGTTTATTAACAGCTTTATCAATATCTTCATTTTTATAGAAAGTACATTCAGTCATGATTACAGGATAATTGAATATTGCTGTATTAGTAAAGACTTCAATAGTAGAATCTCCTAAATAACAAAATAATGGAGATTCTACTATTTGTGTAATGGTTACACCTTGATATTTAAGTTTAACCAGTTCTTGTTTATCAATCAATTGGTATTCAGGTTTTAATTTAGATTTTAATTGGTTGAAACCATAACCAATACATGGAACCGCATGATGACATTTAAAAGTTTCTATTATCCACTGATTACCTTTAATATTTAAATTAAATTTATCGAGACTAGTGAGACCCTTTAATTGATATCTTGATTCCATAGCATGATTTGGATTATTTTTACTGAAAGTATAAAACGATTGAATAAAATTAAAAGCATTGTTAACAATTTCATTAGGAAGATAAAACGTTGGTATGGTATGTGGTATATTTCTAAAATTAGCTAATTGTACAATATTTAAAGGCATGTTAGAACTATGATCAGCATGACCATGGGTAATAAAAATATAATCAGGTAAATAGGAACATTCAATACCACAATCTAGCATTATATTTAAGTCAGGGAGATAAAAACAGGTTTTATCGGCAGCTTTAGAATACCCTTTAATGGTAAAAGGAGTATGTGGTATTTTGATAGATTTAAATTGATTCCACATATTTATAATAAAGAAAGGTAATTATTTAAAATTCAGTTATTTGTAAAATTGAATTTCTATTCTTCTTCTTCTTATTTGATTAAGAATGAACCAAATCTATTATGGGGAACTTAAATGTCAACATGAACCCTGTAAAAATAAAGCCTATTATCAGTTAAATAATAAATATGTATGTGGTGTTCATTCACGCAATCAAGATCGTTCAGAATTACCAAAACGTAGCAAAAGGGAACAAGATCAAATTAAAATTGGAAAGATGAATAATGATTTGATGTTAATTGAACAATATCGACAATTAAATATTAATAACGGTAAAAGAGGTAACTTAGTGTTATCTAAAATGTATATGATGAAAGAGCCAGAATATATTGAAGGTTATTACCGAATTTTCCCTAATTTTAAACATCAAAATAGAAAAGATGGATTTGGTTGTATGAAATTATCACCTAAATATTTGGGTCCTGTTAAACATGGTCAACCTGGATTACCTGATGCTTTGAATATAGAAAACCTCCATCAGTCCAATAAATGTTTTCAACAAGAGGTGGATGAAAATGGAAATCCAACTCAATTATTTTATGTTAATCGTTTAAAATTTTATACTGATCCAGTACCTCATCGTCATAAATATCGAGGAACAGAAAAGAATAAAAATATACCATTATATTCTATCTGGATTGACAAAAATGGTCAAGAACATCGATTAACTTATATTGAATCACGACAATTCTATTGTAATTTTTATGAACGATTAGCATCACAACAGGAGGATTTTAAAACGCTTAAAAATTTATTAGATAATGGTTATAATTTACAAATATGTGGATACGATGCTAATCGAATAGAAGGTAATGAACCAATTAATATATTAATTGAAAAAGAATATTTAAATAATGGTAGACCTTTTGGTCATGAGAAAATTTTGTATGCTATGTTATTATTAGAAGAACAAGATTATCCTTGGAGAAAATATAAGACTTTTGATTTTTAGTAAGTTATCTGTGATATCTTAGACTTTTATAATCTATATTTTTAGGCAATTCCAAATAAGTTTCCATTAATCTTTTTTTTATAAAATCTATGTGATCAAGTAATTATAATATTGTCATTTTTTGGTACATATCTTCTCCTAAAAAGGGTTTGGGAATATAAACACCCATAAAAGTTCCCATTATCACAATAAAGTCTT
>Ga0272448_1003885_pt1 | contig 17404 bp, 13 predicted proteins | sample YNPCB0191_FD_202220 | JGI IMG/M metagenome (GOLD analysis project Ga0272448, IMG submission 202220) | Hot spring sediment microbial communities from Yellowstone National Park, WY, United States - YNP-CB-019-1 | ecosystem: Environmental > Aquatic > Thermal springs > Hot (42-90C) > Sediment... | reverse complement strand
GCTCTACTGATTTTCAAATACAGGGAAATCGCTAAGATCACTGTTTGATAACTGAACTTTTGCAAACTAAAAGACAAATTTCGTTACTTATGCGCTGGCGCGACACAATAATCTGTTTTGTTTGTGTACTAACCGTTGCGGCAATGCTTATTACCGCTGGTATGCAGCTTGATTTCATCAATGACCAGCGACAAAAGATGAAACTGATAAGCAATGAACCGTTAAAAAATGCTCCTCCTTCTCTGGCATTTGCCACAGTAGCAATGGGGGCTTTTCGCGGTCTGGTTGTTGATGTTCTCTGGCTGCGTGCAGACAAACTGAAACGTGAAGGGCAGTTCTTCGATGCAAAACAACTGGCGGAATGGATAACCACATTGCAGCCGCGTTTTGCCGCAGTCTGGGAATTTCAGGCGTGGAACATGGCATACAATATTTCTGTGGCCATTCCTGAAACCCAGCCAGAGCAAAGATGGAGATGGGTCAGGAATGGGTACGAATTGCTCCGCGATGAGGCTATTCCGCTCAATCCCAAAAGCATCTCGCTTTATCGAGAGCTTGCGTGGATTTTCCAGCATAAAATCGGCAGTTTTTCTGATAATGTACATGAATATTACAAGCTGCAACTTGCTCTGGAGATGGGGCCATTGGTTGCGCCAGGCGATGAAAAACATTTCAAACTGCTTGCGGCTGCGCCGGCTTCATGGCAGCAAATTATCAGGGACGTAGATGTAGCTAACTTCGTTAAGGCACTTAAAGACGCGGACAAAACATTCGCCGACGAATCTAAATTTGTCAGTAACTATCTGTCCCTGCGGCAAAATCCGTCGCGGTTCAGTCCTCAATGTTTTAAGGTAATTGAGTCATTCCGAAACACATCAGCGATTGAGAAGTTAGATATCTTCGCTAAGGCTTATCAACTACGCAATGCCTGGAAACTGGACCCCGTTTTAATGCAACAGCTTAATGAAAAATACGGACCGATTGATTATAATGACCCCAATAAGCATCTTCCTCTTGATTGGCGTCACCCCGATACCCACGCGATTTACTGGGCAGTGCAGGGTCTTCAGGTTGCTGGGGACCGTACAAAGAATTATTCCGCAGACGAAGCAAATACCGACCGTATTATAAATCACAGTCTTCAGAATCTATTTCGTTACGGAAAAATATTTATTTACGTCTCACCAGGCCGGACACAACAGGATGTTTCCGGGCAAAATCCATCAGCCGCACCGCAGCAGCAGATATATCTGCGCCCAGATTTACGAATGTTTGATTCTTACAACAATTCTACACTGGCAATTATGGAAAAATACAAAGATACAAGGGAGCTTACGTATGAGTCGATGTTAGTCGGGTACAAAAATATGGTCAAAGATGCAATTTTGGCATTTTACCAAGCCGGTCATATAGATCAGGCACAGAGAATATACGACAAATTCCGCCAGATGTACCCAAGCGATGAAACTAAACAGCCACTGGTTATTTTTGTCCGCTCTGAACTTCGTAACGATCTTAAGAGAATGAATCTTACTGACGTGCAAAAAATGGTGCAGATGCTTTTGCGCGAAAGTTATTTCAGATATGCGATGCGCGACGATGACGAAGCTTTTGGCCGAGAAAAAATGGCCAAGGAGGTCTATGACAATTATCAGTCGATGTATTCTGACCAGGAACGGATAAATCTGCCTGATATTAGGCTGTTAAAATATTTTGCGTTGATAGATTTTCTTAATGACCAGCAGTATCCGGAAAATCTTCGGCGCGCACTTGTCAATCGTATAAGGATTGAAAGACCCGAGCTTGCCAGACAATTGGAACAGCAGGAAGCAGAGATGGAAAAACAGGTTAAGGAACAAACTCAACCATAAAGCCTTCCTCAAAAATTTAGGGACTGTCTTGAAATCTACCTCGTGTTGTCTTAATCTACTGCTATGCGTAATATTATCACAGAACAATTGACGGACTCACAAAAAAAGGCCGTCTTGCACGTTGAAGGTCCGCTTCTTGTAATTGCCGGTCCCGGAAGCGGAAAAACACGCGTCATCACTTATCGCATCGCGGCACTGATAGAGCAGGCAGGTGTCAAACCTCAAAATATCTGCGCTATAACCTTTACCAACAAAGCTGCCGAGGAAATGCGCCAAAGAGCAATTGCTCTGGGGGCTTCCGGCAGCGCTCATATAAGCACTTTTCATTCGCTGTGCGTAAGGATTCTTCGGCAATATGCGTCACAAGTAGGTGTGAAATCAAATTTCAGCATTTACGACGCTGCCGACCAAGTAAGATGTGTCCGGCATGCTGTCAAGGAATGCAATATCGATAGTTCCAACTTTCCGCCTGCCAGGATGCTGGACGCAATTTCATCTCTGAAAAACCGCTTGATCGACGTCGAATCATTAAAGGCTGAGTCTGATGATTTCTTTACCAAGAATCTTGTAAGAGTTTACGAACATTATCAAAACATTCTCATCGAAAATAATGCCCTTGATTTTGACGACTTATTGATGAAGACGGCACTTCTGCTTGAAACTCATGCAAATGTTCGCAACGAACTTGGTAATCGTTTTAAATTTCTACTAATTGACGAATATCAGGACACCAACCACGCTCAATACCGAATTGCGAAGGCTCTTGCTTCTGTTCACAACAATATTTGCGCTACCGGCGACCCCGATCAGTCTATTTACGGCTGGCGAGGAGCAGATATTCACAACATACTGGCGTTCGAAAAGGACTGGCCCAACGCAACTGTAATCAAATTAGAGGAAAACTTCCGCAGCACACCGAACATACTGCGCGCCGCTGACCATCTGATTTCACTTAATAAAAACAGGAAGGAAAAAAGGCTTGTTCCTGTAAGACAAGCCGGTCAAGATGTTGCTGTAAAAGTTTTTGAGGACGAATATGATGAGGCCATAGGCGTTTCAGATAAAATACAGGAACTTATTGAAAAAGGTGCCAAGCCAAGTCAGATTGCAGTTTTCTATCGTGTTAATTCGATGAGCAGAGTATTTGAAGAGGCGTTAATACAAAATAAAATTCCGTATCAGATTCTTCGCGGCGTCGAATTTTATAACAGGAAGGAAATTCGTGATGTTCTTGCGTATTTGAAAGTGCTTGTCAACTCTGACGACCGTACCGCTCTTTTGCGGATTATTAATACTCCCGCCCGCGGTATCGGCAAAACCACTATTGAAAAAGTGGATTTGTATTGCAAGGCTCATAATATAAGCCTTTACGAAGGACTGAAGCAGATAAAACAGATTGATTCTCTTGGTGATGCCGCAAAGGCAAAAGTCGCTATTTTTGTAAAAATGATGGAGGAGTTCAAAAAAATATCTGATAGGCCGGTTGCCGCGATTACTGAACAAGTTTATATCGAATCTGGTATGAAAAAATCCCTGCAGGACATTGGTATAGAAGGCCAAAGCGCATTGGAAAATGTCGATGAACTTATAAATGCCGCTGCCCAATACGATCAGCAGACGGCCGAGCCTTCACTGCTTGATTATCTACAGCAAGTTTCACTTTTTAGTGACGTCGATACTTACGATGCGGCCAGCGAGCGAGTTGTGCTTATGACACTGCATGCAGCCAAAGGTCTTGAGTTTGAAAATGTTTTTATTGTTGGTGTCGAAGACGGCCTGCTTCCTCACGAGCGAAGCGCAACCTGCACGGACGAAATCGAGGAGGAACGGAGGTTATTTTTTGTCGGTATGACCCGCGCCAAAACACATTTGCAAATTAGTTACTCTAACTATCGGACGATTCATGGCCAGCTGCTCCACACAATACCTTCACAGTTTCTCTTTGAACTCGGCATCAAATTTAAAGAAAATGCTGATGAAGATGATGAGGAGATAGATTCGGATTTTACAACAAATCTGGATATGGATACGCAAATTAGGCCTGAAATTTTTCCTGGCCAGCAAGTGATGCATAAAAAATTTGGCAGAGGAATCATTAAAGAATTTATTGAAAAAGGGGAAAACAGCGAAGTGGTTGTTAAATTTAATACAGGACAGGTCAAATCATTAATGATAAAATACGCAAATCTATCTATTGCGGATGATACGTGATTTTCAGAGGTGCAGTCTGAAAGGCAAAGGCAATGAAAAAGCAGTTAACACGTCGGAATTTTTTAAAGACAGCAGGGAGCATTGCTACGGTTTCACTGCTCAATTTCCCACTGAAGATGTTAGCTGGTGCAGTCTCCGATAAACCCAATGTGCTTTTTATTTTTGCGGACCAGCTTTGTGCTGATGCGTGTAGCGTTTATGGCTGCAAAAACATTCAGACTCCGAATATTGATAAACTTGCCTCACAGGGTGTTCGATTTACTAATGCCATTTCAACTTGTCCTTTGTGTACTCCATTCCGCGGAATGCTGCAAACAGGTCGATTTCCGACTCATTCTGGGCTGATTATTAATTTTCTTGAGGTAAATCCGAAACAGCGATGTATTGCACATATCTTCCGTGATGCCGGCTATCATACCGGCTTTATAGGTAAATGGCATTTGGCAGCTGGAATGGATAAAAATCTCGGTAAATTCAACGCCGGTGGCGTCAATGTCTGGTCTGAGGACTTCAAGAAACAAAACCCAGACACCGAATTTGTACCGCCGGGTCCAGCGAGGCTCGGCTATGATTTTTGGCAGGCATATAATTTTCATGGTGCATTTAATAATTACTGGTACTACGGTGACGAGAAAAAGAAAATTCAGACCCAGCAATATGAAACAGACGTGGAAATCGACCAAGCTATTGATTTTATGTGTAAAAGCGTAAACAGACCATTCTTTTTGATGGTAGCTCCGCATCCGCCGCATCCACCGTTCAAGCCCGAATTCTGTCCTAAGGGTTATCTCGAAAAAATTCCTGAAAATATTCAATTCGCACCGAACGTACCATCGGACCATCCACGGCGTAAAGACTTATTGGCAATACGCTGTTATTACGCAATGTGCAAAAATTTCGATGACAATATCGGCAGGATAATGAAATTTCTGGATGAATCAGGTTTGGCGGAAAATACTATCGTTGTACTGACATCTGACCACGGTGAGCAGCACGGTTCACACAACTTAATTGACAAAATGGTACCCTATGCCGAATCTGTTAATATTCCATTAATAATACGATGGCCAGCAGGAATTACTGCAGGAACAACTATTGACGCGATTTTTACTCCGATTGACCATATGCCAACGCTGGCCGCCCTTTGCGGTTTACTACCATCTGTTGCCTGCGACGGTGTTGATTTCGCTCCGCTTCTGCGGGATGAAGGGGATGTTTTGCGCGACGCGGTCCTCATGGCGAACTACTCTTCGCATTGGGACTTTTTCCAGACGCAGACGAAGTGGCCCGAATGGCGTGCGGTACGCACCAAGCAGCATACTTATATCAAGTGGCTTAGCGGCAAAGAAGAGCTTTACGATAATGCTGCAGACCCGTATCAGATGAATAATCTGGCCGAGAATAAACAACAGGCAACTTTGCTCGAAAAACTTCGCGGCAGACTCAAGGAGCTTTTGGCACAGGCTCACGATGAGTTCTTACCGGGTACCGGCTACGCAGATTGGTATGATGACAAGCGAAATCTGATTCGCACCGGTCTGGGGCCGATATGAGTTAAAAAAAATGAACCGACGCAACTTTATAAAATTTGTAGGTGCAACTGCTCTAACAGCCGTTTTACCTGATACTATTTTCGCTCTCTCAAAACCTCTTGGAAAAAAGCCTAATTTTGTTTTTATTCTAATTGATGACATGGGTTGGCGCGATGCTGGCTGTTACGGAAGCAAATTTTACGAAACACCGAACATCGACCGTCTAGCAGGCGAAGCAATGCGATTCACCAATGCTTATGCTGCCAGCCCAGTTTGTTCACCTACAAGAGCTAGTATATTAACCGGCAAATATCCTGCTCGTTTGGGACTTACTGACTGGTTTGGTGAAGACAAATGGCATCCAAAGGGAAAACTTCAAACCCCGCAGATTGCTCAGCAATTGCCGCTCGAAGAAGTTACCGTTGCCGAAGCTCTCAAAGCTGCGGGTTATATCACTGCTTCCATCGGCAAATGGCATCTCGGTGGCGAGCCGTATGTACCTGAAAATCAGGGCTTTGATATAAATATCGGCGGTTCGGATATAGGATTTCCACCAGCTTATTTTTATCCTTACCGAAACAAAAATAATCTTGCAATAGATAAAATTTCCGGTGGCAGAGAGGGGGAATATCTCACAGACCGGCTTACTGATGAAGCGGTAAAATTTATCGAAACAAATAAAAATAGACCTTTCTTTTTATATTTGTCCCACTATGCGGTTCACGTTCCCCTGCAATCCAAAAAGGATTTAGAGGAAAAATATAAAGCAAAAGCTTTGAAAGTTACGGTTCCCGACAACGAACGTTTCGGCAAAGAGGGAACGCAAAAGGTTAGTTTAATTCAGGATAATGCAACTTACGCGGGAATGATACAAAGCGTTGATGAAAGTGTCGGAAAAGTTTTGGAGAAATTACGCGAATTAAATCTTTCTGATAGCACTGTGATTATCTTTATGTCAGATAACGGCGGTGTTTCGACATCGGAAGGCTGGCCTACGTCAAATGTACCGCTACGTGCTGGCAAAGGCTGGCTCTATGAAGGCGGCATACGCGAGCCCTTGATTATAAAATGGCCGGGCATAACAAAACCAGGCAGCGTATGCAGCGAGCCTGTTATCAGCACCGATTTTTACCCTACAGTGCTTGATATAGCCGGTCTGCCGATGAAACCGCAGCAGCACTGTGATGGCTTAAGTCTTGTGCCGTTGCTTAATCAACAGGCAAATTTAAAACGTGATTCGCTTTATTGGCATTATCCGCATTACAGTAATCAGGGCAGTACTCCAGCAAGTGCTGTAAGAGCAGGGCATTATAAGCTGATAGAATTCTATGAAGATAACCATTTAGAATTGTATAATCTGAAAGATGATATTGGCGAAACCACCAACCTTATTGATAAAATGCCTGAAAAGGCTGCCGAATTGAAGAAAAAACTGGCAGATTGGTTGAAACAAATGGATGCGAAATTTCCAACTGTAAAATCCGCTCAGGAGGGATAAATAAGATCCTTATGAAAATAACAATGTTAACACGAAGGCAATTTTTAAAAACAGCTGCCATCGGGACAGCTTTCTTTATCACAAGCTGCAAATCTTCCATCCAAAAATCAGCATGTGAGCAGATGCTCCGCGACCGTCCTAATCTCGTTTATGTCTTTGCTGACCAGTGGCGAGCACAGGACACAGGCTACGCTGGTAACACTGATGTAATCACACCAAACCTCGATAAACTTGCTGCTCAAAGTGTCGTCTTCACTCACGCAGTTTCCAACTGTCCAGTTTGCAGTCCATACCGGGCAAGTTTGATAACTGGACAATATCCGCTTACCACCGGAGTGTTTTTGAATGATATTGATTTTAAACCCACTGGCCCTACTATCGCAGAGATTTATAAGCAGGCCGGATATAAAACTGCGTATATCGGTAAATGGCATCTCGATGGAAGCAATCGCAGCGCGTTTATTCCAAAGGAAAAACGCTTTGGATTCGATTACTGGAGGGCCGTCGGCTGCGTTCACGATTATAATAATTCCGTTTACTACGGCGACACACCTGAAAAACTGAAATGGCCCGGCTACGACGCTATCGCCCAAACTAACGACGCCTGTAATTATATTCGACAGCAAAACCAGAACGAACCGTTTATTCTTTTCTTGTCGTGGGGACCGCCTCACGAACCGTATGATACTGCACCGGAAAAATATCAAAAACTTTACAAAAACAAACACCTCAAGTTACGGCTGAATGTGCCAAGGAAATTTTATGATAGAGCACAAAAAGATTTGGCTGGTTATTACGCTCATATCGCTGCACTTGATGATTGCATCGGCAAAGTTGTCAAAACTTTGAAAGAGACAGGCTTGGAAAATAATACTATTCTGGTTTTTACCTCTGATCATGGCGACATGTTGTTTTCGCAGGGTTGGGAGAAAAAACAAAGACCGTGGGATGAGTCTATTCTCGTCCCACTGGTTATTCATTATCCCGCTGTTTTTGGTACCGAAGGCAGAAAAATTGATATGCCGATAAGCGTCCCCGATATGATGCCGACATTACTCGGTTTGTCGGATTTACCTATTCCGGCTTCAGTGGAAGGAACAGATTTTTCATCTGTTATAAAAGGTGAGCAGGTACCGCCCCATAATGTTGCGATTATCATGTGTCCCTCGCCTTTTGGCCAGTATGTGCGGGGTGAATCTCATCCGAAGTTTGGCCCAACCTGGGCAGGAGGCAGAGAATATCGGGGCATTAGAACAAAACGATATACCTATGTGCGGGACCTCAATGGGCCATGGTTGCTTTACGACAATGAAAAAGACCCATATCAGCTTGACAATCGCGTTAATAAACCTCAATATGTAGAGCTGCAGAAAGAGCTGGATGATATTTTATCGCAAAAACTAAAAGAAACAAACGACCAGTTTTTGCCGGGAGTGGAATACATTAAAAAATGGGGCTATACTGTTGACCAAACCGGCAGCATCCCGTGGAAATGGTGAATCCGCTTATAAGCATTGACGGCTATTTTGTCGTTTGATAGATTGATTGCATCTTAAGGAGGACCTTGTGATGGATTATGCGGTGATAATGGCTGGCGGAAGCGGAAAAAGACTATGGCCGCTAAGTCGTAAAAAGCGTCCCAAGCAGGTTCTGAAGCTTCTCGACGGGCAAACACTTCTTCGCCAGTGTTTCCAGCGGTTAACTCCTATTTTCGACATCAGAAACATACTTGTTCTTACCAATGCCGATTATGTCGATGAAGTTCGTGAGAATCTTCCGGAAGTGCTTTTCGATAATATAATCGCCGAGCCTGTTGTTCGTGATACTGCCGGAGCAATCGGCCTTGCTGCTGCTATTCTGACCAAGTATGACGCGGACGCAACAATGGCTGTCCTTACTGCAGACCAGCTGATTGAACCTGCAGAAGCTCTACAGCAGGCTTTGAAGGACGCTCTGGCTTTCATCAAAAAACATCCCGACGATTTGCTTGTTTTTGGAATTCCTCCTACTTTTGCTAGTACACAACTCGGTTATATAAAATGCAGTTTTGCTCGCAAGTGCAATGAGTGCAAAAATAGAATATATACCGTTGATGCATTCAAGGAGAAACCGGATGCCAAAACCGCTGCTGAGTATATTAAAAGCGGCCAATACTTTTGGAATTCAGGTATGTTTGTTTGGAAGGCGAAGACAATTCTGGCCAAACTCGGGCAATTTTTGCCTGCCTGTACGGAGCCGTTGCAGAAAATAAAAATTGACTGGGGCAATCCCAACCAGCAAAATACTCTGAAGGAATGGTTTCCGAAACTGCCCAAAATAAGCATCGATTATGCTGTAATGGAAAAGACCGAAAAAGTCTATGCCATAAAACTTGACTGCCGCTGGCTCGATATGGGTTCGTTTGCAGCCCTTGCTGATATCATTCGTTCCGATAGTAACAATAATGTTGTCGTTGCTGGTACAAGCCAGCTTCTCGACTGCAAAAACAGTATCATTGTCACCGAAGATACACGCCACCTTATCGCAGCCATCGGGTTAGATAGTATCGTTGTTGCCCACAGCCCTGACGCCACGCTGGTTTGTCACATCAGCCAGATGGAAAAAATAAAACAACTGCTCGAACTTATCGAAAAGAGCAAAGGAGAAAAATACCTCTAAACAATCCAAATGAGATACCTCGCAATAGATTATGGCACCAAAAGAACGGGTTTAGCTATCTGCGACCTGTCTGAAACAATTGTCTCACCGCTGACTGTAATTGAAGGCCGAAGAAATCTTATCGGAGAAATTCTCAAAATAATTACGGAGGAGAATATCGAAGCAATTGTTTTTGGCCTTCCGCTGAATATGGATGGCACAATCGGCCCGCAGGCCAAGAAGACAGAGCAATTTGCGGAAGAATTAAAGAAAAAACTTGCCGGTGTCCCTATATTTTTTCAGGATGAACGTTTGAGCAGCTTCGTTGCCGAGGAAAAACTTGCCCCAGCGGAATTTACAAGAAAAAAAAAGACCAAACGTCTCGATGCTGTCGCTGCTGCCCAAATCCTCGAGACGTTTCTCGAACGGAAGAAATCAAAGTAATTCAACCTGACGTGCCTTTGACAGGTCTAATTAGCTCACTTATGAAATTTTTCGCTTAATTTTTTAGCAGTTTATATTCTTATAAGCGACTATAGCAGCATCATAAACAAGTTTTACCGCAACATTATGCTTTTGAGAGGCTTTGACGCAATCCACAAATTCAGGTTTGGAGGTAACAACTCTGCCATCGTGTTTACCGATTTTTACTTTTATATCCCCATATTCGGTTTTTACTGTAACAAATTCTCTTGCTACTTTGCTCCGTTGCACAATTTGCTTTCTTAAGCCAAATGTAATTCCCTGCTCAAACAAGAACCGCTCGATTTTCTGTCCATCTTCTATTTTACAAATCACCGATAATTTCACAGCAGGGCGGCTATGCTTCATATAAATTGGTGCTGTAAAAACATCTAATACACCAGTATTTAAAAGCTGTTCACTGACATAACCGATAACTTCGCCGCTTAAATCATCGATGTTAATTTCAAATAAATATACAGAATCCGTCGTTTCGGCATCCGGTGTAACTTCTTCTCCCATAATCAGCCGCAAACAGTTCGGCACTTTATCGGATTCTAATGTTCCTGCCCCGTATCCAATGTGTTCGATTTTCATAGCGGGAAGCTCGCAAAACTTATTGACAATAGTTGTCATAATTGCCGCTGCCGTTGGTGTCAATAGTTCTGCTTCTATCGGTCCGTATGCAATTGGCACACCCTTGAGAAGTTCTGCGGTCGCAGGCGCTGGCACAGGAAGCAATCCGTGTGCTGATTTTATTGTCCCACCGCCAACACTGATTGTGGAGCAGTATATTTTCCCAAGTCCCTGTTTTCTAAAATAATCCAATCCAACCGAAGCCGAAACAATATCCACAATTGAGTCAACCGCCCCAACTTCGTGGAAATGGATTTCGTTGGCTTCCCTGCCGTGAACTGCTGCTTCCGCGTCCGCCAGTTTTTCAAATATTTTAATAGCCAGCTTTTTAGCTTCTTCGCTTATGCCGCTATTTTGAATTATTTTGATTATTTCCTGTAGTTTGCGGTGCGCATGCTGCTCGGCAATTACCGGAATAAAACTTAACGCTTTAAACCCTCCGCGTTTAGTCGGTGCGATTTCTATTTTGAGGTCTTTTATGCATAGCGTTGCAATCTGGTCTTTTAAGAACTTGGCATCAAGCCCAGCATCGAGCATCGCAGCGGCAATCATATCGCCACCTGCACCGCTGAAACAATCAAAATATGCTATCTTCATAACGACTCCTTTTGGCAATTCCGCCCCCATTATCCTCAAAAAAGTCGCTCATTCAAGCGCAAAAATGCAGAGTAAAATTTACACTTGAATCGCAGAAGTATTTGTGATAATAAGTCGTGGTTGTCTTTATAATCTGCCGAAAAGAAACTGAAGATGAAACAGATGACTTCCAGACGAACGTATGATGCGGGCATTGCATAAAGAAAAACTGTACAAGATGCTGGCCACGGTCCACCAATTGCAACAATATCACCTCGACACATATATAAACGGCATGACTTCGCTGGGAGCCTGCAAGTATGTGGGAATGGATGCCGCAATTCAGTATTTCGAGGCAATGGGACGGTTCTGGGTACCCAACACCGAAAAATATATTGTGCAGACACCTCAATGGAAGAGGCAAATCGATATCATCGACGCAAGTCCCAACAACAAAATACTTCACTACACAATTACCACACCTAAAGGAAAACTTACTTACAAAACTGGCGGCAAAGGAATGTGTCTATTAAACTATCCATAAATCACTTATGTCTGAGGATTTTCAATGAAGAAGTCTTTCGCTTTTGTTTTATGTTTGTTTTTTGCTGGCTTAAGTAATGCGGATTTGGCGTGGACCATCAATAGCATTATCAATCAACCTTCGATTCAAATTGTAAAAGCCGACTCAGGCGCGGTTATATATAGCCGCAATGCAGACGTACCTATGACACCTGCTTCCAATATGAAGGTGGTAACTACCGCAGCAGCACTGAAATATCTTGGGCCGGATTTTGAATACACGACAAAAGTTGGCCTTTTTAATAATTCCCTTGCCATAATTGGCAGTGGTGACCCATTGTTTTGCTATTTTGATACGGATGTTGAAAATCGTAAAGACCCGAACATAATATTTCAAAATATTATTAGTTCGCTAAAGCAGAAAAAAATCTCGACCATCAATGATATTATCATTGATACAAGCATATTTGATGACCAGAGGACACACCCAAACTGGCCTGTAGACCAGCTCAATCGTGAATACGCTTGCGAGGTAAGTGGGCTGAACTTCCACACCAACTGTATTTATATGACTGTCAAAAATGTTAGTGGGACTGCGGTGATTAGTATTGAGCCGCAAACAAAATACGTTGAGATTATTAATCAGGTCAAAACTGTCGGCAAGAGCAAAAGTGCTGTTGGGGCATACCGACAGACAGAAAAACCAAATACGCTGCTTGTCAGCGGCACCTGTAAAAGCTTAGAAGGGCCTTTTGCTGTCGCGATTGAAAGACCCGGTATATTTTTTGGATTCGTTCTGGCTGAAAATCTTAAAAAAGCAGGCATCGATATAAAGGGGAAAATTCTTGAAAAATCGCTTGATAAAACTGAGAAAATAATCCCATTGACGGAATTTCACACACCGATATCTGAGTGTCTGGCCCGCTGCAACAAAGACAGTTTAGGACTTGCCGCCGAAGCATTATTAAAAACAATGGCTGCTAAAGCACGGTCAGACGGCAAAAACGGCAGTTGGTCGGTGGGACGGCAGGTAATTCAAAATTATCTCAGAACGGTGGGGGTCAGCGAAGAAGAATTTAACATTGACGATGGCAGCGGCCTGAGCAGAGAAAACAGGCTTACTGCAAATGCTATCACCAAAGTATTGCTTGAAGTTTATAGGAGCAAAAACTGGAGCTTCTACAAAAATTCTCTGGCGATAGCAGGGCAGGACGGTACCATAGCGCGATACTTCAAAGAGAAAAAATACAACGGGAAAATTTTGGGCAAAACCGGCTATTTGTCAGGTGTGAAATCTTTTTCCGGTATTTGTTTAACTGAAAGCGGCGACTATATTTTTTCGATTTTGACCAACGACGCAGGTCCAAAAACGCGCGATGCAATCAACGATATAGCAAAGGCGATTATAGACAATCAATAGATTTCGCACATTACTCCTCGGGTTGCACTTATGAATTGATGGAATATGATATAATAATTCAGAATGCTGAAATTATCCGAAAAGTGGACCATTTTTCTTATACGTGTTGCGCTTGCGCTGTTAACCTTCGCAGCGTTTGCTCAAGTGCTCGGCAATGAGTTCGTCAATTACGATGACACCAAATACATCACCGACAATCCCTATGTCAAGAGAGGATTAACCAGCGAATCTTTTATATGGGCTTTTACAGAAGCGCATTTCTTTATGTGGCATCCACTTACTTCGCTGAGTCACATACTTGATTTCAGCCTTTACGGCCTCAATCCTTGCGGACACCACCTAACCAATTTAATTCTGCACACAACCAGTGTTTTATTGCTGTTCGACATTCTGCGAAAGATGACCGGCAAGATTTGGCCTACTGCTTTTGTAGCGGCAGCCTTTGCGCTGCACCCTTTGAACGTCGAGTCTGTCGCATGGGCAGCTGAAAGAAAAAATGTCCTGAGTGGCCTTTTTTGGATGTTGACTATAGCAGCTTATGTTAGATACGCAAAGCATCCAAAAGCTACAAATTATCTGCTGGTAGTTTTAGTTTTTTCCTGTGCTCTAATGTCCAAACCTACAACAGTTACATTGCCTTTTGTGCTGCTTTTGCTGGATTACTGGCCATTAGAAAGATTTCAATGGGAACGGCAAAATCAGAAAACAGCATTTTGGCGACTGGCTGCAGAGAAAATTCCTTTACTTATACTTTCAGCAGTTGTGTGTGTGATTACAATCGCTGCCCAGAGAAGCGGGGGGGTGTTAAAAGCCACGGAGATTTTACCTTTAGAAGTCAGAATAGCAAACGCCCTTGTTTCGTACGTTAGCTATATCGGTAAAATGATTTATCCTGTCGAACTGGCTGTTTTTTACCCTCATCCAGCTTTTAATCTGCCGGTATGGAAGCCTGTTGCTTCTTTTGCGGCATTGCTTGCCTTATCAGTAGCTATAGTTTATTTAGGCCGGCGCAGACCTTACCTGATTATGGGATGGCTGTGGTATCTCAGCACATTGGTGCCAGTAATCGGTATTGTGCAAGCAGGCGGGCAGGCTATGGCAGACCGCTATACTTATCTCCCAGCAATTGGAATTTTTATTATCGCTGCATGGGGAACTTCCGAATTATTCGACCAATGGCAGTATCGGAGGATTATACTTGGAATAACTGCCGCTATGCTGCTTACAGTAATGTTTATATGTACCACTATACAGGTACGATATTGGAAAAATAGTTTGACTCTGGCTGGACATGCACTGAAAGTTACGAAAAATAACGATATAATGCATAATAGTTACGGCTGTGCTTTATTCGAGCAAGGCAAATCTGACGAAGCTCTTTTTCACTTCAACCGTGCTTTGCAGATTAATCCTCACAACCTCCTCGCTCAAGGAAATATGGGCAAGGTATATACAAATATAGGAGCGGTCTATGCTCAACGCCGCCAAAGCGACCTTGCTATTAAATATTTAAGTGAAGCGGCTAGGCTGAGACCAGATGATCCCGATATACTCAATAACCTGGCTTGGGTTTTGGCTACGACGAAAGATGATAAACTCCGAAATCCGGCAGACGCTGTTAAATTTGCAACCAAAGCGTGTGAATTGTCAAAATACAGTCAGCCGGAATACCTCGATACTCTCGCGGCTGCGTATGCCGCTGCGGGTAATTTCCAAGAGGCTGTTACGACCGCCGAAAAAGCATCGGCTTTGGCTGTTTCTTTCAGCCAAACAGAGCTCGCAGGGAAAATTCAGAAACAACTCGAACTGTATAAGGCCAATACGCCTTATCGTGAATAGCCGTTGCTCTTCGATGAGTTCACCGCATTTCCTCAATCTTGCATAGTTACTTTTCCGAAGTTCCGTTCTGCGCCAGAAAAAAGGCAGAAATGCAAAACACAACCCGCACCAGAATAAGCTGGCCGATGTTCTGATAAATCTGAATCACACTTCAAGATACCTACTGCTGCTTCGGCAATGTTATTGTGAATTTACTCCCCTTGGCAATTTCCGATTCAACCGTTATTGTTCCACCATGCTCATCCACGATTCTTTTGCAGAATGCGAGACCTATACCGGTACCGTTATCTTTCTTGGTGGAAAAAAACGGTTCAAAAATCTTTGACAAGTTTTCGGGCTTTATCCCGCAGCCGCTGTCACACACCTCTAACGATACATTTTCGCCGTTGTCAGAAGCTTTGATGGATAGTGTACCACCACCAGGCAGCATTGCGTCACGAGCGTTTAAAATCAGGTTCATCAGGACCTGCTGTATTTGAACAGGCACTGCGCAGATTGTCAAATCTTTGGGAATAGTGATTCTTACCGTAATACCATCTTTGGCAAAATCACGGCACAGACAGTTAAATACTTCCTCGACCATAGAAGCAACACCGCAGTTTTGCTTTTCCTGCTTCTGCCCGTTGGCAAGCGCAAGAATGCTTTCCATTACTTTCGATGCACGTTCGCAATTTTTCACCGCTTTGATCAGCGCCTTTTCGATTAGTGCCTTATCGTGTGAGTTGCTTAAAGCCAAAGCTGCATAGTTCGATATCGGTGTCAGCAGATTGTTTATTTCATGCGCAATCATACACGTTGCTGAACCAATACTGGCAAGGCCCTGCATGGAATTCAACTGTGCTTTTAAAACTTCGACCTGCTGCTGATGGTACTTTACTTTTCTATGAAGGCAAACTCGCTTTTCCGAAAGTCTCGCCAATGATTTCTCCAAAGTATACAAAAATTTATCTATAAGTATTTATATCGACTTGTGATACGGCTTTTCTTGAATCAGCACTTGTATGTATCAGACATTAAACCGGAAATTAATGATGTCGCCATCCTTTACCACATATTCTTTGCCTTCGAGCCGTATTTTACCTGCTGCGCGAATCGCTTTTTCGCTGCCGAGTTCCTTAAAGTCTTTGTAATTAAAGGTCTCTGCCCGAATAAACCCCCGTTTAATATCGCTGTGAACTTTGCCCGCTGCATCTAATGCGCTCGTTCCCTGTTTTATAGGCCATGCCCTTACTTCATCCGAGCCAACAGTAAGAAAGCTAATCAGGCCCAGCACTGAATAGCAGCTTCTTACAAATTTGCTCACTGCGGACTCTTTTATGCCCAACTCCGCCATAAATGTTGCTCTGCTTTCATCGTCGAGCTGACTAAGCTCATATTCCAGCTTGCCGCAGAGAGCAATGATGGGGGTATTCTTCTCAATCACATCACCGAAATCAAAAGCTCTATCCAACTGATCTTCGCCAACATTAACTGCAACAACCATCGGTTTTAAGGTCAGAAAACCAAAAGACTTTATTATTTCACGCTCCGCATCCGTTTCAACAACGCTGCTGATAGGTTTTTCCGACTCAATTGCCTGCTGCAGCTTTTTATGCAAGGCCAGTTCGGCCTTATCCTGTGCCTGGGTTTTGGTGGGTTTGGTTAATTGTTTCTCAAGTCTTTCGATTCGCACGGTGACCTGCTCTAAATCCGACAGCAAGAGTTCTGTCTTTAGTTCGGCCAAGTCTCTTGCTGGATTTACACTGTTACGATAAGGGGGTACCGATGGGTCATCGAATGCACGAACAACCGGTACGAGCAAATCAACGGTACGGATTTGCGTAATCAATCTTCTCGCCGCCGCCCGGCCATGCTCATCGGCAAAATTAAAACCAGGCACATCGAGACAATCCAATGTTGCCCTCACAATTTTTCCCGGCTTATAATACTTGGCCAGCAATTCCAGCCTTTCATCAGGCACAGGGACAATTGCTTCATCAATTGCGGCTGCACCCACAGGTTGTTTTGCCTTGCCGCTAATTGCCGACATAATAGTGCTTTTGCCTGATTCGAGCAGGCCAATCAATGCAACCTTCAAATCTATGTCTCCTATGATAAAAATCTACTCCAAATTTTATTATTTTTTTACGCAACTATTTGCCAACACAAAGTTTGGAAAATCCTCAAATATCCAGTTGTTCTTCAGCGTCTCGTAAATGAT
>Ga0272448_1003884_pt1 | contig 17406 bp, 10 predicted proteins | sample YNPCB0191_FD_202220 | JGI IMG/M metagenome (GOLD analysis project Ga0272448, IMG submission 202220) | Hot spring sediment microbial communities from Yellowstone National Park, WY, United States - YNP-CB-019-1 | ecosystem: Environmental > Aquatic > Thermal springs > Hot (42-90C) > Sediment... | reverse complement strand
ATGTACAGGGCTAAGGGGGTGGCAATACCCGGTGTGTATGCGAGATTCACGTGTCCGGGGCATTATGAGACGATAATCGAGACGAACCGTCCTGTTATAGCAAGGGCTGATGGAAAAGGGTACGAAGTGCCGGCTCGATGGGATGTACAAATACCCATACTCCTCAAACGTGTTCGGAATCCAATTTCCATGTATGCCCGGCCAGTACGAGGTTCGGCATTTAATCCATTCGAACGTGTGGGGGTATACTGCCTGGGGCGCACGTCGAGTTATGACTTTGTTCGAGGAGCATTTCTGCCTCCTATGATGAATGTCTACTCCTATGATGAATGTCTACTTCATCTTTCTTGTTTTGCCTCAGCCGTTGGCTAGAACGAACCGAGGGAAGTCCTCAAATATCCAGTTGTTCTTCAACGTCTTGTAGATGATCCCCAGGAACTTCCTTGCCAGCGCAATGATCGCCTTGCCGGTTCCCCTGGTCGCGGCGATTCGGTAGTAGTACTTCTGCAGGTAGGGACTGTAACGTGCGGCGATCAGGGCGCACTGTACCAGAGTCGTACGCCCCAGTTTGCATCCCTGTTTGGTAATTCGACCGCTGTGTTCCGTCTCATTGGAGTTGCTCACCCGCGGCACAATGCCAAAGTACGCCGCCAGCTTGCCCTCGTCGGCAAAATCCTCGATGTTGCCGATCGTCGAAAGCAGAATGCTCGCGCCAATGTTGCCAATACCCTTGATACTGGTCAGGTTCTTCCAACCCCGCAGCTTCGGACCCTGCTCCCCTAGCAGTTCTTCCATTTTCCGGATGCTCTCGTTCAGGTGCCGAATCTCTCCAACCAGAATCTCAAGTTCCATGCGCTCCAGTTCCGACACTTCACAGGCAAGTACCTCTGCCAATCCCTTATCGCTTGATAGACTTTCCTTCCGAATCAGGATGCCTCGGGCTGCCAACAGGTTGTTGACCTTGTTCTTCAATGTCGTGCGCAACTTCACCAGTTTGTCCCGCGTCTGCGCCAGACTCGCCACCCGCGCATGCACCTCGTCCTTCATCCGAACCTCCGGCAACAGCCCCTTAGAGAGAAACTCCGCCAGCACCTTCGCGTCATGTTCATCGGTCTTCTTCACTGACCGGCTGATCACCTGAAACTGATGCGGATTTACCACCACAATCCGGCATCCTTGACCCTTCAATGCCTCTAAAAACAACCTCACATCCCCAGTGGCCTCCACCGCCACCTCATCTGTCGCATTCACAGTCTTGGCAAACGCCTTAAGACTCCGAATCGACCACTCCCGGCTCTCCCCCCTCCCATCTCCCTCCCGCGTATAGACCGTGAAACAGTTCCGATGCAGATCCACTCCCATGTACCGCTTCTTCATCGCTCTCCCTCCTCTTGTCGTCTTGAACGATGAAGTAGACGTGCTTTCCGGTAGCCCCATGCTCCTATCCAAGGTGTTCCCGACTGGTTACGTGAACCCTTATGGTGGCGCTACAGTTACAGGTCTGACTAATCTCCTTCACCAGGTCCATGCCTCACGCAAACAATTCAGCCTGTAACCTGTCTACCCCATCAGTCCTTGACCAATAGAGTATCACCACCAGAAAGCTATTCATTCATACCATCTCCTTATGGTACGGGTGAGGTGGCGGATGTGGAGTTCAGGTGGACCATGAATATTTACAGCAAGGATGAGGATGGGTTGGCGGTTGACTATGACACATTGTCTGAGATCCGCATGACTAATGTCCTGGACGGAATCTGCAGAGGTGAACCGGATGGTAAGACGACAGGTGGGGGGACAGGTTCTCAGTACATTTCAGCGTATGAAGCTCCCCTGGATGGGTATACCAACGTTATAACTTTCTATGAGAGAATACGTGGCAGGAAGGCGGAGAGTAATGACGATGGGCATTATCTTTACTATTTTCGGATTCGCACGCAGACGAACGAGCTGGGGCAGGTTACTAATGCGCTGTATGGGAAGATTTATGGGCAGATCAATGGGAACTTCACATATTACCTGAATCCTACGCCGAATGATCGGAACATTGAGTTTGATCCGAACAGGAACCTGTTCATCTTCTCTGACCGCGAGCGCATTGGGTATCTGCCGTAACCAGAGCTCTGGGCCTTTATCTCAGGACCTAATGACCTTTTCATAATACCGTGACAGGACGCCGTTTGTGGTACCCAATTTTTGGACGACTTTGTTGATTTTCCACTGTTGAAGCGCTCTGTTTTGTTCTTGGTCTTCCGTTGGGCCGCCTCCTTTCCTGCCCCCTTTTCACCTTGCTCCCGACACGTTCCATGCTCACTCCAGACGAAGCTGGCCGTAGCCACGCGTGCTGCTGCTCCGGCTCATGAGCCCAAGCCAGTCGAGGTTGATCGCCTGGTCCGTGAAGCTGACCGCCCAGTCCAGCGGCAGGCTGGTGCCGCTCTTGACTGCCACCTGCTTGAAGTTCGTCAGTGGGATGGCCGCCTCCAGCGTGTAGCCCTCAGCGCTCTTGCGCACGGCCGTGCGGACGCCTTCGCCCTGCGCAACGTCTCCGTTGACCATCACCTTCGCCGCCGGGGCGGCCCCGCTGAAGTCGCGATGGAAGCAGAACTGGGTCAGCCCGGGGTCCTTCCGCCAGACGTTGCCGGAAGTGGACCGATCCTTCCGGCCGTCGAGAAACACCTCGATGATCTCGGGGAACCATGTCCCCTCCCCGAGGTCCGGCTCCCTGACGTCGAACGCGAAGAAGAGATCTTTCTCGTCATGGCAGGTCCGCACGGACGCCGCGTAGCGGTCGGCCTGCTTCGGCATTAACTCCATGGTCACGTGCAGAGGGGCGGCGGCTGTCGAGGCGGGCACGCCGTCCCACTCGGCCAGGTCGCCGTCGAGCACGACAGGCTTCCGGGCCGGCGCGCAGACAAGTTCATCAACAGGCGGCGGCACCAGGCGGAGGCACAGGAACAGGCTGTCAAACCGCAGGGACAGCGGCTTGGCTCGGCTGGACATGGCCAGCCGCCCCTGGTCGGAGAACGCGTCGCCGTGCAGGACCTCGACGGCCCAGGCGTCTGGCTGGAACCCCAACCCCTGTAGGATGGCCGCGCCGAGCAGCCAGTTGCCGGGCAGGTTGGGGTGGACGCCGTCCATCGTGAAGCACACCTTCAACCCCTGTGCGTCCCGCTCCTTGAGCACCTCCTCGAACTTCTCGTGCAGCGGCACGTACAGGATCTTCTCCTCCGCGCAGAGGGCCTTCGTGGCCGCGGCGATGGCGGCGCACTTGTCCCGGGCTTCGCGCTGCGACTGCGCGCGCTTCTCCTGGTCCTTCTCATCGGCGTAGGGCGTCGGCTCGGTGCCGGCCACGCTGATCCAGCCGAGACGGGCCTGCGGCGCCTGCTTGCGCACTTCGGCCAGCAGCGCTTTCGCGTGCTCCCGGAACTGCTCCGGCGTGAAGCGGCCGGAATCGTTCTGTCCGTAGTTCAGCAGGATCCAGTCGTACGGCCCGCCCTTCAGCGCCTTGGACAGCTCCGGCACGATGCTCTGCGCGGTCGCCCCCGCCACCCCGTACGAAAAGAAGGTCGGTGTCTTCTGGTCGGCGCAAAGCTCGTCCACCAGAGCATTGGCCACGTGGGCATACATGCCCGGCGCCACGATGCTGTCGCCGAGAAACAGCACCCGCTCGCCGGGCTTGATGGGACAGTCTGCGGGCCACACGTAGAGGGGGGCGTCCGCGGCCTGCAGCCGGGCCGCTGCCAGAACCGGAAGCCACGCCAGCAAAAGCAGCCGCTTGCACCTGAGATTCTTCATGTCCATCGCTCCTCCTCCTATGATGAATGTCTACTCCACGAGGTCCATAGCATCACACAAACAATTCAGCCTGCAAGGCTGTCTACCCCATCAGTCCTTGACCAATAGAGTGTGACCACCAGAAAGCTATTCATTCCTGCCATCTCCTTGGCCTCATTCTGGGCATGGGCATACGCTCAGGCGCCGCAGGAAGACAGTATCAGGCGCGCGGCGTCTCTTGCTGCGGAAGGCCTCGCGAGCTCATGCGCCCTTCGCCTCATCATCGCCAGCATCTCAGGGTTGTCGAGCAGAGCGGTGAGGACCGCAGGAAGGTCGCGGTCCTTCTCGATGTGCAGGGCGGCGCCGTGCGCCACCAGTTCCTCTGCGTTGCACTGTTCCTGACCGGGGAGCGGGTGCACGATCAGCATCGGGAGTCCTGCAGCCATCGCTTCGGCGCAGGTAAGCCCTCCGGGTTTGCTGACGAGCAACGTCGCCCTGGCGAAGAGCGGCGCCACATTCCGGACAAATCCGCGAATCCTGACCGGATGAACGAAATCCCTGCGGTTGTTGACAAGCCTGTTCGCCAGGCGGCGGTTCATGCCGGTGATTGCATCAATGATGAAGGGCTTTGGCGTCTGGTCAAGCCGGCGTATGGTCCTGTAATCCGGACCCATTCCGCGGCTCCCCCCCATCACAAGTATTCGCGCATGTTCGCCGGCGGGCCGTTCGGCTCCGAACTGAGCGTTTGCCTCGAAGGTCGGAGAGATCGGAATGCCGATGACATGAATTCTGTCCCTCCGTATGCCGAGCGACACAAGTCTGTGCGCCGCCTCTTCGTTGGGCACGATGTATGCGGGGTGGTTACCCTGGCTCCAGAACCTGTGCACTCGCAGGTCGGTTACGACGCCAAACATCGGGATTGCGGTGTGGAACTTCCGCCGCATGGCGGACATCAGCGCCAGAGGATATGCCTGTGTGCAGACGATTGCGTCCGGGGAGAAGCGTCTGATCACATCGAGCAGCGAATCCGTCGCGCGGTTTGCAAGAGCCTGAAAAAGATTTACAAGAGGCTCCGCCCTTTTCTTGTCGTAGAGGGCGTCCCAGAGTTCCGGCGCCCGTTTCACGACGAAGAGCATGTTGAAGGTCACCGTCGCGCTGAGCCTTGGATGCATGTATTCAAGAGGATCCATGCAAAGGATCTCTGCCTTTGGCTTAAGCAATTTGATGGCGCTCTCAAGAGCTCTCGCCGCGGCATGGTGCCCGCTGTTTCGTATGAGATAGAAAATGATAATGCGCGCCATATTGTCGGGAGCAGCGTCCTGGTGACGCATCTGAAATCAGGCGCAAACATTGTATCCAGCCATGCCAATGTCAAGCGATGTTTCCCCTCCTGCGCGCTGATGAGAGCCGCTTCACCTTGAAACGGCGGGACACCGATTGTAGAGTGCCGCAGGTCAGATACGGTTCAGGATTATGCGCAAATCGCATATCGCTTTTATCGTTGCGGATGCCGCAGCGCGCTGTCTTTCGCGCAGGTGGTGTTACCGCCTGTCGCGCGTTGCCTCTGACTGGTTTTTTCGCTGCGCCGCCGACGGGCGTCGCGCCGTGATGTCCAACATCGGCAGAATCCGCCGCTTCACCGGCTGTCCGACCGGAGAGGAGGAGCTTTTCGCTCTGGCGAGGGAAACTTTCAGAAATTTCGGCAAATATCTTGCCGACTTCTTCTGGTTCACAGGTCCGAGGGCTGGACTCCTGGCCGGGCTTGTGCATGTGTCCGACCGTTCCAGGCTGCAGCTTGACCGCGCCTTGGCCGGCGGACGGGGCGTTCTTGGCGTTACGGCGCACCTTGGGAATTGGGAGGCCGGGCCTGCAGTTCTTGCCGGCATGGGTATGAAGGTCAACGCAGTTGTCATGCCGATGGAAGATCGGAGAACGGATCGTCTTTTTCAGGCTCGCAGAAGGAGCAGGGGAATCAATCTGATATCGGTCGGTTCGGCGGCGCGCGATTCCGTGGCCGCTCTTCGCAGGGGCGAGATGGTGGCTCTTGTAGGAGACAGGGATTACACGCGGCATTCGGCCCGATTCGAATTCATGGGCGCGCCCGCGAACTTTCCCGTGGGGCCGGCGAAGCTTTGCTGTATTGCGGGCGCGCCAATTCTGCCGGGGTTCCTTGTGAGGCTTTCGGACGATTCATTCGAAATGTTGTTATATGATCCCATCGTGCCCCGCCGAGGAGTGCCATGGCAGGATATACAGACGCAACTGGTCAGGATTCTGGAGGACGGCATCGGCAGGCATCCGACGCAATGGTTCATCTTCGACGATTTCTGGGCGCACCTTTGATTTTGAGCCGGTTCGCCGCGGCTCCGCGGCCCTGCAGAACCGCTACCAGGGCTGTCCTTGCGGGCAGATACACGGTTATTCCCATGACCATAGTTCCACCCTTGCTGCAGGGAACGGCATGGTAAACCTGGGCCGGCGCGAGCCTTCCATGGCCTCCGAAACGCGGCTCGTCAGTGTCCATGACCAGAACGCATGATTCGCAGGGAATCTCAACGAAATAATCGGTCACCGACCGTGTGGGGTGGAAGTTGAAAAGAAAACAGTATCCTCCGCGCTCGAAGCCCAGAATCTTGTTGGTTTCGTCCACGACCAGGGGACGCGGTTGCGTCGCGCCGAGCAGCCCCGCCTTCCGGATAAGGCGTATCATGGCACGGTCGAAGTCAGCCAGAAAGCGGTAGCGGAGAAGGGGATCGTCCCTGAGATGCCATTGCCGGCGCGCGTAGCGGTAGGACCAATTGTTGCCTTCCCGCGGGAAGTCCACCCATTCCGGATGGCCGAATTCGTTTCCGATGAAGTTAAGATACCCGTCACCGGCCGTCGCTATGGTGGCGAGCCTCGCCATCTTGTGCAGGGCCATGGCCCGGTCAATGATGAGGCTTTCGTCACAGACCCTCATGTGGGTGTACATTTCCTTGTCGGCCAGATGGAAAATGATGGTCTTGCCTCCGACGATGGCCTGATCGTGGCTTTCGGCGTATCCGATGGTGCGTTCATCCCGGCGGCGGTTTGTCAACTCGTGCCACAGATACCCCATGCTCCAGTTGTCGTCCCTGACTTCCGTGACGAGATTTTCCCAGCAGTCCGGCACGCCCATGGCGAGGCGGTAATCAAAACCGCAGCCTCCATCCTCGATGGGGGCTGCCAGGCCCGGCATGCCGCTGACGTCCTCCGCTATTGTTATCGCGTCGCGCCGGACTGAATGAACGACCTTGTTCGCGAGGGTGAGGTAAACGATCGCGTCTTCGTCAACATTTCCGTCAAAATATCTCTCGTAGCTGGTGAAGGGACGGCCCAGACCGTGATCCATGTATATCATGCTGGTGACCCCGTCGAACCTGAAGCCGTCCATTCCGTACTCGTCCAGCCAGAACCGGCAGTTGGACAGGAGGAAATGCAGGACCTCCGTCTTGCCGTAGTCGAAGCACCGCGAATCCCAGGCCGCGTGGCGGCCCCTTTCTCCAGCGTGAAAATACTGATAGAGGGTTCCATCGAACCGGGAAATGCCTTCCGCCTCATTGTTTGCTGCATGGGAGTGGACCAGGTCCATGATCACGCGCAGCCCCATCATGTGCGCCTCGTCTATGAGCCGTTTTAGGTCCTCCGGCGGCCCGAACCGCGAGGAGGCGGCGAAGAAATTAGAGACATGGTAGCCGAAGGAGCCGTAGTAGGGATGTTCCATGACCGCCATGAGCTGGATTGTGTTGTATCCGGCGATCAGTATGCGGGGCAGGACTGCCAGCCTGAATTCGTCGTAGGTCCCGACGCCTTCCTTTTCCTGCGCCATTCCCACATGCACCTCGTAGATGATCGGAGCTTCCCGGCGCGGGGGCGGAATTCGGCATTTCCAACGGTACGGGATCGGCGGATTCCAGACCTGCGCGCTGAAAATTTTCGTGCTCTCGTCCTGAACAACCCTTCTCGCGTAGGCAGGCAGCCTCTCGCCCTTTCCGCCCGGCCAGTGAACCTTGAGTTTGTAGAGGTCGCCGTGCCTGAAAAGATCGGATGGGAATACGCCTTCCCAGACTCCCGAGTCGGATATTCTGTCGAGGGAGTATTCATCGGATTCCTCCCACCTCGAGAATTCCCCGATCAGGAAAATCGCCGATGCGTTTGGCGCCCATTCCCGGAAAACCCATCCGCCGGCAGTTCGATGCAGCCCGAAATACTCGTGGCCGCTTGCAAAATCCGCCAGAGTCATCTTGCCGCCGGTCAGACGGCGCTCGGCGGCCATTGCCTTCTCCTGCCTCCGGCGCAGGTCCGGGAGGTATTGAGACAGATACGGGTCTTCCCACAGTCTTGCCGGGACGTGCTTTTTCATTCAACGATTCTGTGTTTGGGAAGCGGCTGCATTCGATGGCCTGCAGGCCGGAAGGCGATCTTGAATCTCAGGGATCCGGCTCATGGCGTCTTCAGAATGCCCTCAGCAGGGGGCGCAGGAGCATTTTCTCGTACAGCTCTATATACTGCCGCGCAGTGGCCGAATGGGTGAACCTCCTGGCGCTGTCCTTCATCACCCGCGAAATTTCCCGAGCCCTGACATCCGGGGGCAGGCTGTGGAATCTCAAAGCTTCATTCATCGCCCACAGAAGCCCGTTCGCGTCGAACACGTTGAAGAGGAATCCGTTGCCAGTGTGTCGCTCGACGCTCATGGGTTCGATCGTGTCGTGAAGGCCTCCGGTGTCATGAGCCACGGGCAGGGCGCCGTATATGCATCCTATCATCTGTGGAAGGCCGCACGGTTCGAATGACGAAGGCATCAGGACAAAATCCGCCGCCGCATACCCGAGACGCTGCAACGATTCATCAAAATCGCGTATTGCGACTTTTTTGCCGAGTCCCGCAGACGAGACGATCTCAACCAGTCTCTGGCGGTAAGCACCGCTTGCCACCACAACAACCTGCGGTGAGTTGCGATCCGCAGCGGAAACCACGGCCGGCAGGACGTCCCCGAGGAGCTGGCATCCCTTCTGAACCGGGTCCAGCCTCGACGGCCACAGAAAAAGCGGGGCGTGCTCATTGACCGTCAATCCCAGGCGTTTCTGGAGGGCGGCTTTGTTCCTGGCTTTCGCCGCGTGGCGGCTGGCGGCCGAGTAACGCTCGATCAGAGCGCGGTCGCTTTGAGGGTCGTAGGACGAATCCGGCGCATTGAGGATTCCGAGCGCGCAACCAGCGTGGAATTTCTGGGCGATTTCGTGCCTGACCTGCGGGGGGACCATGTTATGGCGGCCTTCGATGATTTCCCTCAGAAAAGACGGGCTGACGGTGTTTATGAAATGCGCCGCGAATATGCCGCTGGTGAGCAGATCAACCGGATTCGACTCGCGCGTTTCCTCGTACGAGGACGGCATTCTGGAGAAGTAGAGGAACCGCCAGAATTCTGCCGCGTCTATGCCGCGGTCCTCGATTGCCGCAAGAGTTGCATGGCACGTGTGGATGTTGTGGACCGTCAACAGGCATGGGATGCCCAGGCGCCTGCCCATGGCCGTTATCAGGCCCGTCATCCAGTCGTTGCAGTGGATGATGTCGGGCTTCACGGTCGGGACGATGTTGTTTATGATCTCTCTCTGGAATGCCAGCGCCACCTTGAGATCGGCGTCCTGTCCTGAATAGACGGTGTCTCTGTAGTAGAAAACGCGGTCCTCAGCCAGGTGGATGCGCGACTCTGGAAGCTTGCTCTTGTACAGGCGCAGTTCCTCGCTTATGAGGTTTGCAACGTCAACATGAAACATGCGCCGGTAGTGCGGAAGCGCCACATGCACGTCCGCTCCCATGTCGAAAAGCGCGGCGACAAGCGCCGCCGAAACATCCGCCATTCCTCCGGCTTTTGCCCTCAGCCGGTCGGCCATGTTGCCCATGCCGTGGGGCAGGTATGTGATTTCCGGCGTTGCGACGAGAATGCGCGGCTGCCGGCCGGAAAAGGATTTTACAGAATCCCTCATGGCAGAACGCCGTCGGCCCAGGCGATGAAACCCGGCACGCAGGGTTTCCAGGCTTCTCCCTTCGGCACAACTCTTGTTGTGAGGCCGTGCTGGCCTGTGGCATGGCAGGTGATTTCCTGGGTGTAGATGATGGCGCCGTCGGAGCGCTTCTCTGCCGGGGTCATGGGAACGCACCTGCTTTCCGTGATGATGTTCTTTGAGCTGACCGGGCCGTAATACACGCTGACCTCGACCTCTTCCGGATTGAGGTCTCCGAGATGCACCGCCGAATGGACCTTGAACGAATCGCCCACGTGCAGCATTGAGATGTCCCTGTCAACGACCGGCATTTCCACCCTGATCTTGCCCCAGAGAGCCTCCAGCCTCCTGCGCTGCTGAACGAGATTCCTCGCCTCGGCGCAGTTGTTGGCGGTCAGCCGCTCATAAGCTTCCCGGGCTGGTCTGTAACCGTGCCTGTCGTATTCGGAAACCATCCTGTGGCTGGAGAAATGGCCGAGCGCCATTTTCATTGACGCTTTCATCATGGCCACCCACTTTGTCGGCACATCAGACGAGGGCCGGTCGTAGAACAGGGGGATGACCTCGTTTTCAAGCAGGTTGTACAGGGCCTGCGATTCGACGGCGTCCTGGTATTCGGGATCGTCATATTCCTCCCCGTGCCCGATCGCCCACCCGCAATCCTTGGAATAGGCTTCGTCCCACCAGCCGTCGAGGATGCTCAGGTGGAGCCCGCCGTTAACCGCGGCCTTCATGCCTGAAGTTCCGCTGGCTTCGAGAGGCCGGCGCGGAGTGTTCAGCCAGACATCAACGCCCTGCACGAGATATCGCGCAACGCGGATGTCGTAGTTTTCAAGAAACACCACGCGTCTTTTCACGTCCGCCCTCTGGCTGAACCGGACAATCTGACGGATGAAATCCTTGCCCGCGTCGTCGGCCGGATGCGCCTTGCCGGCAAAGATGATCTGAACGGGCCTGTCCTCGTTCTTCAAAAGGCTCACGAGCCTGTCCATGTCTTTCAGCAGGAGCGTGGCGCGCTTGTATGTCGCGAACCTGCGGGCAAATCCGATGGTCAGCACATCGTAATCGAGGACGGACTTTGCCTGTGTGATCTCGGCCCGAGGGGCGTTGCGCAGAGCCATCTGGCGCTCGCAGAGTTCCCGGGAGACGCGCACGAGCCGCGATCTGCCGAGTTCATGGGCGCGCCACAGCTCCTCGTCGGGAATGCCGTTTACAGCATTGAGCAGCGAGTCGTCCGTCAATCCATTGCGCCATTCCGCGCCCAGGTATCTGTCGAGCAGATGGCCGTTCTCCAGCGATATCCACGACGGAACATGTATGCCGTTGGTGACATGGAAGATGGGAACATCGTTTTCCGGATAGCCCGGCCACATGTGCGCCCACATGCGGCGTTCGACTGCGCCGTGAAGGCGGCTGACGCCGTTGCGATAATAGGCCATGCGCAGTCCCAGCACGGTCATTGAGAGCTCGTGAGGATTCCATCCCGTTGACTGCCCCCACGGTATTATCTGGTTGGGGTCCAGCTTCAACTGGTCCTTCAGGGCGTTGAGATGCGGCCTCAGCAGATCCAGCGAAAACGCCTCGTTGCCGGCTGGAACCGGAGTATGGGTCGTGAACACCGTGGTCCGGGGAACTATTTCCAGCACGGTCGCGAGGTCGGCTCCGGTCTTTTCCATGAGATGGGCTATTCTTGCAAGGCAGACGAACGCGGCATGGCCTTCGTTCATGTGGCAAACGTGAGGATCGAAGCCCATCGCCACTGCCGCGCGGAATCCGCCGATGCCCAGCAGCAGCTCCTGGCGCAGGCGCATCAGACGGTCGCCGGCATAAAGTTGGGCAGTCACGCGCTGCAGGTCGGGAGGGTTCTCGGGAATATTGGCGTCCAGCAGGAACAGAGGAACCCTGCCGACATCCAGCTGCCATACGGCCGCCTTCATCTCGCGGTCCGGGAGCTTCACCGACACGGTCAGCGGCTGACCCGACGTGTCCGCCGCGCGGCGGAGGGGGAGCCTGTGCAGTTCGCTGTCTGGATACGCTTCCTGCTGCCATCCCTCGTTTGTGAGATACTGCGTGAAATATCCCTGGCAGTAGAAGATTCCTACTCCTATCAGGGGAAGGTGGAGGTCCGACGCGGATTTCAGATGATCGCCCGCCAGAATTCCGAGGCCGCCTGAATAAAGACGCAGCGTTTCGTGAATGCCGTATTCGAGCGAGAAATAGGCGATACAGGCGCGCGATGACCCCTGCGAATCCGACACCTTGCCGCGATTATCCGCGGCAAACCGCTCCTGAACCTCGCGCAGATGGGTCAGGAATCCTTCGTCGTTCGCAAGGGCGGACAGCCTTTCCTGCGGAACGCGGCTGAGAAGCTCTATGGGGTTGGACCCTGTTTCCCGCCACAGCTGGGGGTGGATGCGCCTGAAAATTTCAATCGCGTCCGGATTCCAGCACCACCACATGTTCCGCGCGAGCGTTTCCAGAAAGCGCAGAGGCTTCGGAACGTTTGGCGCGACGCTGAACAATCTGATTTTCATAAGCCCTGAGAGCCCTCCCTCGCTGTCCCCCGGGCCGCTCAACGGCCCACCGGTTCTTCCTGCGCTGCCGACGCAGGCGTCTTGCCTGTTTCTGTCGGCGGAACACGCCGGCGGCTGTTGCCGCCGGCGCTGAAACATATATCATGAGGCCGCAGGAATGCCGCAATTTCGTCCGAAACTCGTCTCATTCGACGTTCAGAACGCTGTTCAATGAACCGAACGAGTTTGCAACCCACTCCGGACATTCAGGATCAACCATCCATATCCCGTCCACCACGAACTTGTATTCGTATCTGCCCTTTGGCAGGGAGATCGTTGCAGAGTACAGTCCGGTTTTCCCTTTTTCCTTCATGGGATTCTTCTCGGCATCCCAGTTGTTGAACGTTCCGGCAACGAATACCTTCCGGCCGCTTTCGGTCTTGAGCCGGAATGTAACCTTCTTGGATTTGGTTGTCTTCGTCGGCATACCACACCTCCTTGATCCTGACACGAAGTCGCGTTTCTTCGCAGCAGCCTCGAAGGATGACGACATCACGCGAACCGCGGCCGGATCTGCGAGCCGGAAGCTTTTGGTTCCGCGCTCAACCCTGCAACTTATACAAACTTTTCCGCGAATGCAAGCACGCGCGCCAGTTCGGAAGCGCTCCATGCCTGCGCCCAGCATCCGCGCATGGTGTGAGGATAATCGCCGTCCAGGATTTCAGGCAGATGGCCCGCGCATCCCTGTTCAAAGAGGGTTGCGGCGCTGCCGAGCAGGGAGAAAGCGGCGTCCGTCGCTTCGGCGCCATAGGCTGCGAGCAGCGCCTCCGCATACACGGGAAGCAGCCATGTCCAGGCCGTCCCATTGTGATACGCCGGCTTGCGCGAAGCGTCTTCGTCGCCTTCGTATCTTCCCCGGTATGGATGGTTGGGATCGCCAAGCATTCTGCCCTGATGGAAGATCGCAAGCGGAGTCGTGGCAGGCCTGTCCGCAAGGCTTCTCATGGCGCCCGGCACAACGAGCTCCTCGCATGCTGCGACAATCTTCCGAGCGAGCCGGGGTTCATCTGCCAGGCCGAGCGTTACGGCGAAGAGCTGGTTGGGCCGCAGCGACCAGTCAGGCGTTCCGCGCCGGGCCGGGCAGCCGGGAGGAGCAAGAATGCAGTCTGCTGCCCACGGCTTTTCAGGAGATTCGAACAGGGAACGGAAAGATGCGCGCGCTCTTTGCGCAAGACCGGTCCAGGGGCCGGACGGTTCGATGCGGCTGAGCAGAAGAAGGGCGCGGTGCCAGAGCGCCTGGATTTCAATCGGAAATCCTTCCCGGGGTGTTCCCACCGGATGTTGGGTATCCATCCAGGTGAAATGCGCGGGGCTGAACACCAGCGCCGATTCTGGATCCATTCGGATTCCATTGGATGTTCCTCCCGCATAAGAGCGTCCGATCGAGAGAAGTATGTTCCGCAGGAGCCGGCCGTCAGCGGCCTGGAATGTGTCGAGAAAATCGGCCTGACGGGATGCTTCGGCCATCTCGGCGGCTGCGACGCAGAGCCAAAGCGGCGCGTCCGACGTGTCGCGATTGCCCGGCTGCGGACCAGCAAGCATGTTTGGAAGCGTTCCCCCGCGTTCATGGGAGGCGATCTCCGCCAGAATCGAAGCCGCTTCATCCATCATCCCGACGGCGACAAGACCGCGGACCGCGATGAGCGAGTCGCGGCCCCAGTCAAGGAACCATGGGTAGCCGGCGATGACGGTCCTGCCGCAGGCCCGCCTTGCGATGAAACAATCCAGCGCCTGAGCAGCCGCCTCATGGAGCTTGTTCCCCGGTTTCGACACAGCAGGCTTTGCGTCGGGCAATGGCGGCGCCTGACCGCTTGCGTCGCCGGCGAAGACCTCAGCCGAGAGGAGCGTATCTTCACCGCCGTGCAGGACAACCGTGAAATACCCTGGACTGAACAGATCCGAATTGGGATCCTGTCCGCGCTCGGCGTCGGTCTGCCTGTGGACCATGTATTGCCATTCCGGAGCGGAGAAAAAAACCCCTTTGTTCACGGAGACTACAAGCCTTCTGGCTTTATCCGGCGCGAACTCGAACGAATCCGGATGCGCCGACACGGCTGCCGGCCATGACGCCTCAGGCCCGAGGTATGCCTTTGTGACGTGGTGATGATTCCTGTCTTCTATGTCCGGCCGCATTATGAGACGTACGGGCTCGCGGTCCGGCAGCCAGTTTTCTCCGGCAGGAGCCGGTTGCCTTGAGAACCGCAGCATGACCAGATTCCGGCCGGATGCCAGCCAGGCCGCAACGCGCAGACAAATCAACCTGCCGTCGCCGACGCCGAGGATAAAATCCCACTCGAGGCTGTCATGCTGAGCAGCAAACCGCGCGATGTCCTCCGGCCTCAGTTCTGCGGAATAGCTCTTCCTGTTGACCCAGGCGCGAAGCCTCGCGAACATGATATGCCGGTCTTCGGGATAGCGGTCCGACAGGTTTGCGGCGAGCAGGGCGTCGTAGCGGCTCATGAGCAATCCCCACGCCGCAGGCATCTGGACTGCCGCGCCGATCCTGTTTGCCAGCAATCCGCGCAGCTCGCGTTTCCGGATCTCGGATCCCGAAAACTCCCGTTTGACCGCATATGTTCGCGCGTCCGGAGGGACGAAGAGAGTCCCCGTTGTCTTTGCCGTTCCCTGCTTTGTGAACACAGACAGACGGATTTCTAGCACGGCCGGCGGAGAGAGATTTTTGGGGTACGCAATAAGGGAGAAATGCGAACCGCTGGCAGAGGCGATGCTCTCTTCGCGGCGCAGCGTTCGTTCTCCCTGGCATATCTCAGCGCGAAACGGAGAGTCGGCGGCGACCATCAGAAAATGACCCGGGAGCCACATGACAGCCCTGCGGGCGTCGCCTGGCCATGTCCAGACAACGACCGGAGGATAGCCTCTTCCCGCAATTCCGGCGACAGCGGCGCGCGGGTCTGCGGCAAGGGACTGCGCCAGCCGATCCAGGTCCGCGCCGGAGACATCGCGCGGCCCTGTCATTGCGCACATGATTTCCAGGACCTTGGCTCTCAACCTCTGATGCCGGCAGGCATCCGGAGGCATGCAGCCTGATCTGCCGCCGAGGGCGGCCTGAAGAACGGCGGCGTCTTCATTCGAAGGGGAAAGGCACACGACCTCTGCCGGCGCGAGGTTCAGCGAAGCGCTGTCTCCTGACCGCGAAGGAGTTATCTCCCGCCGCGAAAGCAGATCGTGGAGCGGCCGCGCCGGATCCGCAAACGCTCCGGCAGGCCATTCGACGATGGCATGACTTTCGTCGTCGAGATTGACAGCCACAAGCAGCGGAGATGAGCCGTCGGCAGCTCGTCTGATGAGCGCAATGGCGTTGGATTTTTCCTGTGGAACGACTTGAAGCGATGCGCCCGCCATGAACGCCTTGTGGTTTGCGAGGAGAGAGTTGAGAATCCGTATGTGCTCCACCTGATTCGCCGTGCTGCCCCAATTCAGCGCGCAGGCCTGATGCACATCTATCTTTTCTGCGGCAAACCACTCGACCCCGTTTGCAATGCCGAAGGCGCCATTGTGCGAGCACAGAGCCGCAAGGGCTGTACGCATTCTGGCATGGAGATGCGACCTGGCCGCAAGCCGGTTGTTGTCGTGAGTTTCCGCGAAGTGCACCAGGATTCCCCTGGCGCCGGAAATCCTGATGTAATGCGGCAGGGTCGTCGCAAGATGGCGGCCATCAATGTCCTGGAACAGCTCGGAGTATGCCCAGTCGAGGTTTCCCTCATCCAGGAGCATCTCCACGGTATTCCAGCTTCCGCCGAGGCCTTCAAGAAGAAAGATCGTGTCCGGGAATGAGGAGCGGACCTTTGCGACAATATACCGCCACACCGGCAGGGGAATGCGGTAGCCGGCGTCGCATCGGAAACCGTCAACGCCCTTCCTGCACCAGAACAGGAACACCTCGGCCATGTGCTGCCACAGTTCAGCGCGAGAATAATCCAGCTCCGAGAGGTCTTCCCAGCGCACTCCCCAGACCTCTGGCGAATGGAACGAACCGTCCGGATCGTGGACGAACCAGTCAGGATGATGAAGCTGGAGTTCGGATGCCCATCCGGTGTGATTTATCGGCACGTCGAGCAGCGCTTTTCCGGAGCGGGCATGAATTGCGTCGAGCAGCTCGACAAACTGATCCATCGGTGTCGCCTTCCTGTCGAAATCGGCGAGGGCAGGGTCAACCGCGGTCAGGTCCGTTGCCGCGAACGGGCTGCCGAATCTTCCCATCCTTCCGTATGTCGTGGGGGTGGGAAAAATGGGCAGAAGGTGGATGTATCTGAAACCCAGAACGCAAATGATGTGGTCGAGGTGCTTCATGAAAGACCTGAACGTTCCGGAGGGCGGGATGACAGTCCACCCCTCGGCTTCGAGTGTCGAGGCAGCCGCTTCCACCGGCCCCGGCGGCTGGCTTCTCCTGCGCGATAGATTCGAGCCGAACTGGCGTATGAATGCGGTATAAACCGAGATGCCGGCGCAGGTCTCCGGCGGCTCGACCTTTATTACGACATTTCCGCCTTCCGGCCATACAGGCTCGGAGTCCGGGGCAGGCTGGAACCAGGCCTTGGCCTCGAACCTGCCGGTCTGCGCAAGAGGGATTGCGGCTTCGAATTTTCCCGGTCCGGTTCGGCGCATGGGAAGATCATGCCAGTCGGTTCCCCGTATTGGATCGTTCCGCTCCACGCGACCGGTGATTTCAGACCGCATCTCCTCGGCATGCCCGATGTTTGTGCGGAGCCACGCGCTCCCGCCAGCGTCCGGGGCTGTTTCAAGCCGGATGCGGAAGACGTCTCCGGCCCACGCGACTATCCTGGTTCCCGGCGCGGGCGTTTGAAGCGGCAATGTGTTGTCCTGGCCCCTGTCCATTGTCGTATTCAGAAAGAAAACGCCAAGCTGATAGCCGATTCAGACGCCGCGCTGCAATCACAAACCGAAAACCTTCAATCGCAAAATTCTGGATTGATGGCGCATTCTCGATACAGTTGAAGGCGAGTTTCAAAAATTGGCCGCGGGAAAAGCTGTCGTCAGGAAAGAGAGCCGAATGAGGA
>Ga0272448_1003883_pt1 | contig 17408 bp, 17 predicted proteins | sample YNPCB0191_FD_202220 | JGI IMG/M metagenome (GOLD analysis project Ga0272448, IMG submission 202220) | Hot spring sediment microbial communities from Yellowstone National Park, WY, United States - YNP-CB-019-1 | ecosystem: Environmental > Aquatic > Thermal springs > Hot (42-90C) > Sediment... | reverse complement strand
CGAAAAAATTTGCAGATCCATTGAAAATCTTTGCCAGTAGACATACACAGGAAGAATTTCGAGAATGAAGAGAGACCTTTCCTACACTCCGGAAATCCTTCTCCCAATGGCTACATATGCGAAAACTCCCCGAAATGACGAAAGTATCTCAAAGACCCGAGAGAAGGCAGCAGTCCTGGATGCATTGCAGGCATCCGAAACCGTATTTTCGTCCTACCCCGACACATCGTAGACCCGCTGCGTATGTGGCAGGTACGAGTGCGACTGGAAAGACGCTCGAATACCAAGCCTGCATAAGCGCGGGCGGACAAGACGGGGATGGAGATTGAACAAAGCGCCAATAGACTACAGGGACTACTATCGCCAGATCAGGGAAGTCGACATTGCACTGGTTACAGAAAAGCTCATCCCGGACAGAATCACAGGCCGCACGGGACACACTCTCCTCTGCGATTGCCCCAACCACCAAAGCAACGGGCATAAGTCGCTAGTGATCAACGCCAGGACACAGCTATGGAACTGTCACGGCTGCAGAAAAGGCGGCGACGTGCTACACCTGGTGGAATTTATACAGACCGGAGTCGTCACCACGGGAACGACCGGGCGCATGCCGGATTCGCATAGGCAGGCTCGGGATTGGCTCGCTGAACTGCTTGGCATACGACCTCTATCGAAGTATGGATTGAGCGATGAACAGATCGCAGCAACTGAGGCACGGCACGCCGCTGATATGCGAACCTACGATGCCTTGACGGCCGCCGCGCATTACTACCATGAAGCGCTGATGCAACGGCCGGAAGTTGTCCAGTGGCTAGCTGATCACTATGGCATATCCAAAGAGACGATAGAAGACCTGAAGATCGGGTTCGCCCCCTGGAAGTACAAAGTGCAGAAAGGTGACCGAGGAGTCATCGAGACGCTTACAAAGCAAGGCTTCAGCACGCGGGAGATCTGCTCTACCGGTATCATCTACATCAGCAAAGAGGAGCAGAAGTATCCTTTTTTCCAAGACAGGGTCGTCTTTCCGTATTGGAGCGGTGGGCGCGTGGTCTACATGATCGGCCGCAGAACGCAATGGACAGCACCCGGCGAGTTCGAAAAGGCAAAGTACAAGAAGCTGCTCGTTCACCATGATGAGTACCGCAAGTACGTCTCACCCTGTATCCGGAACGACTATCTCTACAATGAAGATGCGTTTCTCTGCCGGCCAGATAAGTTGATCGTCACGGAAGGCGTTACCGACTGCATATCGCTTATGCAGCATGGGTTTCCGGTCGTCTCGCCGGTTACCGTAAGAATCAAGAACGACGATTGGGACAGGGTATCCGGGAAAGCGTGTTCGCTCAAGACAATATACATCTGTCAGGACAACGAGATATCGGAAGCTGGGATAGGCGGCGCCCTCGATACGGCGGCACGGCTGAAATCCCGGGGGATAGAGACCAGGATCATCTCCCTGCCACTCGGCGACAAGCAGAAACAGGCGCGTCAACAACTTGCTGATGACTTTGGGATAACTGAGGGCTGTGCAAGTGGCACATCAAAAGAAAAGGCCGGGCTCAGCCCGGAGCAGCAAGCTGAAGCGGATCGGCTGCTCGCTGACGCCAAGATCGACGTGAACGAGTTCTTCGCATCCGGTCATACCTCTGAGGAGTTCCAGTTGCTCATGGACAGTGCCGTCACTCCTTTGATGTATGGCATACAGGCGATACCTGCCGGGCTAAGTGCGGAAGATCGAAATACAGCCCTTGAGCCGGTCCTTCGCAGAGTTGCCGAAGAAACGTCCTTGGAACAGAGGCGTTACCTCGAGGCAATCAAAGAGCGATTTGGGGTATCGCTCACCGATCTGGATAAGCGGGTGCATCAGATCCAAAAGGAGATCAAAGAAGCAAACAAGCAGAGTTCCCTCAATCGTGTACGCCAGGTGCCGAACGCCGATGAGGGTACATGCAAGGCCGCGATTAACAACGTGCTGCAACAGATGGCGCTCGAGAATCTTCGGCCCAATTATACGTTGGTCGCGGAAGCAGCATACCAATGGTTTGCAGATAACGGGGCCAGGTTCTATAGGAACTCACAACAAGAGCCATATGTGTTTTTTCGAGATGGCATATACTGGCTAGATGCCTCAGACAGGTCAAGAAAGCGCTCATACCTTTCAATGCTGTACGAGCAGACCGGCCTCGTCAATACCGATGGCTTTGGACGAACATTCTGCGAAGTCCTTGCCAACCTTGCGATAAAGAACGGCACACTCCGCGACCCGTCCACCTGGCTGCACAGCGATATCGGCAAATACACCGTCTACTTCAACCTGAACAACGAGAAGAACGAGATCGCGAGAATTTCACCTGAAGGGATCGAGATCATGCCCAACGGCGGGAACGCAGATGAGATCTACCTGGGGTGCTCAAGCAAGATAATGCCGATTCATTATCTGCCGGATGTAGACCTGGCGATGGCTGATCGGTTACTGGATGAACTGGTGGTGAACAACCTTACCTGCCCGGAAATGCTGCGCTACCTCATTACCCTGTGGGTGCAATGCTTCCTTCTTCTCGACTTTGCGGGCACCAAGCCCATGACACGGTTCGAGGGAGGTTCGCAGTCCGGAAAGACAACGGCAAGCAAATTGGTCACCACGCTGATTTATGGGACTGATCAGCAGAAGAGAAGCACCATAGCCGCAAACTATTCCGACGGGGCAATCAATCCCCTGGTATCGCTCGACAACATTGAAACAGTTCACATGAGCGATGAACTAATGATGTTCCTCCTAACCACTGTAACTGGTGCATCAAACGAGAAGAGAAGGACCGGTACTGATACGGGAACGGTAAGTGAGCGGACGAAGTGCCTCCTGAACACAACCGGCATAGAGCCGCTCTATGGGCATCTCGATGAGATCCTGACCAGAAGCTTCATCGTAAGATTCGACAAGTCCTATCAGACCAATGAGACGTTTCTCGAAGCGGAGATCGTCGCCAGGCTCATAGAACATCGAGACATGTTGCTCTCGGCGATCATGAAGCGGACGAGTATGGTCCTCGCCATGTGTCGGAATGGAGGACACAGAGATGCGATGCGTCTCTTGAAGCGCACCCTGGGAGATCATGGCAAGTCGCGGTGCAATGACTACTTGGCGCTCATGTATCTGATGATGATATCCGGTGGCGATGAAGGCGAGATCGCTCAGTCTATGTCAACGCTCGATCCCATATTCATAGACCAGCTCAATGCGCTAAACGAGATCACGAGCGATATGAGCAGGGAATCCAACCAGATAGCGGGTGCCCTCACCACATTGTTCAACGCCTACGGGAAGGCCGTTCAGACTGACGAGGAGGAAGGTAATGCTCCATACGGCAGGTCGCACAGGTCTCTCTTTGAAGAGAAGTACCTGATCCATGTTGAGAATGGCGACTCGCTGGTGAACATTATGCCGCGAGACCTGTTTCCGTCGCTAACCAAACTTGCCCGTGACTTTGGTCTGCCATTTGCGTACAAGAGCAATCAGCAGTTCTCGCATCGCTTCGCCAATGAGATAAAGACAATAGAACGTGCAGGATTCGAGATCACCGTAAACCCCTTGCCGCAGAGACGCCGAGGTTACAATATCCGAAGGATAGAGGGGTAAGGCGAACATGCCTAGCATTCTCAGCCATATCAAACTCAGGTACTCTGCGGAGATGTCAAGAGCGCCTGATGTTGGAACCCGCGAGAGTGACAACACCGTGAGAGACATTCCGCTTCCTCTTGCATCGACTGCCGTGTCGCGCTCTGATCGACATGATGACAGCGGACCATCTGCTGACAGCACTGGATCCGGCGACATGAGGCTTACGTGCCGAGGTTGCGGCAAAACGGCCAAGCTCACCCCCTATGAAGGTGATACCTCTATGACATCTCCGGATACCGGCGCGTGGTACCAGTATGCCTGCGCGTGCGGCCATGCAGCATATATCTGCGAGAGGGACTACTATCGGGTTCACCGACAGAGAGTTCGTCCCCCGACATAAACTACACTACGCCCCATCGTTCGATCAGACCACCGCCGTGTGAAAACAGGATTTCACTTCCATGACAGCTTTTCACATGGCGATGGGTCTGATTCCGAGCGTAAAAACGCCTCTCCGGTGAAGACTGTGAAAACAGTGAAAAGTCTGCGCAATCCGCACCCCCCCTTATAGATAAACAAATGGAAGTTAGTGATCAGTGGAAGATAGGTATCTCCCCCGCCACTCAATATAATAATAATAATTACTTCAGAGATTTCACACTTTTCACTTCCAGTGGCAACTTATCCTTATTCCAAGCGGCAAAATGGCATGTGAAAACTCTCTGTGAAAACCTCGAATCGGCCCTTAGGGTCTTCACAGTTTTCACCGGTCGCAGTGCTACATATTCATTCATTGGTCAGCCTACTCTCACACTCTATCCTGATGATCTCCTCCGGCGCATCCAAATCCTTCAAGATACCCGACACTTCTCTGAACGGCTGCGTATGTAGCATGTACGGCCCTATACTCGGGCTAACACTAACATGGGGGATTTGAATGTTCAAGCCAGTCAGTCTAGAAGAATATCGAGCAATGAACCATTATGAGCGGAAGGCATACCTTGAGGAGATGCGGGAAGATTGGATGAGGAAGAACAGGCTCACGACTGCCAAGGGTCTGCTTTGTGTCACCCGTCTGATCACACGCTGGCACAAGGAGGCGAAATGGGGAGGTTGTGAGGGCTGTGATCTGATCTCGCGTTCCTCGGTGATCGATCATCCGTACATGTTTAGGAGTTGGGGCGATAGCAAATATGGGATCGATTGCATAGTAGTGCATCCGTACAACATGTCGCCGCACGAGGTTGGCCAACTGGAGAAGATCTGTAACCGGTTTGGGCTTGAATACGAGATTCGTCCGAAATCCGAGTCCTGGTACAATTGGCATGGCACCTACATGGTGATCATCAGACGCAAGAGTGACCATCCAGTGAAGGGATGATGAGCGTAAGATATGCCAGATTAGCCTTCCCCGCCCATCTTGCCAGACTCGATTCAATTGGAGGTCATAAGCATGCCAAGGCAGGTGACAAACGTTAGAACGGGTAAACCACTCGCCGGATATGAGTGTCGGGACGTCGATCAGTTCCGCCGGCTCACTGCCAACAAGCAAGGACCGGGGGCACCGGAGGGGAATACCAACCGACTGAAACATGGGGTCTATGCGAACAGATTTCTGTCGGATGAGGAGCAGGCTGTCTTCCATCAGATCATGGGTGGGCTGCGTGAGGACTTCAGTTTCAATCAGAGTTCCGACTTTATCCAAGTCGAGCTTGCCGGGATCTATTTTCTCAAGCTGCGAAGGGCCATGGATAACGATGACTGGGAAGCTGCCAGCAAGATAGATGGTATGTTGCGCGGGCATCTGAAGGACCTCAAGTTGACCAAGATAATGCGTGAAGGTGAAGCGAGGGAGTTGCCGCAGACCACCCCAGCAGAGTGGGCCACGTCCCTACTTGAGAAGTTAGCAGAAGCAGAGAGGAAGGGAGAAGTGGCTACCGATTCTGCGGAAACGCTGAAATGAGTTCAGATAACACAAGAGATTCCCGGATAATCCACGCGTGGGAAGAGGGCCTGAGTTCAGAGAACACCTGGTTATCGGCGGTGACCGATGCGGTTCATTCCGGTATCAATCCACTGGGCTGATACCGGAATGACAGCGGCAGGCAGGAATGGGTGTGGACTACATCCGCTCCAGCGCATCCTCTAATGCGCCGTCTGCGAGGTGCGTGTAGATTTCCGTGGTGGAGATGTCTCGATGACCGAGAGCACGCTTGACGAGTAGCAGGTCGGAGGTGCCAGCGTAGAGGTGGGTGGCGAAGGTGTGACGCAGGCCGTGCGGCGTGATCTTCTTCTGGATGCCGGCCTTCGAAAGCCAGTGGGCAAGGCGCTCCGCGATCTGCCTGTTGCACAGCCGAGTGCCTCTGGAGGATAGAAAGAGCGCTGAGGTGTTGCCGCCGTACAGGTGCTTGCGTTCCTTCAGGTAAGACCGGAGCAGCGTCCGGATGGACGTCTTCAGGAACTTCACCTGCGGAACACCGCCCTTGCCCATGATGCGGATATGTTTCCCATCCAGGTCAACGTCGTCTACTTCGAGGTTCACCAGTTCTGAGATCCGGATGCCAGTGGCAAGGAACAACTCGAAGATCACCCGGTCACGGCGTGCTAGAGGGTTCGAACCGTCATGCAGTTCCTTGAGCAGTCGCTTCTTCTCGGACTCGGTCAAGTACGCAGGTGGCGTCTGGGAGAGGCGCTTCATGGTAACGGACCTGGCAGGATTGGATTCACACAGTCCGGTGTCTGTTGCCCAGGAGAAGAATGACCTCACGACGGCTTTCATGCGATGCATTGTCGCAGGCGATTTTCGGAGTCCATCCGATGTGTTTACCAGCAGAGGGTCTGTCAGGGCTGTGTCGAGTATCGCCGGAGTTGCGTCGGTAAGGTCGATTTCTCCAAGCGCTCGTGCGAAGCGGCGCAGATCGCGTAAGTAGCAGGAGACAGTATGCTCCGAGCGACCTTGCGCCCGGAGCCGCGTCTCGAAATCGGAGATGGCGCTATCCATACTGCCGGAGGTAACAATCCTAATCGGCGCTGACACTGTCATCCTGGCCCTCCGTTGTAGCTTTCAAGCTGTGGCCCATCGGCATATCCTTCGGCAGTGGCAGCTTCGTGATATAGCCCTTGCCGAGCGCCCAGATCAGGAACATACGGAAGACGCGTACCGTTTTCTTTACGGTCGGTTCGGAGCGCTCTTTGCCGTTTGGCAGTTTCAGCAGCGCATCGGACTTTAGGAAGCCTGAGACATGCGGGACCATGATTGCCGAGAGCTTCTTCTCAGGCTTGAAGTATACCTTGATCTGTTCCAGGTCTTTCCCATATGTGTAGAGCGTTCGTTCGCTCTTGCCTTGGGACTTCAGATGCTCCAGGTATTCGCGAGCAGCGTCTTGCAGTTTGATATCAGACATGGTGTATGCCTCCTTGATGTGATGTGGGCTACATTCACGCTCTTATCCGCAGGCAAGTCAAGCCTATTTCGCGGGTTACAGGCATCGGCGTATGCTTTGTCGCTCGCTCAGTCCACTGCGCTACGTTGGGCAACGTGGCGCGATGAAACGCTACTGCTAGGCTGTGCGCCAACTGATTTGATCGCCTCTTATCCGAATCCTGGTATGTGCTGCCTCCGCTTGTATCTACGTTCAGACCCCGACTGCATTTAATATCTGCGAGCCTCTACATTATTTCTGGCAAGAGTCCTTGACAGGGGCCGCGTTCAGAGTGATGAATGTGTTGCCTGAACACTATGCGGTGTTCGGTAGATCACAAGGAGGCAGAGCATGGCAGACCTTAGAGACCTGCGGTTCGGTGTTGAGATAGAGACAATCAAACGCTCTAGAGAAGCCGCAGCGCAGGCAATCCAATCAGTAGTCGGCGGCGAAGTAGTACACGTCGGAACCCCAGGTTGTTACGATCCCTGGGAAGTTCGAGAGGGCAATCGGACGTGGAAAGTAGTCGCCGACGCTTCCCTCACTAACGTATCCTCAAACCTTCGGGCAGAGGTAGTGAGCCCGGTCCTCAGATACGAAGACCTATCCCAGCTACAGGAAGTAGTCAGAGCGATCAGAAGGTGCGGAGCAGTCGTCGATCAGAAGTGCGGTATGCACATCCACGTAGACGCAAGCACCTTTGACGGGCGCACCCTCGGCAATCTGGCCAAAATCGTCTACAAGCAAGAGCCCCTCATCCTGACGGCACTCGGTGTGAGCCAGGCAAGGCTCGCTCAGTATACGAAACCCATGAGCGCAGACCTCATCGCAAAGATAGAGTGCAGTCGCCCCAAGACCAAAGATCAGATGAACAGGATCTGGTACGGTCATCACGATAGCAACCCTACGCATTACCATAGCAGTCGCTATCACGGCGTAAACTTCCATGCGGTGTGGAGCAAAGGGACTGTCGAGTTCCGGTGGTTTGAAGCGACACTCCACGCAGGCAAGGTGAAGGCTTCCATCCAGTTTGTACTCGCCATCGCGGCCAAGGCGCTGAACAGCAGAGGGGCATCCAGCCGCAAAAGGGAATTCGATCCAGCCAGCGCCAAATACGATTTTCGCGTATTCCTTCTTCACCTTGGCCTGATAGGCGAAGAGTTCAAGACAGCCCGGCAGCACCTGCTCAGCGCCATGCCTGGAGACGCCGCCTGGAAGAATGGGAGGCCACGGACGAAGGTCAAGGAGTCTGCTATCGAGACGACGGAGGTATGTGGTGGATAGAGCAAAGATACATGTTCCTGCTGATGTGCTGGAGGGTCTGGAAGCGGTCCGGCTCTCCGGCAAGACGAACATGCTTGATGCGCCCAGGGTGATAGAGCTTGCCCTGGAAATGGGGCACGATGCCACAGCTCTCTGGATGTACGAGAATCGCACCACATATGCCGAGGGAATATTCCGGGGCTTCGAATCAGAGGAAGAAGGAGACGCAGGATGTGTGGACAGTTGGGGATTATATTCGGGACGAAACGCCGTCGGCAGGAGGATATAGATCATCTCACCGATATCTTTACCGACCTGCTAGTGGTAAGTGAAGCGCGTGGCAGACACGCATCAGGCATTGCCTGGCTGAAGACAGATGGCGATGGCAAGGTGTTCAAGCTCCCTGTCCCGGCATCAACCCTGGTATGTGATCCTGAGTATAAGAGCGTACTCTCTCAGGTAGATAACAGCACAACCGTTCTGATGGGGCACACTAGGTGGAAGACCATAGGAGATGAACGTAACAACGCGAACAACCATCCCCAGGTGAGTGACCTGTGCCTCGGTACTCACAATGGCACTGTGACAAATGCGGACTACCTGTTCTGTCGTCTGGGGCTTCCCAGATATGCGGAGGTGGACAGTGAGGTGATATTCCGGATTGCCGACAGGGCCGTCAGGGATGGCCGGATAGATACCTCCATGCTTGCAAAGCGACTTTCCCTCTGTCGCGGGCAGATGAGCGCAGTCATCTCAACTTGGCATGATCCAGAGACTGTGATCTTCATCAAAGGAGACCGGCCTCTGGAATTTCGATATCATCGTAGGTATAAGGTGCTGCTCTACGCCTCGGAGGATAGGTTTCTGGATGCAGTGCTCAGCACAGAAGACGGCTGGACGGAGGTAGCTATCCCAAAGATGCATCTCATTGTGTTGTCCTGCCAGTCGCCCATGGACTATCGAATGGAGAGATTCCATGCATCAGGTCTTTCAAATGGCCCAATGTCAGGAAATCGAGAATCGCTTGCCTGATTTGATGGCCGCATGCTAGAATCTCTATGTACTTAGAGATATCAAGCCATTTTCGCGAAAAGTGAAGGAAGCCGGAATTCGGAGAAGCACATCTTGAATCTATCCTTTTTACATGTGATAGTACAGGGTGACTGCACGGAGAGAGAACTGTGGAGGTTAGGATATGCAAATCGGATGTGAGGTGAGTTGGGATGGAGACGTATTCCCTTGCTGGCGACGGTCTGCAGGAAACGCTCCCAGCCCGAACTCTGATGTCTGGGGGCCACTACCGCCCGTGATGAGGTGGTATGAGGCGAAAATCCAGCCGGAAGATATCAGTAGTCTGTACCTGATTGGTTCTGGGGACTTGCTCGAGACCTTCGGCAGCTATCGACTGACCAGAATCGGGAAGGAATTCGATGGAAGCGATAAGCACAACCACCAGATCCGCGTTCGTAGTCTTGTTGGCTATGTGCGATCCGCTGGGTTCCTCGAGCGGCCAATCCTAGTTTCCGAATCTTCGAACGGCCCGTTCGTGATAATTGATGGCAATCACCGTAGCTTGGCATACTACGCATGTGATCGCCTACCGGGCTTGGATGTATACCTGGGAATGTCGGCAAATCTACTTAGCATGTATCGCTGGGCGAGGTACGCCCTTCAACGCTGATCTTATGCCTATATGCACCAGCCAAAGTTGACAGGTGGATGCTCGCTATAGCTAGATAAACAAGCGCTCCATGATTAGTAGTACTGCTCGATATAGGCAAACGCCTGGTCGAATAAGCCTTGTTCTTTGTGAAGTTGGTACTTGAGGAGTGTTTTCCTCAGCGCCTGTTTCACCTCCCTCTCACCAGCAGTTGTCCTCTGCCACCCTGGGAAACGGACGATACGCACGATCTCATCGATATCGCGGACAATATTCTCTACTATGACCGGTGTTTTCTCTGTGCGGACATCCTTGAACAAATCTGACAAAGCAGCCTGGGCGGAGACTCGTTCTTCTTCAGGATCTACGTTTCTTTCAGCCTTAAGGACATCCTCTGCGAGCTGTAACAGCTGCTTTAGAAACTCGATACTGCTCAGCAGGTTCTTCTCATGCCGCTCCCGTAGTTCCTCAAGTCTCTGTCCAAGCGCCACGAATTTGGGGTCACCCCCGTGTCGTCTCAAACGAGCGGAAATGCGGATCTCGACTTCTCGCGCCTTCCTTGGGTCATTCTTAGCGATGATCTCGGCAAGAACGTCGGCGTCCATTATGAGTGTTTCGAGATCATCTTTTATCCCTTCGACATGAACATTGCGGTGGATCAACTCGATGGTCTTCTGGCCTAGCGTGAACCAGAGAAGTTTGCCGTTACCGTTTGAGGGCTTCATCGATTCATATACCTTGGAGAGCCATTGGTAGTCAATCTCATAGGTCTTCATAAAGGGATCAGGTGATAGAGCTTCCCACAGCCTGGACAGAACGGAGTAGTCATTGGCAAAAGCATCTCTTACCTTATTATCAGGCAGGCACTGCTGAGCGGCGATCAGACCATCATATCCAGCAATGGTTCTGTCCACATTAGGGAAGTATTCGAGACATGTATGCATGGCCTCCGGCACTTGGTCTTTCAAGTCATCGATATTGGAAATAACATCTTTCACTGACTGCTCATCGAAGTTCAGAGCCTTCGCGACGTCATCGAAAATCCCCAGATAGTCCACTATGAGTCCATGAGACTTGCTTGGGTAAGGTCTATTGGTCCTGCAGATAGCCTGTAGTAGGTTGTGCTCCTTCATTGGTTTGTCCAGATACATGACCTGAAGAATAGGTGCATCAAATCCTGTCAGCAACCTGGATGTTACAATTAGGAACTTCAGGGGATCGGTAGGATCACGGAATCTGTCGAGCAGTCTCTCTTCATCATCTTTCGAGCGGTTGTATTGCTTCCATATAGTTTCGCTTGGTGAGACGGACATGACTAGCTCACTGGCTTCCGGTGCAAGGATCTCATCCATGGCATTCTTGAACAATACGCAGGACTCTCGGTCAAATGTTACCACCTGGGCTTTGAAACCATCAGGTTCTACTTTATCTCGGTAGTGGCTAACGATATCGGCGACTATAGCCCTGACTCGTTCAGGTGTCTTCACCAGCCTAGACATTGTTGCAGCCTTACTGGCTAGATCCGCCTGATCTTCCTCTGATAGATGACCGGTGATATTGGCAAATGCCTCGTCAATCGCTTCTTTGTCTATCCTCAGTTGGATTAGCCGGGCCTCGAAATGCAGTGGCAATGTTGCATTATCCCGGATCGATTCTTCAAAAGAGTACCGACTCATATACCCATGCTCGTCTTCGTCGGCACCGAATGCCCAGAACGTGTTTCTGTCACGTTTGTTTATGGGCGTTCCGGTGAGACCAAAGAGGAATGCATTCGGGAGGGCTTCACGCATCTTCCGACCGAGATCACCTTCCTGAGTACGGTGGGCTTCATCTACAAGCACTATGATATTCGAGCGCTGATTTAGGATGCCGGGTGCTTCCCCGAACTTGTGTATGGTAGTTATGATGATCTTCCGAGAGTCTTGTGCCAGCAGCGTGCGGAGCTTCTCACGGCTGTCGGCGGTTTCGATGTTCGGGATATCCGCCGCATTGAAGGTGGCCGTAATCTGAGTATCTAGATCAATGCGGTCCACAACTATCAGCACTGTCGGATTCTCGAGTTCGCGTGTCATGCGTAGCTTCTGTGCGGCAAACACCATAAGCAGCGACTTGCCGGATCCTTGGAAATGCCAGATCAGACCCTTCTTGATCCGACCTGCCACCACTCTGTCGACAATCTGATTCGCCGCATCATACTGTTGATATCGGCATATTACCTTGATCTTCCGTCTCCGCTTATCGGTTGCGAAAAGAGTGTAGTCAGAAAGAATGTCCAACACCGTCCGCGGATTCAGCATGCTCACCACAGCCGTTTCCACTTCGGCTAATCCGGAGGGTAATCCGCTCTCAGTCTCACGCCACGGAGACCAAATATCCAACGGCATGCGAACCGATCCATACCGATAAGTCTTTCCCTCTGTGGCAAATGAGAAGATATTGGGCACGAAGAACCCCGGGACGTTGACCTCATAGTCGTTGTGGATATCGTGTGCTCCGTCAACCCAGCTTACAGACGGGCGAACGGGAGTCTTGGTTTCACCAACCACCAACGGGATGCCATTTACGAACATCACGATATCAAACCTGCGCTCACATCCGACTTTGTAGGTAAGCTGTCTAGTGACGACATATCGGTTGTTCCCCAGGTCAGCGAAATCAATCAGGTTAATAGTAGTATGCTGGTTGTACTCCCCAAATGGCATGGTGCGCTCACCGCGTAACCAGGCTGTGAACTCTTCATTGGCTCGCACCAAACCATCTGTTTGAACAGACAGGATGATTGCTCGCAAGCGGTACAGCACTTCATCGGCGTAGTCGGGGTTCAACGCGATCTCAGGGTTCAGACGCAGCAAAGTAGCACGAAGCTCTGGCTCGATTAGTACATCGGATTCAGCACGTTGCAGTTTGGTGCTTGAGACGTGGTCCCATATTGGCTTGCCGACTGCACTATAGGATACAGTTGTTTCACGAACCAAATTTGCTTTCTCAAGTTGGTTATCGCAGAGCAGATTTATAATGAACTCCTCTACACTGTTGGCTTCATTAAACATGTTCATCCCCTTGTTGGTCTAGCCATTGTTGACTTCGGGATTATCGTCAGATGCTAAAAAGGTTGTGCAGTATGTTCAGCGTTCCTAATAAGTGCTCTCGTGTATGTTGACGCAGAGTTGTCAGGCCACTTGTTGCATTGATGAGCCTGTCCTGCTGTGCGATGGAAGGTAACCTAAACATGTACTCGCCCAGTGTAGCCCGATTCAACTTTGGGATTGCACTTCTGACAGAATGTGTAATCGCATATTGAGTGAAATCATCTGAGAGCAGTAGCTGTGCTAGGAACTCGCGTCGTATCTCTGAGCCTGCATATATCGGGTAAATGTCTGCACTACACACTCCAGGGAACCATGGCAAAGCTACTTTGCGGAGGTTCGGGCGTATCTTACTATAAAGTACGGCTGTTTCCTCGAACTTATAGTTGCCACTTGATACTCTATCCTGAGAAGCGGTATTCATCTCGAGTATCTGACCTGATCCGGATTCGATATCATCTGATGCAATGTGGATCATTTCTGCGTAGGGCGAGGTCCTGGGATCAACCTGGCCATTCTGGATCTGGCAGACATCAAGTAGCCTTACCATACGTGAATCTGCAGACCGATCACCCCGCATATGCGTCTGAAATAGAGACCTCTGTGTCTGCACGATATGCGTATCACAACACCTAAGCTTGTGAAGCAGGTCATCTGCTGCCCACAACAGCTTCGCCATCCTTTTCTGCTCGACTTTGGGGGGCAGCCAGAATTCATATTTGGCTAGGTCCTTCCACTTGGTTCTAGGTGAGAGTGAGCCTGCTGATGTCTTCAGTGCATGATCGAAGAAGCTATCGCTCAGACATATGAATGGAAGCAGGTCTGGCAGCAATGCATCGCCTTTGGGCTCGAATACCAGTATATCACCCGAGCAGACGCCATCGAATTGAGCAACAGCTACCTTGCGTTGGTATGCACGGCGCTTGCCGAACAAGACCTGACCTTTAGCAAACCTACGTACGAAGCTTGTTCCATCGACAATTAGTCCCCATTTGGTAATGTGGAGATCATCAGAATCTAGGTGTTCGAGGCCAACGTATCTCTCCAAACCGCTGCCCAGCAGATTCCGTTCACTAATATCAACGCATCGCACTACATCCGCAAGCTTGACCTTCAGTCGAGAGTCCGTATGAGTATCTGATACCCCACAGATCTGCAGCACTTCTCCCGCCTTAGTCATCTGCGGTCACCAGCCTTCCGAGCGTCGAAAGAACATGACTGGCTGACCTGCGAAAAGCATGCATGCTAGCTTGCCAGTCATCTATGGCAATACCTAGATTCAGCTCATTTTCTCTTCTGCCGCCATTCGCCCTGACATATAACGGGATGCTTAAGCTGGCATTGTTGGCGAGAATGAACTCATTCGTAACCACTTTGGAGTAACCCTCCCTGTCTTCAAAAGCATCATACACAGCGATTATTCTTTCGATATGCTCGGGCTCCAGGAAACTCTGTGCTCGCTCTCGGGTCACTTCGCTTACCGCGTCAACTAGTAGTATCCTGTTCTTTCGAACCTCCGATTTGAATGTACGGCAGATGACTATGCATGCTTCCATGGGCGAATTGTAAAACAAGTTCGGCCCAAGCCCGATGATGCACTCTATCAAATCGGACTCTATGATCTTCCTGCGCATGTCGCGTTCCTCGTCGCGGAACAGCACACCATGTGGGAACAGAATGGCACACCTACCGGTACCTGGCTTCATGCTGACCAGTATATGCTGCAGGAATGCGTAGTCTGCTCTCCCTTGCGGCGGAGTGCCGAAGTCATTTCTCCCATAGGGATCTGCACTCCATTTCCTGCGGTTCCAAGCCTTTATCGAATATGGCGGATTTGCGAGTATAACGTCGAACTGTCGCAGACGGTCGCCATCGTGGAACTTGGGATCAGACAAGGTATCTCCCCGTGCAATCTGGAAATCCTCGATACCATGCAGGAATAGATTCATCTTGGCGATGCACGATGTCATCAGATTCCGCTCCTGACCATACAACTGGAGGTTGCGGTATTCCTTGCCTTGCCGATGCAGATGGGCGACAGCCGACAGGAGCATCCCTCCGGAACCACAGGTCGGGTCGTAAATCGACTCGCCGGATTGCGGTTTCAGGATCTGGGTCATCAGGTGAACAACAGTGCGGTTCGTGTAGAACTCTGCCGCTGTATGACCGCTATCATCAGCAAACTTCTTTATCAGATACTCATAGGCCACGCCCAATTCGTCTTCAGGGACATGGGAGAGCGAAAGCACCTGACTAGAGAAATGCTCAATGAGATCCCGAAGCGTGGCATCTGGCAAACGAGTCTTGTTCGTCCATTGAGCATCGCCAAACACACCGTAGAGCTTGCCTGGATTGGCAGCTTCTATGGCCCGCATAGCCTTCAGTATTGACTGTCCGACGTCCTTAGTGCACGTCCGGACATTTCGCCAATGCGCTCCGTCCGGAATTTGGAAACGATGGTTCTCTGCAAAAGATGCATAATCCAGGTCACCGCCAGATTCATCCAGCGCGACTTGGAACTCTTCGTCGTAGACATCACTTATACGTTTGAAGAAAAGTAGTGGGAAGATGAACTGCTTGTAGTCGCCCGCATCAACGACACCTCTTAGTACCTCTGCTGCGCCCCAGACATAGCTCTCAAGCTGCCGTTGTGTGATTTGGTCACTCATGACATCAGCCTCGCTTCACGGAGCAATGCTTCGAGATAATTCTCGGCGGCGTATGCCTCTTCTAACGACCATTCTAGGTATTTCAATGCTTCCCCTAGGCTAATGGTTTCCTCTGTAGCCTCGCGTTCTATGTAGCGCGAGATGTTCAGATTGTAGTCGTTTGATGCTATCTCATCCACAGATACAACCTTCGCGATGCCGTCGATATCACGGTAGGAGCGACACCAATCGTGGATCGCACTTACATGTTCGGCCTCAAGCGTATTCTGGTTCTTTCCACGCCCGAACTGTTTAGAGGCATCAATCATTAGCACCTGTCGCTTATGGTCCTGAGGCTTATTGTGTCGGAGGACGAGAATGGCAGCAGCCAGCCCTGTACCGTAGAACAGATTCGGGGCGAGACCAATTACCATGTCGAGCAGGTCCATGTCCAGGATTGCGGTGCGAATCCTGCGTTCAGATCCCATCCGGAACAATGCGCCGTGCGGAAGCACAATGGCCATACGCCCCTTCTGAGCGTCCATCGATCTGATCATGTGCTGAACCCAAGCAAAATCACCGCATTTCTTTGGAGGAAGACCGGCGAAATTCCGACCGTATGGATCATTCATCCAGACATCGTCTCCCCACATGGCAAGCGAGAATGGTGGGTTAGCAATGACGCAGTCGAAGGTCTTCAGGCGACCATTGTCATCGAAGAACGCCGGGTTGCGTAAAGTATCACCATATCGAAGGTCGAAATCCTCGATTCCGTGCAAGAAGAGGTTTATCTTGGCAATCGTCCAGGTAGTCAGATTCTTCTCTTGGCCGAAGAGCTTGCCACGAAGCCTTCTGATATCCTGTCCATGCTCCCGAACATGATTCACCGCCTCAAGAAGCATTCCGCCGGTGCCACAGGCAGGGTCATATATTGTCTCTCCGGCTTGTGGATCAAGCAGTCTAGTCATGAGATGTACTACACTTCGAGGGGTGTAGAACTCGCCGGCCTTTCGTTTGGTGGCATCGGCGAACTTCTTTATGAGATACTCGTAAGCCTGGCCTGCAATGTCGGCGCTGACACGAGCATTGCTGAGATCTATTTTTGAGAAATGATCTACCAGGTTGACGAGAAGTTCATCAGACAGCCGATCCTTATTAGCCCACTGAGCATCGCCGAATATGTCACCAAGGTGCTGCGGGTTGGCGTGTTCGATTCTTCGGAAAGCATCTTCCAGTGCGCGTCCTACATCCACCGTAAGTGCAGTAATATCTCTCCAATGGCAGCCATCAGGGATCTGAAAGCGATGGTTCTCTGCAAAGACGGCAAATTCCAGATCACCGCCGGACTCTTCGACAGCACGTTTGAATTCCTCGTCGTAGACGTCAGATATTCTCTTGAAGAACAAAAGCGGAAAGATATATGTTTTGAAATCCGCAGCATCCACTGGCCCACGCAAAATATTCGCGGCTTGCCACAGGTGCGATTCCAAGGCAGATAAGTTCACTTCTCCGTATCCATTAGTGATGGGTGGCAACTCATGGTCTCCGTTGCGAAATTGCATTCAGAACTTATAATATTCCATATCGAGACTGCGTTCTCCTGCCTGGAAATCTGCCAGACTACTGTGCCATTATGTGATATGATTATCTAAAATGGTGGAGGCAATCTGTGGCAGGACCTGAGAAACGAGATTTTGATACCGCATCGAA